>OHFL01001176.1_pt1 | contig 12885 bp, 9 predicted proteins | sample 1567491 | NCBI WGS metagenome assembly OHFL01 (sample SAMEA3879539, study PRJEB24766) | human gut metagenome | biome: human-associated habitat; feature: feces | place: USA | collected 1985/1987 | reverse complement strand
AACACTGAATTCTTTTGATTTCTTCTGGAGTTGTCATTTTAAATCCTAACAAGAATACAAGATCAACTTCGTCATCATTCCAGCGTATTGGTTTATCTAATACGGCAATTGATAATTTAGGTTCAATCACTTCGCTTTGTGCACCATGCGTTACACTAATATTGTTTCCAATCGAAGTTGTTGTGGCTTTTTCTCTTTCCATTACTGTTTCAAAGAAATTTGTTGAAACATATCCACGCTTTGCCATTGCCGATGACATAAAGCTTAATAGTGATTCTTTATCTTCATACTTTTGATGTACAAAAATCAAATCTGGATCCAATAATGGATAACACTCTGGAGAAAATGATGTTACTTTTTCATCTCTACTTTTTAGTACCACATTAATTTGTTCTCTTAGACTTACGATTCCACTATCACTAAGTAAGTTTGGAATCACAATAATCCGAGAATCCTTTACATCCAATTCCTTTTGCGTGATAATCACATCGCTTGTTTTATCCCCATATAATTTAAAGTCATGCGTGCTCATAACACGAATCTCTTTGATTTCTGAAATTGATTTTTTTAATCGTTCTGTCAATAGTTGTGCATGTCCTCTTGAAAAATCAGCAATTAATAATACATTGAAATGACGTTTGATTCTTTCAAGTGCTGATTGTATATAGAGAACAATGTAACCTACTTCATCCTCTGTTAATTGAAGGCCATAATATTCTTCAAACATAATACTTATGGACATCGTAGCTCTAAATACCGTTTTATATTCAGACTTGATGAAATGTACTAATGAATTTGTTTGAGATAAACCATGACGAATTCTAAATATCGTTGGTCTTAAATGTATAATCAAACTTTCCTTTAGTTTTTCATCCTGCGATAGATCAACATCCAAAATATTTCCAACAACATGAAGCGACATATCTACAAATTCAATTAATTTATTGTCATATTTCTGTACCTGTTCAAGTGTTTCATCTACAGCTGAAATACCAATGAATTTTGAACACATCATTTGAATAGCTAAAAATAACACTTCTTCATTTGAAAAGAGTACATGTAGTTTTTCCTGTAACTTCTTAAATATTGCCACCGTGAATGGATATTCATTGTATTTTTGAAGAATTTGAATTTCTCCTCGATCTTCAACCTTTGGCGATTCAATCTCTCTACGCTGGTATGCAATACAACAATAAATAAAGATTTCATAGAATGACTCATCGGTAAATCGATAATTCCATTCGTTTTCAGTTTCAATGATTGATTTTTGAACCAACTTCGTATCCATGTTATAGAAAAAATAATCCATGTTAGATTTGATTTTTTCGTTATCAAAATCACTCATGATAAAATCCTTCATTGCGACACGATATTCATTCTCATTACAATCTAAGCGATAACCTCTTTTCTTTTCATTAGCGATTTTCACTTTATATGGAGCTAACCATTTTTCACATTCGCGAATAATCTTCAACACGGTAGGTGCACTCAAATACAATTCTTCCGTTAGCCTTTGTGTAGTAATTGTTTCCCATGGTCTTAACTTAAAAAATATTTTTAAAAGCTCCATTACACGATCGTTATCATCATCTTTGACAACTACCGTATTTCGATTCATTAAAACCGACTGTAATTTTTGTTTCTGCTCTTCCGTACATTCTAACCACATTCCAACACGAGGCTTTTTCTGAATGATGCCCATATCGTTCTCTTGAAGATATTCATTAATATCAAAAATTTTATTTCTGATAGATTTTTCAGACATACCAACCGCATCTGCAATTTGCTGCGTTGACACAACATCTCCTTCAATAAGACAATTTAGTATTTCTGTATTATAGTATTGTTTTTTTGCTTCTTTCATACTCACCTCATCACCTTACACTAAAAAAATAGCATAAATTGTATACGCTTACGTAAAAAATCACGCCTTTTTAATGTGGTAATTTTCTTGATAATCAAAAATTTTTTACCACAATTAATGTGTTACTTTTTAATATCTGTGTAAAACTTACTTCCTTAGATAGACTCGCTATCCTTATAAGTATACCATAGAGAAAATTTCCGGTTATCTTATAAATAACTATATTAGAATTTTTTATGATAAGACCTTATAATATATATAGAATAGGATACTAATTATGTTTAAATTATTTAAAAAGAAAGAGAAAATAAAAAGAGAATTGCCACCAGGGACAATTCGCAAAGAGTTTCATTTTGAAGGAAATGTTCAAAATATAGGCTTTCGCTTTGAAGTACAAAGCCATGCCATGCCATTAGGTATTACAGGTTATGCCAAAAATAATGATGATGGCAGTGTTACTGCACAACTTCAAGGAAGCTTAAAAAACATTAATAAAGTCATTTTAGACCTTCAAAATATTGATCGTATTCAAATTGACTTTATCAGTGAAAAGGATATTCCTTTAGATTATTATGAGAATGATTTTAGTATTATCTATTAACTTGAACAATGCTCATGAGTTAGAGCATTGTTTTTTTGTATCAAGAAATAATTGCGTTATTCTGATAGAATCACAACAGGCGCGTTACCAAAGGAGCCTGTAACATTCGCAATCAACTGCGATAGATAAGCATCCATTTGCACTTTGTCAACTAGAAAATCCAATCGCTTTTCTACATAGTCTTCCATATCCCTTATACTATCAAAATTTTGCACCGCTTTATCCGACAAATAGAATTCTCCAATTGAAGAAACATCTAAAAAAGGAGCATTTAAATTTTCGGATTTTAACTCTTTTCTTAAGCGAACACTTATTTTTGTTTCAGTACAATCCACAATTTCTAACAATCGAGAAACTTGAACATTTTCATTTTCTTTAGATACTTGTTCCACAGAATATCTGATACTTTCCAAATACATATTCATTCCAGTTATTTGTAACATACATTCTCCTTATACATTAAAATCTTTTAATGACCTTAACACAAAATTTCCAACACTAAATTTCTTAGATTCATGACCCCTGTTTTGCTTATCAACTAAATTTTTATCCTTAAATTTATAATAAGCTAACTCTTGTTCCAATTCCAATATGCGTTGATTTGAAAATGAAGCACGTCCAATTTTTTCACTAATAGCTGTATTAATATACGTATTTAGGCTCACTCCATCCATTTGTGCATTTTCTAATAATTGCTTATGCGTCGTTTTAGGGACCCTTAAAGCTATTTTTCCACTAGGAAGACTCCCTTCCTCTTTTGGAACTGGTAATTCTATTCCTTCTTCTTCTAAATAATTTAGATATACAGCTTTAGTAGCTTGGGCATCGGCAATTGCCTCTTCAATTGTATCTCCACCACCTACGCATCCTTTTAAATCTGGATACTCAACACACCATTCTGTTTTTCCATTTTCCAAATGCATAGGATATACTTTCATTGCATAATCCATACTATCTCTCTTCCTTTCTGTAATTAATCTCTTCAACTAATTCTACCGCTTTTTTTACATATACTTCTTTTACACTATTCCCATGTTTAGGAATTGGGAAAGGTCTATCTAACAAATCATGTGTAAATATTACATGACTTGTTCCATTTTGCTTTTTCTTCTTAAAACCAGAATATTTTAAATACTTCTCTAAATCGGAAAATTCTATTTTATTTCCAGATTTATAATTCTCAATCTTTGCAATTAACTTTTCAATTTTTGACATTCGGTCCTTTCTTATATGATATCATATTTAATATCATTTATGTATGATTATCTACATTTTTAATTTTAACAACCCAATGTGAAAAAGACATTAAATCTGAAAATTTAATAAAAAAGATATCAATTCGTTTATTTGAACTGATATCTTTTAACTTTATCTAGATAAATTTGTATTCTTAGAATTCATGATTTTAAATTCATCTTCTTGTGTTACCACATTAAAATCATGTTGAATCATAAGCTTTAATACACTAGCACTGATTGCGAAATCGACTGTTTTCTGTGGATCAAATCCATTGATCAAGCCATGCACAAATGCAGCACCATAGGCATCTCCTTCTTCTACAGTATGCATATTTCTTAATACACTAGTCACACTCTTCACATTTGGGAATTGACGAGTGATTTCTAACATACCTTCTTTGTAAGTATCAATCTGATCAATACCTGTAGATAAGTCACCATCAAAGGCATGGATACCTAGTGTTGCTTCAAAATCTTCATCATTGGCAATACATACATCTACATACTGCATTAAATCACGCATGACGACTTGCGCTTGTTCTTTAGACCACATTTTTCCACGATAGTTCAAATCACAAATCACTTGAATATCATTTTCCTTACAATATTTCAAAGCACTTCTTACTGTATCCTCAACATATTTAGATACAGCTGGAGTTACGCCTGAAAAATAGAAAACATCACCTGGCTCTAAGATATTTTCCCAATGATATTCGCTTGGCTGAGATAGTGAAAAAGCACTAAATGCACGGTCATATACAACGTTTGTACTTCGAATATCACTTCCTTTTTCAAAGAAATAAATTCCTAAACGATCGCCTCCACGAAGCATATATTCTGTATTTACACCATAATGACGAACTTCACTTAATGCAGACATTCCTACCGGATTGTTTGGTACTTTAGATACAAAAGCACATTTATCTTCATACATCGCTAAACTTACAGCTACATTAGCCTCTGCACCACCATAACTCGCCTCAAAACCATCACTTTACATAATACGCAAGTTTTCTGGTGTCTTTAAACGAAGCATGATTTCTCCAAAAGTTACTACCTTCATAATTAGCTCCCTAAACATTTCTATTACATCATTTTCTTTTAAATTATGTGGAATTATGGAATGTGTAGCACTCTGCTTGCGAAAGTGCTAATAAGGTGTATAATGTAATCAATTTCTTAAGGAGGAACACTCATGAACAAACAAAAGAAGCCTTTATACAGATATTACACAATTATATTGATTGTTATTATGGCTTTAAACTTTATCGTATTCCCTATGTTTCAACAATCTAAGCTTGAAACAACCAATTACTCCGATTTCTTAAATAAGATTGAAGAAAAGAAGATTGATACCGTTCAAATTGAAGATCACAATATTTATTACACTTTAAAGAAAGATTCAACAGATAAAACCTATAAAACAGGTGTTATGAATGATTCAGATTTAGTCAATCGTTTGGATAAATCCGGAGCTAAATTTGGACAAGTCTATCAAGAACAAATGAATCCAATTCTATCGAGTCTAATTTCCTTTTTCTTACCATTAATCATTTTCTGGGCATTTGGATCATGGATGTTTAAGCGTATGCAAAAGAAAATGGGCGGAGATGATCAAATGTCATTTTCACAAGGCTCTGGTTTTGGTCTAGGCAATCTAGGAAAGAGCAATGCCAAAGTCTATGTTGGTGAACAAACTGGAAAGACATTCAAGGATGTTGCAGGACAAGAAGAAGCGAAGGAAAACCTACAAGAAATTGTAGACTTCTTAAACAATCCAGCTAAATATAAAGAGATTGGTGCCAAAATGCCAAAAGGAGCCTTATTAGTAGGTCCTCCTGGAACAGGTAAAACATTACTTGCCAAAGCCGTTGCGGGTGAGGCTGGCGTTCCATTCTTCTCGATTTCAGGTAGTGAATTTGTAGAAATGTTTGTCGGTAGAGGAGCTGCCAAAGTGCGTGACCTATTCAAACAAGCTCGTGAAAAAGCTCCATGTATTGTATTTATTGATGAAATTGATACCATTGGTAAAAAACGTGATGGTGTAGGCATGAATGGTAATGATGAGCGTGAACAAACATTAAACCAATTGCTTGCCGAAATGGATGGATTTGATGGTTCCAAAGGCGTTGTATTACTTGCCGCTACAAACCGTCCTGATTCACTAGATCCTGCTTTAACGCGTCCTGGTCGATTTGACAGAAGAATTCCAGTTGAACTTCCTGATCTTGCCGGTCGTGAAGCCATTCTTAAATTACATGCCAAAGACATCAAATGCTCAAGCAACATTGACTTTAACGTGATCGCTAGAGCCAGTGCAGGAGCTAGTGGTGCCGAACTTGCCAACATCATTAATGAAGGAGCTTTATTAGCGGTTCGTGACCATCGTAAAACCGTGGTTCAAAAAGACTTAGAAGAAGCCATTGAAATCGTTATTGCCGGTGAACAAAAGAAGGGTGCAGTGATTTCAAATCGAGAACGAATGATTGTTTCTTATCATGAAATAGGACATGCACTAGTGGCTGCTAAATGTAAAAACACGGCTCCCGTTCATAAAATCACAATTATCCCTCGTACAAAAGGGGCTTTGGGATATACTATGCAAGTAGAAGAGAACGAACAAAACTTATTATCAAAAGAAGAAGCTTTCCAAAAAATCATGGTGTATACAGGTGGTCGTTGTGCTGAAGAGTTGATTTTTAATTCCATCACAAGTGGTGCGAGCAACGATATTGAACAAGCTACGAAACTTGCCAGAGCCATGATTACACGACTCGGAATGTCGGATGAATTTGGTATGACAGCTTTAGAAACAGTAAACAATCAATATTTGGGTGGCGATACATCTTTAGCTTGTTCAAATGAAACAGCAACTAAGATTGATGAGGCAACCATCGCATTAATTAAAAAAGCGCATGATGAGGCTTATCAAATTCTAGAAGACAACAAGATGAAGTTACATGAACTTGCCAAATTCTTATATGAAAGAGAAACCATTACGGGTGAAGAATTTATGTATATCTTAAATAAGCCGGCTGAAATCCCAGCACAAACAAATAAAGATTAAGATGTGTGTAATGCACATCTTTTTTAAATATAATGTATTGCGAGTTTTTGCATTACATTATATTTCGTTTGATAAAAGTTTTATCAAATTGTATAATTTTAATATAATGTATTGTGAGTTTTGATATTACTTTACACTAGGAGGATTTATGGAAATTCAAAGAAATCTATATTTACAAAGATTGATTGCTTGTCAACATGACGGACAAATCAAAGTCATCACAGGCCTGAGAAGATGCGGAAAATCGTTTCTACTTTTCCATCTTTTTAAAAATTATCTATTAAAAAACGGCATTGATAACCAACAAATTATCACTTTTGAATTGGATCAGATGAAAGACATTCAATATCGAAACCCGATTGAACTTTCAAAGAAAATCCATAGTATTGTTGACAATACGACACAACAATATTATCTATTCATTGATGAAGTACAAATGTCCGATGAAGTAAATAATCCTTATAATCCAAAAGGAAAAAAAATTTCTTTCTATGATATGTTAAACGACTTAAAAGAACTATCGAATTTGGATATTTATGTAACTGGCAGCAATTCTAAAATGCTTTCTAATGATATCTTAACGGAGTTTAGAGGTCGTAGTGATGAAATAAAAATTCATCCTTTCTCCTTTTCGGAATATTATTCATTTGTTGGTGGAGATAAAGAGGAGGCCTTTGATAATTATTCGTTTTATGGTGGAATGCCTTTTCTACTCACAAAACAAGACGAAACCTCCAAGATTGAATATCTGGAAAACTTATTTAAAGAAGTGTATATTCGAGATATTGTAGAACGCAAACATATTGAAAGAGAAGATATTTTAAGTTCTATTATTGATTTATTATGCTCGTCTGTAGGTTCTTTAACAAATCCATCTAAAATCACTAAAGCTATCAATTCCAAACAACAACGCAGTGGAAAAGATATTGTTTATCTTCCCACAATTAATAAATATATTAATTTTTTAGAAGATTCTTTTCTTTTTAAAGAGGCTTTGCGGTTTGATGTAAAAGGAAAATCTTATTTAGATTTCCCAAAAAAATACTATTGCGAAGATATAGGTTTGCGGAATGCAAGAACCGGCTTTCGACAAATTGAAATGCCGCACATTATGGAAAATATCTTATACAATGAATTAATCATTCGTGGATTTAAAATCGACGTGGGCGTGGTCTACGAAAACATTAAAACGGAAAAAGGAAACTATCGAAAAGTAGCTAGAGAAATCGACTTTATTATTCAAAAAGGAATGAAAAAATATTATATTCAATCCGCTTATGCAATGGAAAATGAAGAAAAAGTATATTCTGAATCACGTTCACTAAACATTACTGGAGATAGTTTTCCAAAAATTATTGTCAGAAGAGATATTCGTAAACGTTTTTATGATGAAAATGGAATTTTAAACATTGGCCTAATTGATTTTTTATTATCAGACAATGTTCTTTAATATAATGTATTGCAAGTTTTGATATTATGTTATAGCAAATGCAGGGTTGAAAGCCCTGCATTTTTAATATTCTTCTTTTAAAAGAAAATCTATTAATCTACAATCGTGTGGTTGATAAAGTGAAAATAGTATATCCGTTTTATGAATCTGTTATAATTAAAAAGCCAAAGAAAGTTAATGTCTAAAACTTTGTTTGGCACATCCTCACCGTATGCCTACTAGACATGTTGAGGATGTTTTTTAATGTCTAATTCACTCTTTCATCCTTTTTACATTGTTTTAAAGCATTGATTAACTTTGTTTCATCCAAAGGCTTAGCCAAATGCATATTCATACCTGCTATCTTGCTATTCATTATGTCTTCTACAAATGCATTGGCACTCATCGCAATGATTGGAATTGTCTTTGCATCCAATCGTTTTAATGCACGAATCTTTCTTGTCGCATCTAAACCATTTATTTTTGGCATCATGATATCCATAAGGATAAAATCAAATTTATTTTCTTCACTCTTTTCAAATAAATCTATTACTTCTTGACCATCTTTTGCACATACAACCCGAATACCATTACGTTCTAACATATATTCAACGATTTCCATATTCAAATCGTTATCTTCTGCCACAAGCACACATAAACCTTCTAACGATATTTGTTGATGCTTATTATTTTTGTTTTCAATTGATTTTCCCAACTTAAAAGGAATCTGAATTGAAACCGTAGTTCCAACGCCCTTTTCACTTTCCAATTGAATATTTCCATGCATATACTCCACAAGCTTTTTGGCAATAGGCAAACCAAGGCCTGTACCTTGATATGTAGATCTACTAGAACTATCTTCTTGCGCAAATAAATCAAAGGCATGTTTAATAAAATCTTGACTCATTCCGATACCAGTATCTTTACATCTAAATTCTAAAAGCGATGTCGACTCATCTAAACATTTCTCGTTCATCCATACATGGATTTCTCCATTTTCTGGTGTAAACTTAACGGCATTTTGTACAACTATCAATAGTATTCGTGAAAGATATATTGGATATCCTCTAAACCTTGAATGACTCAATTGACCTTCATACCAATCCAAAATATATTGAATATTCTTTTCTTGTGCTAATTGTTGTCCATCAATATTAATATTACCCAATAATTCAGTAATATCAAAATCAACTTCTTCCTCTGTAAAATGATCACTTTCTAAATCATTCATATCCAAAACATCATTGACCAAAGAAATCAAATAATTTAACGATCGATGAATCTTATTTCTTGTGATTTTCTGCAGCTCTAAATTCTTTGGATTTTGATCTGCCATATGAAGCATACCCGCAATACCATTTAATGGCGTACGCATATCATGAGACATACTCTGTAAGAATCGCGTTTTTATTTTTGCCTCTCGCTTTGCCTGTTCTGCTTCAAAGAATAAATTTAATTCTTTACGCTTTGTCTCACTAATTGAACGAATTGTCGCAATGGCTTGAATCGCTTTTCCATTCGCATCTCTTTTGGAAACAATAATACGCAATTTATGCCAGTTGCCATCCACCATTCGATATTCCGCTAAAACATCCTCTTCTTTTTCAAAGCGTGAAGTTAATGTTTCTATATTCGCAAATTGATGGATAATATTTCGATATTCCGGTGCAACCTCTTGTTCGCAAACCTCATACATCCTTTGAGATGCACACCCCGTTTTAGGAATAATGTCACTTCCTGAAATTCTTTCATATGTATCTGTTTCAAAATCAACTTTATAAATCGAACTATAACTTTTCGCAATTGTAGAAATCGTTTCATTACTCCTCTTTATTTCCTCTAAAGCATTCTGCAACCTTTTCTGCGTCGCTTTTTCTTTTTTGATAATATCATCAATATAACGAAAACCCAATAATGCGTGACACGACTCTTCATCTTCACTCACCTTAACAACTTTCGTTTCAAAATATTGTTGATTCTGCGCATTTGGATAAGTACGATAATTCTGCGTAAGACTCACTTGTGTTTTCAACAAAGATTTTAAATTATCACGAGAAAACCACCATAAAAACTCAGGCTGCTCCTCCTTAGGAATATAACGCATCGCATATTGATAAGCATATTCATAAAAATCTTTATACCCTGAATAACTTCTTATTAATTCACTCGCATTAGTTTCATCCTGAATATGAACAGGTTCAAATTTACCACTGTTAACTTCCAAATAATAGATAGCCGTAAAGTCAGAACTTAGACTTTCTAGAATTTGTTTTTCTTCTTCTAACCGGTCATTTCGTTCTTTTTCCTGTTGGATAATATCATTCACTAGTTTAAAGCCCAAAACAAAATCATCTGTCTCATTTGAAATCTGCGCAAAACAAGTCTGGAAATAATCTATTTTTCCATTAAATTTTCTTTGAAAAACAACCGTATATACTTTTTCTGTCTTGATTCGTTCACGAACGACACGATAATTCACATTTCTTAAAAAATCTTCTCGATCTTCTTCACAAACATATTCTGAAGCATATTTCTCCATGCTCTTTTGATAATTATTTTCTTTGGCAAACTTTTCAATTGCTTCTTGAGCAATATGATCCCCTTTTTTTGTTTGTTGATACAACTCAACCGTTAAATCATGATTGATTACCCATACCGTGACATATTCATGACTCAAACCAGAAATAAAACGTTGTTGAAGAAGGTTTTTTTCCTTATGCTTATGAATATCAATAAGAAATCCACATACACTTACAATCTTTCCTCTTTCATTTAAAACAGGCTTTCCAATTGCACGATACCAACGATATTGTTTGTCTTTATTCTGAAAACGATACTCTACCTCATATGTTGCGGTTGAATCCCTCGTATCATGAATGTTTTTAAACTCTTCTTTAACAACATCAATATCTTGAGGATGCATATGATTCCAAAGCATAGAATACGAAATATGCGTCTCACCTTTAAATCCATAAAGCATCTCAGATAGACTCTCACTACTTATAAACTCTACTGGCTTTTCATTATCATCAAACAAAACACGATAACGAGCCTCACCTAATTCTCCATATAGCGCATCTTCACTATCTTCGTTTGTATATACCCATATAGAAGTATTCTCATCATTATCTGAATACCGATCAATTTTCAGACGAATCAAGGTACCATTCTTTTTACGATACGTAACATTCACCTGATTACCAGAAGCTAAAATATTATATACATAATCATAGTCCAAGACTCGATCAATCACTTCTTGATAATCACAAGCAACATAATGATCACGATACAATTGCATCGCATCTGAATATAAACCTTCTGTGTCTTTGGCAAAAGCTCGAAATACTTCTGGAGCTAAAATATCACGAAAAGTATCTGTACTTCGATCTAAAATATAAACCGCTGCATATTTAGGTGCTATTAATCGCAAAAAGTTTTCGGCATCTCTTTTTTCTTGAAGAAGTTGATTCATAGTATGACCTCCTCATATTGACATTTTCATTATAAATGACTATTTAATTTTTTCCTATTTTAAAATCAAAAATCTAACAAAAAAAGGAAGCTTCACGCTTCCTAATCGCACAACTCATATAAATCTAAAATCAATCGTTCTGTCTTATCCCAACCAAGACAAGGATCTGTGATTGATTTTCCATACACATTACCATCTGTTGGCTGATTTCCATCCTCTAAATAACTCTCAATCATTAAGCCCTTCACTAGCTTTTTGATATCTTCCGATTTACTTCTAGAATGCATTACATCCTTGGCAATACGAATCTGCTCTAAATATTGTTTATTTGAATTCGAGTGATTACAATCCACAATACATGCCGGATTCTTTAAATCTGACTTTTCATATAAGTGAATCAATTCCATTAAATCTTCATAGTGATAATTCGCATGTGCATGATTAAACTTATCCACATATCCCCTTAAAATCGCATGAGCTAGTGGATTTCCATCTGTCTGTACTTCCCAACCACGGTATACAAATCTTTGATCGGCTTGAGCCGCTACAATCGAATTCATCATAACTGTAAGATCTCCACCTGTCGGATTCTTCATTCCCGCAGGAATTCCTACACCACTAGCCACAATACGATGTTGTTGATTTTCAACGCTTCTTGCACCGATGGCTACATATCCTAATAAATCCGATAAATACGCATGATTTTCTGGATACAACATCTCTTCTGCACAAGTAAAACCAGTTTGTGTTACAACCTCTGTATGCAGTTTACGAATCGCAATGATTCCCTTCAACATATCCTCTTTCGAATGAGGATCTGGCTGATGCAACATCCCCTTATATCCAACACCCTTTGTACGAGGTTTATTTGTGTAGACACGTGGAATCATAAAAATCTTATCTTTAACTTTTTCTTGTAAAACAGCCAAACGATTCATATAGTCTAAAACCGCATCTTCACGATCCGCACTACAAGGACCAATAATTAAAATTAAACGATCATCTTTTCCAGTAAAAATATCTTCAATTTCTTGATCTCTTTGTTTCTTAATTTTCTGCACCTTATAAGGCAAAGGAAATTCCTTTTTCAAATCTTCTGGAGTTGGTAACTCCTGTATCTTCTTCATATCCATATTCAACATCCCTCTTTAATCACCCTTTGACAATATCATATTCTAAAAATTTTTTCAAAAAAAGAAAGAGCCGCAAAAAAG
>OHFL01001168.1_pt1 | contig 12948 bp, 7 predicted proteins | sample 1567491 | NCBI WGS metagenome assembly OHFL01 (sample SAMEA3879539, study PRJEB24766) | human gut metagenome | biome: human-associated habitat; feature: feces | place: USA | collected 1985/1987 | reverse complement strand
AAAGGTAGTAGCGCCCGAAAGCAGCGCACATTTTTGCTCTAAATTCAGTTTTTTGATGATTTCCTGTGTATTCATAATCATCTTAAATTTTTATTTTGTTACCGCAGTCGCTTCCGATTCCACAGATGCAAAATAAATTCCTTCCTGTGCATCAGCCTGAATTGTTACGGTATAGCTGCCATCGCTTACACCCGTAAATGCTGTTGCACCGCTGCGGTGGTGGTATGTGCCCGTTTTTGCCATCGGGCCAAAGCCATCAACATATTCCTCGTCTTCCTGCGCCAAATCTTCCAGTTTGATTTTGGTCGTCTGCACAACATCCGCTCCGCTGTACAGCGTCAAGGTAAAGGTCTGCGGCGGATATTCCAACTCAGAATATGCTTCAAACACATCCTGATCCATGGTAACCGTTACAGTATCTCCACTTTGCACCGCTTCGCTTACAGCACCAGGCGCTGCATAAACACCCACATAAGTTCCTGTTACACTGTCCGACAGGCCGCGCTTATAGTCCGATGTTGTTGTCATCACATAAGCGTTATACTTTGCGCCGGGGGTACAGTCTATCATTCTGCGCTTAGGTCCACCGTTCCCGCATAATTTGCGTTGCTGTCATCCGCCAGAATGTTGGAAGATGTAAAGGTATAATAATCTTCCTGCTTGCCTTCTGCATCAAAGCCATACAGACGGATTGCATAGGTACGGCCTTTGTCAACACCGGTAAAGGAATACTCACCGGTTTCAAAATTAAAGCTCAGGTTCGTTGCCACTGCGGCCGCTGCTTTCGTATCCGTTTTGGCTCCGCCGCAGCCAGCCAGAACAAGGCTGGCCCCCACAGCAAGCGTAAACATCGCTGCAACGCCATAATGATTCCACTTGTTTTTCATCGTCAAATCGCCTCTCTCTTATGCTTTTGCAGCCTTTTTCTTGTTCTTCTTTTTGGCAAACAGCTCCGGCTTGAACATATGCAGTGCAATCAGCACGATTGCAACAACCAAGATAACATCCACCACACCCAGTGCGATCAGCCAGTACGGAGTCCAGTTGCGGGTCGTCGTCATCAGGGAAGAATTCGCCAAAACCATCAGATGGCGCTTGGTTGCCTGGCGCAGAAGCTGCATGCCATAGCCACTCTTCAGGGTCGTATCGGTAACATTCACACCCATGGCCAGCTGCATATCCACGCCTGCGCGCAGGGCCAAGTCACCATTGCTGACAGCAAATGCGTCTGTGTTTACAACGCCCTGGAAGCCCCATTCATTGCGCAGCACCTGGGTAAGCATTGCATAGCTGTAGCCAACCATACTGGTACCAATGCGGTTATAAGATTCCATGATGCCGGTCAGACCAAGCTGGTTCAGGCCATCGCCCGTTACGTTGTGAATTGCCACTTCAAAAGCGCGCAGATAAATTTCACGCATTGCCTGCTCGTTGGACCAGATGCAAACGCCGTTGCGGTTGGTTTCCTGATCATTCAGTGCAAAATGTTTGGCAAACACATAAATGCCGCGGCTCTGCAGGCCGGTCACCATATTAGCTGCCATCATACCGCTCAGCAGCGGGTCTTCGGAATAATATTCAGCTGCACGGCCGCCGAAAGCGGAGCGGTGAATGTCCATACCAGGGCCGTAAGTACCACTGACACCGTTGACCAGATCTTCATCACCGTAAGCTTCGCCTTCCTTCAAAGCAAGGTCTACATTCCAGGTTGCTGCCAGCACAGTTTCGCTGGCATATTCAGCAGCTTCCAAGCCGCTTGCCAGGTCATGGATGCCGTTCGGGCCATCACATTCGGTTGCCTGCGGTTTGCCAATAGAATCCACAGCAGGCGAACACCAGCCGCAGTTACCATACAGGTTGTTCATTTCCTTCGGATCCTCCTGCAGGTCGTACAGTTCCCACGCATCGATGTCGTTGTAGAAATGGATCAGCTTGTAGCGATCTGTGCGGACACCATAATGGCGCTTCACTGCGTGTTCAGCCGGATATTCGTAGAAGTGATAATATAAGGCATCGCGCCAGTGAGCAGGTTTTTCTCCTTTCAGGAACGGCAGGAACGATTCTCCGTGCATGTCTTTAGGAATTTCTACACCAGCCAGTTCCAGAATGGTCGGCGCATAATCGATATTTTGGACGAACGCATCCACGTCTCCATGAATACCACCCGGCAGACGAACCAGCAACGGTGTGCGGAACGACTCTTCATACATAAAGCGTTTGTCGAACCAGCCATGTTCGCCCATATAGAAACCTTGGTCGGAAGTATAGACAATCATTGTGTTCTCTAATAATCCGGCTTTCTCCAGATAATCCAGTACGCGACCGATGTTACGGTCCACCGAATGGATTACCCGCAGATAATCCCGCATATACTGTTGGTATTTCCATTCTGCCAATGCCTTGCCGGAAAGATTCGCCTTCTTGAATTTTTGGATGATTGGATCGTAGTGAGCATCCCAAGCCTTCTTCTCTTCGGGTGTCATGGTGTCGTACATGTGGCGCCCTACTTCTTCCAATCCGGTTGTCGTATGGATTTCGTTCTCTTTATCCGCCATTTTCAGATCGTAGACCAGATCCATATCTTTGAAGATACTCATCTCTTGGGCTGCAGCCGCCTGACGACCTTCATAATCGTCGTAGAAGTTATCTGGCAGCGGGAAAGTCTTGTCGCTGAAAAGCTCCAAATCCTGTAGATCCGGCATCCAGGTACGATGCGGAGCCTTGTGATGAAGCAAGAGGCAGAACGGTTTACTCTTGTCGCGTTGGTTTTCCAGCCAGTCGATAGCTTTGTCGGTGATGACATTCGTCGCATACCCTTTTGAGGTAATCTCTTCGCCGTTCTTGATAAACGGTGCGTTGTAATAAATACCCTGTCCGATCAGGATTTCCGAATAATCAAATCCAGTGGGAGCGGAGGTCAGGTGCCATTTCCCGATAATTGCTGTCTGGTATCCGGCTTTCTGTAATAACTTCGGATACGTCTGCTGACTGCCGTCGAAAGTCGAGCTATTATCTGTAAAGCCATTCGCATGACTGTGTTTACCCGTCAGCATACACGCCCGACTGGGACCACTGATAGAATTGGCCACAAAACTGTTGGTAAAACGTACACCCTCGTTGGCAATACGGTCGATATTAGGCGTCTGGATAAACCGAGTATCATACGCGCTGATTGTCTGGTACGAATGATCGTCCGACATGATGTAGAGAATGTTCATCGGTTTCTTCCCTGTCTGCTCGTCAGACTGTGCTTGTTTGTTGTTGCACGCGTAGAAAGGCAATGCCAACACCGGCAGCGTAAGTAGCCATTTGTTTGTTTTCATAGGCTGATCTTTCATGATTAATATATAAATGAGTTGATAATAGAGATACAAAGGTAATAAATCTGTGCGAAGCATCTATCATATTTAGCAAATAAGCCTGTTATTCTCCGTTTGTTTACGGGGAGCAACAGGCTTATGCTATTGGAATGACTTGTTATATTACCGAACGACCGGCTTCTCTTTCAGTGTTCCGCCTTCGTTGTATTGCTGGTTGTTGGGCAAGCCTTTCTGTCCGACACCTTCTTTCATCAAGTCTTTCAATTCCGGCAAGTGAGACCGATAGACACCACGCGGATTCACCTGATATTTCTTGCAGATGGAAGCTGCCATGCCGACCACTTCGCCCATCATTCCGGTGGTTCGCATGACACGTACCGTTCCTAAAGCGACATGTGTCACACTGATATTCCGGCCAGCCATGAACAAGTTATCAATGTTGCGTGAATACAGGCAACGATACGGAATCGGGTACGGATAGATGTTGATATGTTTGGCAATTGACTTGAATTCCTGACCGGGGAAATTCTCCGTATTCTTCGGATCCGGATAATGCAAGTCGATACTCCAGGTAGAAGCTGCCGATCCGTCTTCATGAACCACATGCTTCCGCAAGTCGTCTTCTTTCAGGATATAATCGCCCATCAACCGGCGGGATTCCCGTTTCCCGGAGATGTAAGCTACCCATGCCAGTTTCCGGTTCTTATATACATCGTTTTCCTTCATTTCATTCTTGAGATAACTCCAGTTGGAATAAACCACCATCAATCCATAATCGCGGATACGTTCGAAATCCTTGATCTGGTCGTAGTTCATACCCGTTTCCCAAGTCCATTCACCCATTGTCACCTTTTCACAATTCATCTCGTTGAAATCAACTCCATATTCAAATTGTGGAAAAGAAGAAGGCTTCTTTGTGTCTTCCGAATACCATTGCACGGAAGCACCCATTGTCATCTTATCTGCTTGTTCAGGAGCTGTACTTTCTCCAAACTCATCCCGACTTTCACGTCCCATCCGATAATCGGCACCAGCCAAGTAACCGATGGTTCCATCACCTGTACAATCAGAGAACAACGGTGCTTCGAAACGCTTCTCTTCGCCCGTCTCAATATGCTTGGCGATGACAGCTGTGATACGATCTCCTTCTTTCTCTACAGCGATCGCACGATAATTGGTGAATAAGGAAACATTCTTTTCCTTCAACAACCAATCCATCTTCTTTTGATCTTCATAATAATCGGCAGGCTGAGCATTACCACCACGCGTCGGGCCAAATTCTTTCTGTAAATTTCCTAATTCTTTATAAGGACCGGCTTCGATGCGTCCACCCAAGTGAACACGAATTTCCGAACTGTTGTTGCCTCCTATTACCGGACGGTCATTCAGTAAGGCAACCTTGCAACCTAAGCGGGCAGCTGAAACGGCGGCACTCATTCCGGCAATACCTGCACCTACGACTACCAAATCATATTCTCCGGCTAACGGAGCTTCTTCCGGAAGGTTCAGCTTCTCTCTCCGGAACTTTTCCAAGGCTGCTACATCCGATGGAGGAACGGCTCCTTCTTCGGTTGTGAAGTAAATGGCATCACACCGTCCGTTGAAGCCTGTCAGGTCATGCAAGCGTAGTTCCGTATTCACATCCTTGATCGTCACTTTCCCTGCTGCTTGCCACATCCATGTATTTCCTTCGCATCCCAGAGGTGAAGCCAGCTTCTTGTTACCGACATACAAGCTGAATTTTCCCGGTCCTTCTCCATCTTTCCAAGGTGAAGTCCAGTTGTACGTCCGTACATATACATAATACGTTCCTTTTTCCGGGAAGGTCACTTCTGTTTGTGCATCTTCTACCGGTTCACCCATTCCGTGTGCCATCAGATAAGAAGAGCCCATCAGGTCCATGAACTGTTGGTCAACTACCCAACCGCCTTTCTTAGCAAAACTTTCTGCCTCGATAAAGAGGTTGGCAGAATTTATCATTGTCATCGATGAAAGGCCTGATAATAATAAAGATATAAATAATGTACGCATAGTTATAATAATTTCAAATTAAGTTTGTTACACTAGTAAGTGAATCTCTCGAATGGTCAATCTGTTGAAATGCTTGCTTTTTACATCAATTTTTATAGCTTTTATACTTTTCCCCGCGAAAGAAACGGAAGCTTGACCATACTTATTGAACTCACCTACTTTTACAAAGTTAGTATTATCAGAACTAATTAGTAGATCTGCTTGTGAAAGAAATTCTTTTGAATCATCACAAATAACTTCAATTCCTTTTATTGTCTGTGCTTCGTTTAATATGACTGTAAAATAATCACCTTGCCCTACAGCGTAAGAACTTGAGAAGAATGTATCTTCTTTACCGTCAAAAGCATATTCAGGGTTATAATATTTTATCGCAGTTATATTGGTTTCAATCCTTGCAGGCTGTATAAGTTCAGGCTGTTCTTTTACTGCATTAAACCAATTATCCTCAACTTTTTCTCCTATATAATAATTTATGTCCAAGAGATCAAATGTTGACTGGAAATGGGTTAATCTACTATAAAAATCAGTCCAATCCTTTTTTTCAGGTTTAATCCACAATACTTCCGCTAAAGCACAGAGACGGGGATAATACATTTTTTCAACATCGGTTTGTGTTGTAACAAATTCTGTCCATAAACAGGCTTGCCCTCCTTTTACTAAAGAATGTAATTCCTGGGGAATAGTTTCATCTATTGGTTCCCATTCATATACCTTCCTTGTTGGATTCCGGGCATAACCGAAATCAAAATAACAAGGATCTTTCGGACACATTATAACCGATATATTCCGATCTAATGCTTTCTTTTGCTGTTCTTTACCGTCATTTTGCCAAATTGTTAATATATCGTCGGTTGATGCAGCATTACGGGTGTTAATTTCATCCCAGCCTATCATAGTTTTTCCTTTAGAACGGACAATACGACTTACTTCTTTTGTGAAATAATCTTGAATTTCGTGAATGTCTTTCATTCCTTGCTGACGATAAAGAGCCATACATTTAGGGCATTTTTCCCAAATATTTGTTCCTACCTCATCTCCTCCTAAATGAATGTAAGGTGAAGGAAATATTTCAGTCAATGCATCAACAACATCTTCAACAAAAGCTAATGATTGGGGATTCCCTATACAAATCATATGTTCAGCAACTCGCTTACGTTTATTAGCCTCCCGTTCTTCAGGGTACGTTTCAAATATTCCTCCTTGACATGAAAGTTCAGGTAATCCGGCTAACAGGGAAATACAGTGTCCTGGTAAATCTATTTCTGGAATAATAGTTATTCCGCGCAAAGATGCATAGTTTACCAAATCTTTTAAATCACTTTTACTATAATATTTACCAGACAATTCAGGATAATCATAATAATAACTTCCTTTTTTTGTCAATTGAGGGTATTTATCTATAGCAAATCGCCATCCTTGATTATCTGTTAAATGTAAATGCAATGTATTCAGTTTGAAGAATGCCATCTGGTCAATTGTCTTTTTTAATTCAGAAATTTCCCAAAAGTGTCGGCTACAATCCAGCATGATACCTCGATAACTGAAACGAGGATGATCCGTTATTGTTAATTCTGGAAGTAAACCTTTTGTACTATTCCATATTAACTGTTGCAGTGTTACCAGGGCATGATTTAATCCAGGGATATCGTTCGCTTCAATTTGTATAAAATCTTTTTTTATATTAAGCTGATAGGCTTCTGCAGGTAATGATGGATTCTCAATTATTTTTATATTTGCATTTTGATTTGTTAATTGGATAAAAATAGAACTTTTTTCACTTAAATCCTTAATAAATAGCTTACCTACTTTTTCCCATTTTGCAGGAATTTGTATCGTTTTTAAAGCTTGTATTTGAAAATAGCCATTCCCTACACAAATGGAATCAACTTGAGGAATTAAGTTTAATCTTTCTCTAGGCTTTTGTTGACAAGCGATAAACAGACAAAGTCCACATATGGCATATAATAATTTACATTTTGTCATAAGCTGTATTTAATAAAGTAAGAGGCCTACTATACAATTTTTGTAAAGAAAATGAATTCTAAAATAGATAGTAAGCCTCTTTACTATAATGACTTATTAAGATAGATTAATAGCCCGGATTCTGTTTCATATTTGGATTAATTTGAATTTCGGTTGTAGGGATTGGCCATAAATATTGGCGATCATCCCAGTTCTTTTGAGCGATCACAGCTATTTTCCCAGTAGCTTCAATCTTTGTGAAATCTGCTAATCCATTTTCATCAATGTCTGGAGCAAAGGGCCAAAACCAATCTCCTTCATTAACTACTTTTTCAATTAATAAGGAAGATGGATAAAGCATCATATATACTTTTTTAGACATAACCTTATCCATTAATTTCCAGCGAATCAGGTCCATGTATCTAAGGCCCTCTTTAGGAAATTCCATACGTCGTTCCATACGTAATTGACTGCGTAAAGTCTTTTGGTCAGTAGCTGTAAAAGCTGGATATTGATCAGTAGCAGATTTATCTACACCATATGCGCGAGCACGAACTTCATTCATTGCGTCTAAAACTGACTGATCAATTTGATTTAGTTCGATCTTAGCTTCTGCATAAATTAATAAAACATCTGCATATCTGATAATGATTCTGTTTGGTTCAGTTCGAAAAGCATTTTCCAAACAACTTTCATCTAATCCTTTCTTCCAAACCAACCCGTTGTAAGATGCATATTGTGCAACAGCACGAGTATCATTGTTAACGATCATTTCACCAGTCTTGTAATTCATTACTTCCAGTGCTTCTGGATGAGGATTGAATTCGATTCCTAAGAAGTTTTCTCCGAAAGGAACAATTGTCATACTTAGGCGTGGGTCACGATTCTTAAATGGATCGTGAGGATCAAATAATGGAGACTCATCTATTGGTAAACCATCAGTACAAACGTATGAAGCAAATAAATCCCATGTAGGATTGGGTGCTGCATATCCTCCATGATTTCTTGGTAATGGATATCGAGCATCAGTATAAATACCGAATTCTATAGATCTAGCCATGACAAAGATGTTTTCTGGAGATGTTTTTGTTCCTTGCAAAAACAGTTCTTGATAATTAGGGTGAAGAGAATATACTCCTAAATCTATTACAGCTTTAGCGGCCTCAGCTGCAATAGCATAATCTCCCATATAAAGTGCATAACGAGCTTTTAAGGCTAAAGCAGCACCTTTTGTTGCTCTTTGTTCATCTGTATATGAAACAGGTAGAACTTCAATAGCTTTATCATATTCATCATAAACAAATTGCTTGATAGTAGCTAAATCAGTACGCCCCATCGTTAGGCCTTCTTCAATGTCTACATCATTTTCAACCAAGGGGACAGCTCCAAATTTTTGAGATAATTTAGCATAAGCTGAAGCTCTGTGGAAATGGGCTTCAGCTATGAATGCATTGATTGTGCTTTCTGAAGCTCCATTTTCTATAGCTCGTTGAGCTTTGTTTATAATGCTGTTCGCTCTAGATATGACTTTATATTGATTTGACCACAAATTTATGACTTGGCTATGCTGACCATTTAATGTTGCATTTTGGAATTCAGTTAATGACTCACGATAAATGTTGTCATCTGACCAATCGGTATTTGTATCTTCATCTATAAGCCAAAAATCATTTCGGTACAACTCATTGACTGCCATTTCAACTTCAGTTTCGTCAGAGTACCAACTTTCTGTTGAACCGTAGGATAACGGATTCAGATTTAAATCATGGCAGGCACTCAATAATGTCATTCCTGTGAATAATGTAATTATAATTTTATTTCGTTTCATACTTTTGATCATTTAAAAATTAACAGAAACACCTAACAATACAGACATCGTAATTGGATAACCTGTTACACTAACTTCTGGATCCCATCCATAAGGATAATTGCTTATACAGAACAAATCATTACCTGATACATAAAATCGAACAGTTTCCATACTGATTTTTTTCGTTAAAGCAGATGGTAATGTGTAACCAACGGTCAAACTTTTCATTCGTAAATATCTACCATTGAATAACCAGAAGTCAGACATAGCCATATTGGCTTCAACATTGGTGCGAGTCAGGCGTGGATATTTTGCATTCAGATTCTCTTCTTCTGTATTATTTACGCTCCAATAATTACCTTCAAGAATAGCAGGAAATCCAGTCCAGTTATCTTTTAATCCTTCAACCATTTCCCTGTTGATACGTGCATTTTGTTTACCCACTCCTTGTAACATCATGGAGATATCAAAACCTTTATAAGAGGCCGATAGATTCATACCATACATATAACGAGGAAGAGATCCACCTAGCAAAACTCTGTCATATTCAGAGGATATTTTCCCATCAGGAACCCCATCGGGACCAGATATATCCACGTATTTGATATCACCTACTGTTACATTATTATTTAACTTAGGAGAATTATCAACTTCTTCTTGAGTTTGGAATAATCCATCACTTACATAGCCGTACCATTCATTGAACTCACTACCTTCCATTTTAACTTGGTCGCCTAGGAATTCTGTACCACCTAAGTCTCCCATTTTAGAAACGAAGTCAGATAAATTTGCTGAAACGGAGTAGCTGAAATCTCCTATATGATCTCTCCATCCAATTTCTAAATCATATCCTTTAGTTTGCATCTTACCTGTATTAACAAAAGGATTATCATATCCGATGAATTTAGGTATTTCAAGAGCGATTAACATGTCACGTGTATTCTTCTTATAGTAATCAAATGCAAAATATAGACGACTATTTAAGAAGTTTGCATCCAGACCAATATCCCATGTCTCAGTTGTTTCCCAAGAAATATTTCTTACCGCATAATATTGTTGGGCTGCAGTTGACACAGATGTGACAACACCTCCTTTATATAATAAAGCTGAATTGAAATTTAAGGCAGACTGATATGGATAATAATTTTGTTTATCATTATTATTTATATCTGTAATTCGTTCATTACCTAGTGTTCCCCAAGAACCTCTCAACTTCAAATAGGATAACCAGTCCCAGTTTAGATTTTTCATGAATTGTTCTTCACTTAGTATCCAGCCGGCAGAAAAAGAAGGGAAGTTTGCCCATCTACTTTCCGGTGCAAAGCGAGAAGATCCATCACGACGGAAATTTGCTTGTAGCAAATAACGATTGTCGTAATTGTAAGTTACGCGGCCAAATAAAGAACGATAGGCATATTCTTCAGCATTACCGCTATTGTCTCTATATGTTTCTGGACCAATATCTAGGTACGGATAACCTGTTAATTCATATTGATCTCGTGAAGCATTCAAGTTTTCCCAAAATGCATAATAGTCTTCGTAACCAACCATGACAGAAAGATCATGTTTCCCAAAAGTCTTATTGTAGTTAGCAAAGAATTGGGTTGTTACATCATAGTAGTCGTTTCTGTATTCTGTTAATTTAGTTGTACTAAATGCAGCCATATATCCTTTAACTGTATTAGGATCATTGGCATATGTGTAAGGAACTTGTTTTACAAAACTTTTAATCTTATCAAAATTGTATGTTGGAGCTATAACACCTGATATCTTCAATCCTTTTATTGGAGTGATATCAATAGCCGCTTTACCACCAATCCGATTATTCCATGTTGTTTTTGTTCCTCCATCTGTAATCATGGCTAGTGGGTTTTCTCCATCTTTTACATCTCCCCACATTCCATTTGTCCATCGGATAGCATAAATAGGCGGAGTGGCACGAAGTGCTAATTCCATAGGATTTCTATGAGGCTCTTCTGATTTTGCACGACTGAAGTTAACGTCTAAATGGGCTTCCATCCATTTGTTAATTTGTATGTCGTTGTTTACTCTTAACATAAAGCGTTCATAGTCGCGGTTTATGTATAAACCGTCAGTTTGATCATATCTAAATGAAGCTTTAGTTTTCACAACTTTGCTTCCGCCGGCTATATTGATAGAATGAGTTTGGCGAGGAGCAGAACTGTATAATAATGCATCTTGCCAATCTTCCACAGGGTATGCATCAGGATCTGTTTCATGGTATTTTAACCAATTGTTAACTTGATCTTCTGAATAAGTTTGATACCACCCTCCTGAGTTGTTATCATTATAACGTGTTTCATTTACCATTTCTAGAAAACGCTGTGCTCCTACGTATTGAGGAAGTTTAGTAGGCATTTCCCAGCCATATTCGAAATTATAATTTAATGATAAATCGTTTTCTTTAGCACGTTTAGTCGTGATAACAATAACACCAGCTGCAGCTCGTGAACCATAAATAGAGGCAGATGCTGCATCTTTCAATATTGACATATTTTCTACGTCTTCAGGATTTACTTGGTTGATATCCCCAGGGACACCGTCTATGATTACAAGTGGACTTGTTTCTCCAATTGTCGTTACACCACGGATTTTTATTGAAGCTGTTGCTCCTGGAGCACTGTTGTCTCGTGTTACCAATACACCAGAAGTAGCTCCTTGTAAAGCAGTGGATAATTGAGTTGTTCTTCTGGATGCCAAGTCATCTCCTTTTACAGCTCCAACGGCGCCTGTTAAATCTTTCTTTTTCATTGTACCATATCCAACAACCACTAATTCATCCAAAGCCTGAGAGTCTTCTTTCAAAGTGATAGATAGGTTGGACTGATTGCCCACTTTAGTTTCATAATCGCCATATCCAATATAAGAGACCAAGAGCATCGCTCCTTCCGGTACTTCTAAAGAAAATTTACCATCTATGTCTGTGATGGTTCCGTTGGTGGTTCCTTTGACAAGGACATTCGCTCCGATTACGGCTTCTCCATTGGAATCAACTACAGTACCAGTGATGATTTTCTTCTGTTGATTGGCCAATGCTGTTGTTCTTTCGGCTGCTTTGAACAGATAGATTTTCCCGTCTTTGATTTCATAGCCGATGGCTGTGTTGCCGAACATGGCATTTAATACCTCGCTTACTTCGGTATTGACGAAGTTGAGGGAGACTTTGCGATTCAGGTCAACTACTTGTGCGCTGTAAGCCAGGCTAAGTCCGGTTTGATCTGAAATGCTGTTTAATACAGTTTTGACTTTCGCGTTGCTGACAGTTACGGAAACTTGCTGGGCATCTGCGTTGGTTGCAAATGCTGAAAGCGAAAGCATTAACGATAATGCTGTTAGTTTCATGGAACTAGGTATTTTATTCGTTAATAATAAATAACTCCTATTTGAGGAAGTCATGAGTTTTTCTTCCATATCTTTGTATAGATTAATGATGTATTGAAAACTATGTTTTTGATATCTTAAATTTATAGCCGGAAAGGGTAGGAGCTTTTCGGCTATTTTTTTATGGTATCATTTTATTTATTCGCTCATACGATTGTGTTTTTAGCAGGTTAAACATAAAATTATCTCTTTTTTCTTAATGGACACATAACTCCAAGAAAAGGATGAGTCGGATAGAGATTTTTTTTGAAAAAACTCGTTTTTTTCTTCTGTCGTTATGAAAATGGGTGGTTGACTTCGTAAGATAGCTCTTGTTTCTTCGTATCCTTTTATATTTTTGACAGATGTGATAAAGCTTTATCATAGTTGTGCTAAAGCTTTTTGACAAATATAGTAAAGCTTTTCGACAGCTGTCAAAAAATT
>OHFL01001145.1_pt1 | contig 13166 bp, 10 predicted proteins | sample 1567491 | NCBI WGS metagenome assembly OHFL01 (sample SAMEA3879539, study PRJEB24766) | human gut metagenome | biome: human-associated habitat; feature: feces | place: USA | collected 1985/1987 | reverse complement strand
TGTCTGTAATTACTATGAAGCTTGAGATGATACAGGAATTATGTGGAATTAATGAAGATATATGCAGACTGATAACAGATTGTACGAAGAATACATTTAAAATTAAGATGTTTATTAAGAAATTACTAGACATAAGCCGTATAGAGTCAGGAAAAATCACACTTTCATCAGATGAGATAGTTATTGATTATATAGTTGAGGAGAGTGTGGAGTGTTCGGTTGATGATAAGCAGAAAGTGTCGGTTAATTATGGCAATGAAGACAGACATAGAAAGATGTATGCAGATGAGGGCTGGCTTTTAGAGGCGTTGATTAATGTTATAAGTAACTGTTATGAACATATTAACCAGAAGAAGGATGGTATGGTCTATATAGATATAAGCAGTAATTCAGAGGTATGTATGATAACTATATCTGATAATGGAGATGGAATACAGGATTGTGATATAGCAGGAATATTTGACAGATTTATGAGCAGGAAAAGTCAGGACGAATTCCACGCAGGAATAGGACTTAACCTGTCGAAACTTATAATAGAAGCACACCACGGAAATATAAGGGCAGGCAATAGTGACAAGTATGGAGGGGCACAATTTAAAATAATACTGCCATTATATAAATTTAAGGGCAAATTGTAAGTTGTATGTAAGTCGTGCAATATATAATACAGTCATAGCAATAAATAATAAATGTACAACAGTTAGTAATCAGACAGGCAGCAGTACATTAAGCAGTGATGAAGTACAGCGGACAAGCCTGATAACAAAAGATAAGGAGGTGTGAAGATGGAATACATATTGAAAGCAGAGGGTATATGCAGAACCTATCATACTGGAACAGTTGAGGTACACGCATTGAAAAAATGCGACATTAATATTAAGAAAGGTGAATTTACTGCGATAGTAGGAAAGAGTGGTTCGGGTAAATCGACACTTTTAAGAATATTAGGAACGCTTGATAAGCCAGATGAGGGTAATGTATGTATAGATGGCATTAATATAGCTGAACTTAAGGACAGGCAGTTATCAAAGTTCAGACGTGAGAATATCGGATATATATATCAGGATTACAGTCTTTTTCCAGAATTTACAGCATATGAAAATGTTGTTATGCCGATTCTTATAGATGGCAAGAAGCCTGATGAGAATGAGGTTGATGATTTGTTAGAGGAATTGGGAATATCGCATTGTAAGAATAAGTTTCCATCGCAGATGTCAGGCGGTGAACAGCAGAGAGTTGCAATAGCAAGGGCATTGATTACCCATCCTGCTGTTATACTTGCGGATGAACCGACTGGTAATCTTGATGCGGGAAGTGCAGGAACAGTTGCACAGATGTTATCCAAGGCAAGCCAGAAGCACAACCAGACAATAATTATGGTTACGCATGACAGACAGATGGCGGATTATGCAGATAAGATAATAACTATTGTTGATGGAGTGTGCCAGTAGTATAGCCATACATACGGAAAGGGGGATGCGTATGTCTGTATTTGAAATTACATTTTTAAGTGTAAGAAGGCGTATGCCGCAGATAATAAAGGCAGCATGTACGACTCTGGCAGCAGTATTTTTTGTAACAGCCGTTCTTATATTTCAGGATAATATGTATCAGTGGCAGATGTCATCGAACAAATCCAGATTCGGAGACTGGTTTTTATATGAAATCACATCAAAGGAGCCTAACCAGTCATTGAGTGAACATGCATATCTTAATGATCCTGTCAAAATAATGACCAGTGTCAGTATGTTTAATTCTGACTGGAAAAGGACGGGATATATTGTCGGAAGCTTTGATAAGGATTTCATTAATCAGGTCAGAATCAGTCTTGATGAAGGAAGACTGCCAGAAAATGATGACGAGATAGCTATGGACTGGAATACATTGTTATCACTTGGATATACTGGTGAAATAGGTGAGACTGTAACTATCAGATATTGTGAGGAAAACAGTATATATGATGAAAGTGCCAGACAGGAAAAAGAATTTATGCTTGTTGGTATATTGGCTAATTATACAAATATATGGAAGAACGGGAAGAATATACCGGGAGCTGTTGTAACGCCGGATGCTTTAGAAATATTTAACTATAAATATCGTAATGTGTATTTTTATTCTTTAAATGATTCTGTGAAAACATCAGATTATGCAACTGTTTATAAGAAGATAAAGGAAGATGCAAAAACAGAGACTGTATATAATTCGGCAGTATATGATTATCAGCCGTGGAGTTCAGCTAAAGTATACATGTATATGTATCTGGTTGTAATGATAATAGGAATTCTTGCACTTTCATATCAGCTTATTGAATACAGAGGAAGAAGACGCCCTGCTTATGAGCGTTTCAGAAAGCTTGGAATGAATAAGGCGTCACTTCGGAGTATGTATATTATTGAAAATGCCCTGATAATTATTCCAGCGGGAATAATGGGACTTATACTGGCTTTACTTACAGGCTTTGGAATAGGAAAGGCTCTTGAAATTCATAATGGCTTCACATTTTATAAGGTCACATTAAATGTAATTATAAAAAGTGTTTTGTCAGTAATTATAGCAATAATAGTTGAAGAAATAGCAGGTATTATTGCAAACAGCCGTAAAAATCACATTTTAAATAAAAAACGGAAAAAGAAAAACAGCCAGAATGTATATATATATAACGCCACTGGTAAAAAATCAAAAATTAAGCCGTCTAATTTATTAATTACAGTAAGCTCAAGATTTATCAGAAAAGATGGAATATTTATGGCTGCCGGGCTTAGAATATTCGCATTATGCATATGTGCTGTACTTGTATTTTCAGCATTAATGATAAAGAAAGTATATATTGCGTACAAGGATAATGAGCAGATACCGGATATATATGGATATCTGGATCCTTCAGATTCAGAATATGAAATGTATATATATTACTATAGTTATATAAAGGGTTATTATAATATTCCAATACCAGATGGAGAATATTACAGTGAAGAGAGGAATGCTCTTCTGTCCAGTGAAAAAAGAAACAGATACAACATAAGTTTTAATGAATTAAAAAGTAAGCTGACAAAAGAATCTGATAGCCTTGATGCAAATAATCATCAGGATCTAATACGTTTTAATATGCTGCATGTTAATTATTCTAATAAATATTGTAAGAGAGGCAATACTAATTTACTCACAGGCTTTTCGGAAGAGTTTCTTACAGAGCTTGAAAAGATAGGTGGAATAAAGTCGGTAGATTATTCAGCATATGAATCAGAGCGTACATGGTTCTGGGATAATCAGGATTTTCATAAGATGGGAATGGATACTATTTCACCCGATAATTATAATGTAACAAGACAATCACCCGTTACAGATTATGGTTACCGTTATATATATGCCACAGAGTATGTTAATCCTACCAGAGAATTATATAACAAGCTTGAGAAGTACATTGATAAGGAATACAGGAATTATGATGATTTCGTTAATGGAAAACAGGTTGTAGTCTTTTTGAGAGATACACCGGACGGAACTTATGATGATACATTACAGGCAGGAGATATCTTGAATTATAATTATTATCCGTTGTCTGTAATGCCTAATATAAGGTTTACAAATAATGTGGCATATGGGAGATATACATATCCGTTTGACAGGGCATTTTATGATACATATAATAATTCAGGAAAGATTAACCTTTATTCAGAATTTAATGGAACGCTTAAAGGAAGTGCATCATTTAACATGCACAGTGAAGGAGATTCTGAGGATTGGATAAATGGGTATGAGTCAATATTTGGTGCGTGTGTATCACCTCAGGTTGCGGCTGTCATTAAGGTAACAGACGATGTGAAAGAAGATTTTAACGGAATCATGCCTGATTATGGATATTATACAGCACTTGCGGGAATATCACTGGCACAGCAGGCAGTTGATAACCAGAGAAGCTTCATGGAGAGGATAACCGGTGATAAAATGACCGGTAATCTGGAATTCGGACTTAAGTATAACCAGCTGAACATTAATTATGATTTGTCATCAACATTTTCAGCAACGAATAATAAGGTGGCTGTATATTTTGATAATAATGAATTATCGTATTCTTCCAATGTCGATGCAAAGAATATATACAGAACCCAGCTTATTAACAATATTCTCCAGTATGGAATAACCATTGCCGCAGTTATAGTAATACAGCTTCTTATAATGGCAATAATTGTAAGAAACAGAATAGAAAGAAGAAAAGCAAGCTATAAGCTGCTGCATGGCATTGGAATGAGACAGGGAACAATAGTGAAAATGTGCATGATTGAGGCAGTACGGGAATCTGTATGGTGTATATTCACAATGCCACTTATACTTATACTGGAGCTTCTTATGTATATGCGAAAGAATCTGGTTGAATAATTAAATATTATCGTGTATCATTAGAAAAAGAGCCACTTGTTGGCTCTTTTTTTACGAAAAGGACAGGTAGTTAATATGAATCAGACATATATGAAGGAGCAGAAGATACTCCCATTACTATTAAAAATGTCGCTTCCAATGGTAATATCAATGATGGTTAATTCATTGTACAACATTGTTGACAGCTTCTTTGTTGCCAAGATAAGTGAAAATGCGATGACAGCCTTGTCACTTGTCTTTCCGGTACAGAATCTTATAAGCTCGGTTATGATAGGATTTGCAATAGGAATTAATGCAGTCATATCATTTTTTATGGGTGCACAGAATCAGAAGCAGGCAGACAAGGCAGCCAGTCAGGGCATGCTCTTAAGCTGCATACACGCTGTTGTGCTTACTGTGATATGCATAGCAGGCATGCCGGTATTTTTAAAAATGTTTACAAAGGACGCAGAGATAGTCTCACTGGGACTTAAATATTCCAATATTGCATTTGCATTTTCAATAATGCTTGGAATTGAGCTTATGTTTGAGAAGGTGTTTCAGGCAGTTGGAAGAATGAATGCTTCTATGGTCTGTCTTATGACAGGCTGTATAGTTAATATTGTGCTTGACCCGATGATGATATTCGGAATAGGCCCATTTCCTTCAATGGGAATTGAGGGCGCTGCACTTGCGACAGGAATAGGTCAGACTTCGGCAGCTGTGCTATATATCATAATATATATTGTTAAGCCTATTCCGGTTAAATTCAGAAAATCAGAGATGAGGATAGAAGGTTCAATGGCAAAGAGACTTTATTCTATCGGTATGCCGGCAAGCTTAAGCCTAGCACTTCCATCTATTCTTATATCAGTGCTTAATGTAATACTTGCGGCTTACTCGGCTGTGTATGTATTCGTGCTTGGCGTGTATTACAAGCTGCAGACATTCCTTTATCTGCCAGCCAACGGAGTTGTACAGGGTATGAGACCGCTTATGGGCTATAATTACGGAGCAGGGGAGCATGAGAGAGTAAGAAAGATATATAAGACATCAATGGTACTTATATTTGCTATTATGGCAGCAGGTACAATTCTCTGTCTTGAAATACCGGGTTCACTTATCGGTCTGTTTACAAGCAATCCTGACACAATAAATGAAGGAGAGACAGCATTAAGAATCATAAGTGCCGGATTTATTGTATCAACTGTATCAGTTACTTCGGCGGGGGCACTTGAAGGACTTGGAAAAGGATTTCCATCACTTATCATATCTGTATGCAGATATGTTGCGGTAATAATTCCGGTTGCATTTGTTATGTCAAGGATAACAGGTGCAGTTGGTGTATGGCATGCTTTTTGGATTACCGAAGCGATTACATCAGTAATTTCTTATATAGTATATAAGAAAAATGTAAAATAGTTATAAAAATGTCTTCTTGACATTGCTTGAACTTGAAAATACAATAGTTGCATATACAACAATTGGAGGTGCAAGTAATGTTGAGAAGAATTTTTTCTTATATGAAAGAATATAAGAAATACGCATGGCTGGCGCTTATATGTATAGGTGTTGAAGTTGTGCTTGAGATTATGGTGCCTAAGCTGATGGCTGACCTGATTGATATAGGTGTGACCAATTCAGATGTTCCATATATAATAAACAAAGGTATCCAGATGGCTGTATGTGCAGTTGCTGCACTTATATTAGGTGTGGGAAGTGCAAGATTTTCTGCACTTGCAGGTCAGGGACTGGGTGCTAATATAAGAAAGGCTGAGTATGAGAAACTCCAGTCTTATTCATTTTCTAATATAGACCATTTCAGTGTTTCGTCATTGGTTACACGACTCACAAGTGATGTAACTAATATCCAGAATGCTGTATCGACAGGAATGCGTCCATTTGGACGAAGTCCGGTAATGCTGATATTTGCAACGACTCTGGCATTCCAGATTAATTCAACACTGGCACTGGTTTTTCTTGTAGCACTGCCAGTTCTGGCAGTCCTGCTCATCATAATAATCATTAATGTTGGTCCACGATATGGAAGAATGCAGGGAGCAGTTGACCTTGTAAACAGGTGTATAGAGGAGAATCTTACAGCAGTAAGAGTTGTTAAATCATATGTGCGTGGTGACTATGAGATTGAAAAATTTAGGAATGTTAATGATAATCTGAAAAACGAATCAGAGAAAGCATTTGGAATAGCTGTACTTAACATGCCTGCTATGCAGTTCGTTATGTATTCTACAATTCTTGGTATTCTACTTATTGGCGGAAGACTGATTAATTCAGGACAGATGATGATTGGACAGCTTACTTCTTTCTTGAGCTATGTTCTTCTGATTCTTAATTCTCTTATGATGATGTCAAATGTATTCCTTCTTATGACAAGGTCACTTGCTTCTGCAGAAAGAATTATGAAGGTAATTGATGAGCCGATTGATATAACTGATGAGAATGTAAAGGACATTGAAGTTAAGAATGGTGAGATTGAATTTAACCATGTCTGGTTTAAATATAAGGATACTGCCAAAGAATATGTGCTGTCAGATGTTTCATTTCACATTAATGCAGGACAGACAGTCGGAATAATCGGCCAGACAGGTTCATCAAAGACGACGCTTATCCAGCTTATTCCAAGACTTTATGATGCAAGTAAGGGTGAGGTTAAGATAGATGGAATTAGTATTAAGGAATATCCGGTTAGACATTTAAGAGATGCAATCTCAGTTGTATTGCAGAAGAATACGCTGTTTTCAGGCTCACTTATTGATAACTTAAGATGGGGTGATGAAAATGCGACTCTGGATGAGATTAAAGAGGCCTGCAGCATAGCATGTGTTGATGAATTCATAGACAGGCTTCCTGGAGGATTTGATGCAGAGATGGGACAGGAAGGTGTTAATGTATCAGGCGGACAGAAGCAGAGAATATGTATTGCAAGGGCAATATTAAAGAAGCCGAAGGTTCTTATTCTTGATGATTCAACGAGTGCGGTTGATACTGCAACAGAAGGAAAGATAAAAAATGCACTTGCAAAGAAGCTGCCTGATATGACTAAGATTATAATTGCACAGAGAATATCGTCAGTGTGTCAAGCAGACCAGATAATTATTATGGACGGCGGTCGTGTGGACGCAATCGGAACACACGAAAGCCTGTTAAGGACTAATAAGATATATCAGGAAATATATGAATCACAGAAGGAAGGAGCTGATCTTTAATGGCTAAGTATGTTGGTTATAAAAGACCTAAAGATACGAAAAAGACTGTTAAGCATCTCCTTTCATATCTGGGTCATTATAAATGGGCATTCCTGCTTATAGCAATTCTTGTATTTATAAGTGCAGGTGCAGGAATTATGGGAACATTTTTAATAAAGCCTGTAGTTAATAATTTTATCGTGCCAGGCAATATGAAGGGGCTTATCATTGCTGTGTGCGGAATGGGTGTCATGTATGCGTGCGGTGCGCTCTCAACGCTTGGCTACAACAGGCTTATGGTGCATACTTCCCAGAAGGTAGTAAGCGAGATTCGAATGGACCTTTTTAAGCACACACAGAAGCTTCCGTTAAAATATTTTGATAATAATACACATGGTGAGATTATGAGTCATTTCACTAATGATGTTGATACGGTTCAGGAAGCAATGAACAATAGTTTTGCCATGGTAATACAGAGCTTTCTTACACTTTTTGGAACTATAACTATGATGCTGGTATTAAGTGTAAGGCTGACTATTATTGTTGTTGTTTTTCTTATTCTTATGTTCATCTTTATCAAATACAATGGTAAACGCAGCAAGAAATATTATCACAGACAGCAGAAGGAGCTTGGCAATATCAACGGTTTTGTTCAAGAAATGATGGCAGGTCAGAAGGTTGAAAAAGTATTTAACCATGAGCAGAAGAATTTTGAAAAATTCTGTGAGATGAATGAGAGCTTTAGAAAGGAATCGACTAATGCACTTGCATATTCAGGCATGCTTATCCCGGTAATTGTAAGTCTGTCATATTTCAATTATGCGCTTTCTGCCTGCGTTGGAGGCATATTTGTAATAAAAGGAATCATGGACCTTGGCAGCATATCTGCATATCTTGTGTATGTAAGACAGAGTGCCATGCCATTAAACCAGTTCACACAGCAGGTTAATTTCATACTTTCAGCGCTTTCGGGAGCTGAGAGAATATTTGACATGATGGATGAGGCAGAGGAGCTTGACGAAGGGAAAGTAACTTTGTGCAATGTCATTAAAAATGCGGATAATACCCTTACAGAAACTTCTGATAAGACAGGATTATTTGCATGGAAGCTGCCGGAAGGGGAGCTTATTGAGCTTAAGGGTGATGTAAGATTTAATGATGTTGTGTTCGGATATGTGCCTGAAAAGAGGGTACTTAACAAGATTTCGTTGTTTGCAAAGCCAGGACAGAAGATAGCATTTGTTGGTTCGACAGGAGCGGGAAAGACTACTATTGTTAATCTTATAAACAGATTTTACGATATCCAGTCAGGTACGATTACTTATGACGGCATTGATGTAAAGGATATTGAGAAAGACGACCTGAGGCGTTCACTTGCAATGGTAATTCAGGATACACATTTGTTCACAGGAACTATTGCAGATAATATAAGATATGGAAAGCTTGATGCAACTTACGAGGAAATCAGGGAGGCAGCTAAGATTGCTAATGCTGATTCATTTATAACAAGACTTCCGCGGGGGTATGACACGATGCTTACTGCTGATGGCAGCAATCTTTCGCAGGGACAGAGACAGCTTCTTGCTATCGCGAGAGCAGCGATTGCCAAGCCGCCGGTGCTTATTCTAGATGAGGCGACAAGCTCGATTGATACGCGAACTGAGCGGCTTATTGAGAATGGCATGGACGCAATAATGGAGGGAAGAACAGTATTTGTTATCGCTCACAGACTTTCGACAGTAAGAAATTCTAATGCCATAATGGTTCTTGAAAAGGGCGAGGTAATCGAGCGAGGCAGTCACGATGAACTGCTTGAGCAGAAGGGCAGATATTATCAGTTGTATACAGGACAGTTTGAGCTTGAGTAAGAGAGGAATGAAATATGGATAAGAAAACAAAGAATGTATTTTTTGATATAGAAATGTTAAGAAGAAGACTGATAAGACCATATTTTATAGAGCTTGGGCTTACAGTTGGCCAGGGGCAGCCAAGAATTCTTAAGGAATTAAGAGAACATGGGATTATGAATCAGAAAGAGCTGGCGGATGCTTGCCTTATGGATGTAACTACGATGTCAAGAACATTAGACAGAATGGAAAAGGATGGTCTGTTAAAGAGAGAAAATAATCCGGCAAGCAGAAGGTCGTGGAATGTGTTACTTACTGATTATGGCAGCCAGAAGGCTGATGAAGTTATCAGGATATTTAACAGAATTGATAATGTTATATATAATGGATTCAGTGAAGAAGAGGTGCAGACACTATCTGTTATGGCAGGCAAAGTTGAGAAAAACCTCTGGGAGGCAATTAAGAATGAAGAGCAGAAATAAACTTATTATCAGATGAGTGTTTTAGTATCTTACATACAGAAAAGAAGCTAAAATTGCAGTGTTTAACAAGCTGTTCAAGGAGCGCATGAAAGCTGTTGCTTTTGATTATGTGGAAGAGTAAATAAAAGACTGGGATTACAGGCGGAAAACCTACTAGATTAAAACCTGTGAAGCTTTTAGTAGGTTTTGCCGGCATCCCATCCCGTGAGAATACGAATTACAGACTTACCTTCTTATCAAGAAGCACGGCACTTCCGAATGTGCATGCAACCACCATTAATAACTGGAATATGGTAGCTGGAAGGCTTGACATTAATGCCTGGGATAAGCTGTCTGGATTCTTATAAAGTTCAGGCAACAAAGAAGAAATCTTAATTGTTGCATATGCAAGGACACAGAATAATATAACTGAGATAAATCCTTTAATCTTATTGTTCTGCAAGGCAGTTGAAGATAGTGTTATGGCAAAGTATGCAAGTGATATAAGGAAGAAGAAAGCTATAAGGAATGATATTATTCCAGCTACAATATTAATAATTATATTGACAACATCAATACCCATAATCTTTAACATTTCTGAGAAATTCTTGAGTGCGTCAGCCAGATCACCAAAGACACCAGCCATCATGAATATATCAAGAACTCCAAAGCCGATGAATATTGCTGAAATTCCTATTCCAATAATCAGTGTATAGAGCAGCTTTGATGTAATTATGCTAAGAGATGAATTAGGTGTCATGAATATCAGGTAACTGCTTTTGCTTGAAAGTTCTCTATAATATGTTACAACTCCAAATATAAATACAATAAAATAACTTACAGAGGCAGCTATTATTAAAAGTCCTCCGAAAAGGCTTGTATAGTTAAGATTTTCAGTCAGGCAGAAAAACATAAACAGAGCCTGAAGTACACAGATAATACCTGCCACGATTCCTATACCGAGAAGATTCTTTCTCAATTCGTATTTTGTTAATTTTAACATTGAAGATTCCCCCTTTTAATATGCATAAATGCGTTTGTACTGGTCAACGATTGACATGCCCGAAGCTGTTCGTAAATTTTCAGCATCTCCCTGTGAAACAATCACACCGTCTTTGATAAATACTGCGTAGTCAATAACAGCTTCAAGCTCATCAACAAGGTGGCTCGACATGATGATAATCTTATCAGGTGAAGCCTTGCTGATTACCGCATTGATAACCTGCTCTCTTGCAACAATATCAACACCGTTAAGTGGTTCATCAAGCATAATAACAGATGCATTTCTTGAAAGATTAACAGCAAGCTTAAGCTTAGCCATCATTCCTGATGACATCTTGCTGGCTTTCATGTCAGGCGTAAGCTTCATCTCATTAAGATAGTTGTAGTACTGGTCAAGTGAGAAATCCTCAAAGAAATCAGCATAATACTTTCCAATATCAGCACAGCTCATATAGTTATAAAAATAACTTTCAGTAGGCATATAAGCTATGTGTTTCTTAGTTTCTACTCCTATTGGAACACCTGAAAGAGTGATGTCCCCGGAAGTGGGTTTTACCAGACCTGCTATCATCTTCATTAAAGTTGTTTTACCGCTTCCGTTAGAGCCGAGCAGAGCGTATATTCTGCCAGGCATGAAGTCGATGGAAACACCATTAACGGCAGTCATCTTCATATACTTTTTAGTAACATTTTTACATTGCAGCATAATTAAATCCCTCCATATTTTATTCGTGATAATTCTTAATGAGATTAATAATCTCATCTTTAGAAAAACCAAGGCTGGTCATTCCGGAAACGAAAGTCTCAATCATTTCACTGGAAAGTTCTGCCTTTAATGTATCAATCAGATGCACATCCTCTGATACAAATGTGCCAAGACCTCTTTTGGTATAGCACAGACCACACTGTTCAAGTTCATTGTATATTCTTGCAGCAGTGTTAGGATTGACCGTGTACTGTACGGCAAGTTCCCTGGTTGATGGAAGCTTGTCGCCAAGCTTAATCTCACCGGTAAGAATTCTTTTTTTAATATCATCGATTACCTGAAGATAAATTGGTATATTAGCCTTATAGTCCATAATCCCTCCTCCTGTAATAGGTAATGTACACATGACGCGTACCTGTGTACTAGCACAATAGTACACTATAATAATATAACTGTCAACAGGAATAATAAAAATAGTAAAATTTTTAAAAATGGTGTATGATAACTTAGAAAAAATGTAGAAGGAATACAGTATTTATGACGGTTCAGCAGGCATATAAAATATTTGATGTCAGATCAGATATTACTAAGATGGAATTGAAGAAGCGGTACAGACGGCTTATGCATATGGTGCATCCGGATGCTGTGCTAAACAGAGATAAATCAAACAAAGAAAATGTATATAGATACAGTGCATATGAAATTAATGAAGCATATACTGTTCTTTTCAATCAGACTGGGCAGGAATCATTGAAGAGTAACTATAAATATGATTATAAATATTCCGAATATGATGAGAAATATTATGGCACTGATCAGGAAAATGAAGAATATGATTTTACAGCTCCAGAGAATGAACATGCCTTTTGCCAACGCAATGTGTATCATTATGCTGAAGATTACAATGGCAACAACATTGGAAGATTTAAGGTTGCACGAGGCAGATATATGTGGATGCCAGATGAGGATTTTAAGTTGTTTCTGCGCAGTATATATGAATGTAGTGAGGAACTTCTTAACAGAATTGATGAAGAAACAGGAAGAGTGCATGATTCAGAATACAAAATCATATATCAGGCAGAACTTGCATATCTGTTAGCACAGCAGTTTACTGCAACATCAGATACATTGGGAAATATTCTTACATCAATTGATGATGCTGCAAATGTATTTTATGTCGGAGCAATGCTTGAAATGTCACCTGAATCTGGATTTATCAAAGCTGGAATGAAGCTGTTTCCGGCAGGAATAAAAAAGCATAGACTGTATTTAATGACTCGTTCGGGAAAAGAAGCGGGATACATATCATTTAAAGATGACAGATTATATTATGTGCTTATTCCGATACTTGAGCAGAAGCGTGCAATGGTAAAGATAGAAGTATCTTCGAAGCAGGACAGACATAATACAATGGGAGAGAAGAAATATAAGAACATTGATTTGTGGGTTAAAATCGGAAATGATGCAACATTTCCTGAAAATATTAATATGAGAATTGAAGATTTGCTTAACAGATACCGTGAAAGCGTTTAAAAGTGGTAAGAAAAGCGGTCATATCAGAACAGAATCTGATGTGACCGCCTTTATC
>OHFL01001140.1_pt1 | contig 13185 bp, 10 predicted proteins | sample 1567491 | NCBI WGS metagenome assembly OHFL01 (sample SAMEA3879539, study PRJEB24766) | human gut metagenome | biome: human-associated habitat; feature: feces | place: USA | collected 1985/1987 | reverse complement strand
TACATCATAATGAGCCATATTGAGATGTTTTACATTTTTTAAGAGACACTAGTGACGTGAGTATATAATAAGCGGACTGTTCCAATCTGAAAAGTCAATGGTTATCTGCATGGTGAATGGAAATCATAAGTCATATCTAAAATGCTGATAAATATTGATTTCACTATTTCATGCGGATAATAAGCCGCAAATTATGCGGTTAATTATCCGCGAAACTGTATATTTGCAGCAGTATACTTTTGTAAACACAATAGTAAAAAATATATTATTCTTATAATTGGGCAACTTACTAAAGTTTATTAATTGATCAAATAAAAGTAATTAATATTAAACATATAATTATGGGTAAAAGACTTAATCATTATCATATTGAAATTTCTTTTGACAAGAAAAGAACAGAATGTAGCGTAGGAAACATATATGCCAAATATATGAGTGGGAAAGAAAATCAAGATAGTTTTCATTTTCTTTCTGATAGTTTTACTATTATAGCTTCAAGAAGTAAAACATTTGATGACGGCACTATACTTTCTAATAATATAAATAGTATAAATAGTCAAATATTAAAAGGACTATTATATTATTATTCTTTAGCAAATGATTTTCCTATTATTAAAGACGTATCTATAATAAGGAAACGTGCAAAAAGAGAAGATTATCATTATTCAGAATGTAAAACTGATATAATACAACCAATTATAAATCAAGGGAAAATCAAGCTCCCTTTACAGAAGGATAAACTTAATATTATTTTTGAAGAAACAGAAAAAGGAAATGCTATTCGTATAGCTCTTTCATATTGGTTAAAAGGTATAGCCTCAACAGAAAGATATTATAAATTTGATCATCTATGGAGGGCATACAATAGGCTCTTTATGTATCAAGGCAATGATAATAAAGAAGTAGAGTGTATGGCAAAGATGAGAACTTTTATTATTCAAAATGAAAATATATTTCCTAATACACTTTCGCTTACCAATGCATATACTAATGAAGATTTAAGAAGTTTTAGATGGAGAAATCTAATACTTAATGACTATTCAACAATCAAAAAAACAAAAGCTTTTTGTGATTTCATATTAAGATATCATGATGTTAGAATTATGAATCTACTAAATGAAATGCTCGTATATAGAGAAGATTTTTTAAATCAAGAAAATTTATTAGGAACAGTTAAATCACATTTTTTGTCAAACAAAAAAAGATATGATATTGAAATGATTCCACTATTAACCATAAAATATTCATACTTTGTTAGAAATAAAATGTTTCACGGAGAAATTCCTGATAGTACATTTAAGATACATAATAACAATGAAGATATTGAGATAGATAAACTAAATGATATATTATCTTCTTTAATATGTGAACTTATTAACAATAATGATAAAATGAGATAAGCATTTAAATATCTTACAATTAAACAAATAGTCCTTTTTGACTCCAATAGCTAATATCCGCAAAACCGTATATTTGCAGAAAACAGTGATGCCTATGTATATACATGAACATAAAGAATGGCCTTCCTTTTCGTGGAACAAGGAACTTGTCGGTGAGAAGCTGAACAAGGTAAACAAAGCTGTCGGTTATCTGATGGGACGCCTTAGTGTAATCGGTTTTAACGACAAGATGTCTGCCGTAGTTGAATCCATCTCTCATGACATCATTGCATCATCAGAAATTGAAGGAGTGGAATTGAACAATGAACAGGTACGTTCATCTGTAGCCCGCAAACTCGGAGTACAACTACCGAATCCGACCGAATCCTCAAGATATATAGACGGAGTAGTGGAAATGGCACTTGATGCAACTGTCAATTTCAACAGTCCGCTTACCCATGAAAGACTATTCGGCTGGCACAACTGTCTGTTTCCTACCGGATGGAGCGGTCCAACGAAAATAGATGTAGCCCGATACCGCAGTGGAGATATGAAAGTTATTTCTGGAATGTTCGGTCGGGAAAAGGTACATTATGTAGCGCCTGCTCCTGAAAGAATAGACGAAGAAATGAATCGGTTACTGGACTGGTTCAATTCAGATGTACATAACGGCTATGTAAAATCAGCGATAGCCCATTTGTGGTTTGCCTGTATCCATCCTTTCGATGACGGAAACGGACGAATCGGACGAGCCATTGCTGATATGGCGCTTTCACAGGCTGAAAACTCAAAGATGCGTTTCTTCAGTATCTCACATCAGATAAACAAGGATAAAAAACAGTATTACGACATATTGGAGAAAACACAGAAGGGAGATTGCGAAATTACTGAATGGATCATCTGGTATCTTGACTGTCTGCTCCGTTCTGTCGAGCAATCCGATGAAACATTGTCGAAGGTTCTTAACAAGGCCATATTCTGGCAAACTCATGCCGAAACAGTCCTGTCCGAACGACAACGAGAAGTCTTGAATTTATATTTGGACGGTTATCCCGGCAAACTGACGGCTAAGAACTGGGCAAAACGTGTAAAGGTATCACCAGATACAGCAGCACGTGATATAAAAGATCTGGTAGAAAAGGGTATTCTGATACCCCAACAGGGGCGGGTTCGTGACGTATTCTACGGAATCCAGTGCAATGAGTCTATCATTGTCATCCCCATGCCGGAAGATGTATAATCGTTCATCATACAAGCATAAAGGCTGTCTGTGTGACATCGGTTCATCAAAATCGGCACACAGCCTTTTTGTACTGCTCATATATGTTTCCTCGTAATTCTCCTGAAGCGTCTTTCTGCTTAGTTTTAACTATGCTGATACTTCTTTATTGGTTGATTGGACCAATATCTTTGTATTTTTATGATTTAGATGTTTATATAATTATGTTATTATATAAACTCCCATCATATTCCTTATATCGAGCATTTTTATATATCTCGACTAGTTTCTTACTATAATCTTGGATTAACCAATTAGATTGATTTGTTAAGTTAGTTACCAAGATTCCACTCCCCAATATACCCGGATTGCAATCAATTGTATCATTTTTTATAACATTCATTATTAATTCCGTACACGTATAATTATCAATTCCTGCCTCACTCAATTTTTTTGATATATATTTATTGAGTACTAGTTTATCATTGATAGTCATATATCCATACCATAGCAAACATTTCATACCTAATTTTGTGGCATGAATTAATACATCAAGATAAGTCTTTCCGTCTTCATTTGCCTTATCTATTTCATAAGGATCTATATGCAAAAAAGTTGATTTTGGCAGTAACGGTAATAATTTCAATACTTCATTAAGTGAATCACAATTAAATGTATCTATTTGTGATTCAATAGCGTGTTTTCTTGCAAATGACATAATATTATTTAATGCCTCTTGCTCTAAATCAAAAAACAAATACCTCTGAACACTATTTTGTAACATTTTAATGGCTAATGCAGGGGAGCCTAAATAGTTTTCATTAGCCATACTTTCATTCTCCAACTGGTAATAAAAAGAGTTCTTCAAAATAGAATCTTCCTGTGCTTTATTCAAGAAATGATAAATACCATATTCCTGTTCAGGAGTGTGCGCCATTGTATAAATGGCGCACGCTGAATTTGTTTCCACATATACTTGTGGTTTCTCTATTTTAAGCACTTCGCAGAGAACAAGATGTTTAAGTACATCTGGCTGTTTTCCAAAATGAGTATAAGTTATCATAGTAATTTCTGTTTATCATTATGGAGGCAATATTAAGCTGTAGAAAACAAAAAAGCCTTGACGAAAATCAAGACTTCTATTTTTGCTGTAATTTTTTACGGATTCTACTTAGTGTTTCAGGTGTTACACCAAGAAAAAGTGCTATTTCTTTTAAAGTTATTAGTTCTTGTAAATTAGGACATCGTTTCATTAATGCCTGATAGCGTTGTTCTGGGGAATCGCAATAGAAACCTAATAAACGTTGGTATATTTCCGCAAACATGGTTTCTGCAATATATCTGCCTAGACGCTGTGTATCCATGTCAGTTTCCCAAAACTGGTTAAGTTCACTTAATGGTAACAAATAAATCTCACAGTCAGTTGTTGCCTGTATGTTAACTGTTGCAGCCGTTTTATTAATTAAAGAGGGATAATCGCATACGAAATCATTTTTAAAACTGTAACCAACAATCCATTCGTTACCATTTGTATCTATGCGAGTAAGGCGAAATATACCTGACAAGACAAAGCCTATATGATTCGTTTTTTCATTTTGACGGACCATATATTCTTTTTTTCTCAGTATTTTTGGTATTCCTTTTTCAAGAAATAACTTTTCTAATCTCACAGTGTTTATACTTTTATTCGCATTAAACTTATCCATGTTAAATACTTTAGTGATGCAAAGATAAATGAATGATAGCTAGATAGGGTAGGGTTTCAATAAAAAGCTCTATCTTTGTGATAGAGCTTTTTAAAAACAATGGGATGTATAGCCGACTAAAGAAACTCATTTGTTTTTACATTAATTTAGCTCCATTAATCAACTATTGCTTTATGAAACATGTAAATATTTTATCTATTATAGAAGCTCATCAAGAATTAAATCATGTGCTCTTTCAAAAGCTAATGAATAGTTATGGAATAAATAGTGGTATAAAAGACTACGAGCTTAACGCTTTAGCTTCTTTTGTTAGGATATTGCTAAAAACGAATGGCGACCAGTTTATTATTAATAATTATTATGTAGGTTATTCAATTCCACAAATTGGGAAAGAATTTGATTTGCTGAGATTTGGAAATAATTATATTATCAATATTGAGATAAAAACTGAAAGTTCTATTGAAAAAGTATTAAAACAACAAAAGAAGAACAAATACTATCTCAGTTTTTTAGGAAAAGAACTTCTTATTTATACTTATGTTCTAAATGAAAATAAGTTATATAAGTTTATAAACGAAAACTCTAATGGAAGTGTAGTAGAAGTAACATTTGATGAATTATGCAACTCGTTATTATTCCAAGAAGTGGTAACTTTTAATAATGTCGATGATTTGTTTAATCCATCAGACTATTTGGTCTCACCATTTAATTCGCCTGAAAAATTTATAAAAGGAGAGTATTTTCTTACGGTTCAACAAGAGAATATATGCAATGATATTGCGAAAAAATTGTCTGACACTACAACGAACTTTATAGCTCTAACAGGTAATGCTGGCACTGGTAAAACATTACTTACTTACCATATTGCCAAAGAATTCATTCACAAAAAACAAAAAGTGCTTATATTACATTGTGCTTCACTCAATGGAGGACACGAAATTTTAAAAGATAAATATAATTGGAGTATATATATGTCTAAATACGCCCCTGAAATAACTAATTTTGATTTAATCATAATTGATGAGGCTCAACGAATGTATCCATCACAATTCGACAAATGTATAGCTGAGGTTCGTAGCCTTGATAAGAAATGTATATTTTCATATGATGAAAATCAATATTTGCATGATAATGAGAAAAACTATCATATTAAAGAAAGAATCGAAAAAGAATTGTCATGTACTCCATATAAATTAACTGATAAAATTAGAACTAATAAAGAAATTTCATATTTCATAAAACAACTATTTAGTCTTAAGAAGAATATTTCTAATGTAAGTTACCCAAACATAGAACTTACGTATTGTAAAGATTATTATTCTGCAAAATCGTTATTATGCGAATTATCAAGACGAAATTGGAAAGTGCCTAATTATACACCGGGAACATATTCTACATTCCGCTACGAATCATACATGTCAAGTGATAAAGAAAGTGCACACTCCGTGATAGGACAAGAATTTGATAATGTGGTAATAGTTATTGACGACAGTTTTAAATATAATGCTTTAGGAGATTTGGTTGCAGACAATTGTTATTATTCCCAAAGACAAATGTTATACCAAATCATCACTAGAACAAGAAAGAAGCTACATATTGTAATAATTAATAATGAATATATGTTGAATAGATGTTTAGATATCATTAATCAAAGATATTGATAAATAACTTTTATATTAATGGAGACCTTTTTGTTTTGAAGAATAACCTTTGAATAAAATTATTCTTTTTGTAAGTAAATCCCTTGTATTTCTGACTAAAAATAGCTTTTTCTCTTTTTTTTACTGACACGATAAAAAGAATTTCTCGTACATTTTAGGAGAAAAAGGAAGCTTTTTCATGAAAAATCGGCGCGTTTTGATCAAAAGCCGGCGTGTTTGGGTAAATTCATGGTAAGCTTTTTGGGAAAAAGTAACGAGAAATAAAAACAAAATCAGTGAGTTTTGTCTGAAAAACTCGTGATATCTTGCTGGAAAGTCCTTTTAGATAAGAATAAAATATTAAAATATGTTTCAAATAGAGGCGATTTTTCCTTTTCTCGTTTTTAAAGACGAATTTTTTTGTCAGAAATGATTTCAAATCCGTTCTATTTTTGAATGATAAAAAGATCGCTATATATGCAAAAGAGTGACAGCTGGTCGATTAATCCTATAAGGAATGTTTTTTCTTTCGTTTTATTGTCAGAAAATATCGGGATTGAACAGCTTTTTGTTAAACCTTAACTCGCTGTGCGTTGCATATTCCCGATCATCTGTACAAATCTCTTCAAATATCGCAGAAATAAGAGGGTTGTTTTGACAAAATGTCAAAATGAAAAATTTGGGTTTCTGTATTTCGATTCAGGGCTATTGGGAAAATAGAAACTAATTGATATCTTTGTCTTTATTAAAAATCATTGATTATGAAAGTAAGCATATTACAAATGTTTTTGATGTTTTGGATAACAATCTTTTCATTGAATGCCCAAACAAATGAACGTTATATTGAAGTGACCGGAACATCCGAAGTAGAAATTATACCTGATAAAATTCATTATATTATCGAAATACAGGAATATTTTGAAGAAGAGTTTGATGGAAAATCCAAACCTGAAGAATATCGTACAAAAGTGCCTTTAAGTTGGATAGAACGAAGGTTAATGTGGGTATTGGAAACAAACGATATTCCTCGGGAATCTGTTCGTATTCAGGAAATCGGTGATTATTGGCGTAAGCAGGGTCAGGATTTCTTAATATCCAAACAATTGGATATAACTTTGCAGGATTTCAAGCAAATTGATGCGATTGTAAAACATGTAGATACAAGGGGGATTCGTACAATGCGGATTGGGGAACTGGAAAGCAAGGATATGCTAACGTATCATAAACAAGGAAAAATAGAGGCACTTAAAGCTGCTCAAAGGAAAGCTACTTATTTGGTGGAGGCTTTAGGTAAAAAGTTGGGGCCTGTAATCCGTATTGTTGAAGATGGAAATAACGGCTTGTCTTCTTTATTTAGTGCACAGAGTAATGTCAGCACTTCTGAGGTTTCTTCATTTGATAGTTTTCGTACGATTAAGAAGAATTATTCCATGCTTGTTCGCTTTGAGATTGTAGATAAATGAATGTTATTCTTGTCTTTTCTTTTGTAAGATCCAATAAGGTGTTTCAAGCTCTTCTCCATTTTGAATAACTTGATTGTAAAAAGGCAGGATAATACTTTTCCAGTCGTTGGATATTAGAATGAAACCGTTATTGCGCGTTTCTAAAATACCCCATTGATCAACAATGCGTATTTCTTTATAAACAGTGCCTAAATTATCCAGAGGAATTACCAAATTGGGATTGAACTTGATTTGCATATTAATCAAAGGAAGTATTTTAGTGTCCTTGGAGAAAATACGGATTAATTCCTCTTTTTGAATGCTTTTCAAGGAGTCTCTTTTCTGTTCAAATAGATTAATACTATCGATTGGATAGCATGTTTGTTGCTGCTTGCAATAGATCTCAAGGTGGTCTGGAATAGAAATTGGATATAGCCTTTTTAGCAGATTACCCAAATCTGTATCTCCATGGATGTTTTTTCTCCATTTTTTATTTGCTTGGTCAAGTAAATATCCATAAAGCTCTCCCGACATATAAGCGAATGTGCGTACAAGTTCTTCTTTAGACATATAAATAGCTAAATGCTTTTCTAGTGTTTTTAAGTAACAGGAATCTGTCTGTGTGGCTAGTTTTATGCCTGTATATTGTGGAAGGCCTTCGTGAATTTCAAAGGCCGTTTCATCTTTTATGTATTGAGGAAATTTCTTTTGCCGGTACAATCTAAAAGAAATCCCATTTTGTATATGCTGATTTCTCTTTTCTGAATCCGTTGTAATACAAGCCTGAAACAAGGCATTCCATTCTAGTTTTAGTAAAACTCTCGCTTCCAATAAATCCAGGTGTTGATTATTGTAATTGTAATGACTCGGTACGAGATGTAAAGAATCTTGCCAATAATGAAACATTTCATGGCACGCCAAGGCGATTCGTTCTATTTTATCTTCCGGAAAAGGAAGCATTATAGTAACCCATTTTTGACCAAATACTTGAGTGATAGAATTGGCGATATTGTGCGTTTCAGGATATTTCCCTTTATATATGCCATTATCTAAATGAAGATTGTTTTCTTTGTCTGCTTGATTACTCCAAATATTCCGTTCGTTGTCGATACATAATAAGGGCGCATATAGATTTATTCCCCATAAATTTCCATTATCTTTATCACAGCTATTTTTGATTTCTTGAAACCAGTCTTGATATAGTCTGTCTGAATTTTTATTTTCTGCATAGTTGAATGAAAAGGGAAATAGGCAGAAGAGAAATAATATGAGCTTATTCGTTTTCATGGAATTTTGACACTTCGCTTTTTAGTGATAAGCGAAAGTAACCATTTTATCCTTATTCCCGAAATGAAAAAGAGAAAATATCCTCACCGAATACTTTCTCTTTTCCATATATATACTCCAACGATTTTTAGTCTCTGTTGGAGAAATATTTCATGAACTGTGAGCGTTCGTATAATGCCGGATCAGGAATATTGGCATAATTCAGTTTTCCGATAAACTGATCCAATGATTCATAATGAGCCTGATGCATCCATTCTTCTACGCAAGTCGTGATTTGTGAAATGATTTCTGCTCCGTGTGTATAGATAGCGCTACACATTTCAACAGCAGATGCTCCGGCCAACAAGCATTTAACAACGTCTTCCCAGTCGTGTACTCCGGTAGAAGAAGCAATGCTGATATTCGGAATCTTACCGGATACGATGGCCGTCCAGCGAATCGTATCGCTCAAATCTGAATGGCTACTGAATACATTGCCTGATACCAGTTGCATTGTATTCAGATCAATGTCCGGCTGATAGAAACGGTTGAACAGAACAACGCCGTCTGCGCCGTTAGCCTTCAATTGATTAACCAAAGCCGGCATATTAGAGATGTATTTTCCGAGTTTGATGATGACCGGAATGGTAACCACTTGCTTTACTTTCTTCAGAATTTGGGTATATAACTGATACAAGTCTTCACAGCTGTGATGGATATCGGTTTCAAGGAAGAAAACATTCAGTTCGATCGCATCAGCTCCGGCATCTTGTAATTGTTTGGCAAACTCAATCCATGTATCTGCCCGATAACAGTTGATGCTGGCAATGATAGGAATGGTACACAATTCTTTGGATTTGCGGATTAGTTCCAGGTAGTTTTCCACTTGGTTTGCCTTTACATAGCCACGGATATAATCGGCAGCCTCCGGATAATCGGATTCTTGCAACATGGCATCGCTTTGCATTTCCATTTGTTCTTCAAACAATGATTTCAGAACGATGGCACCAGCGCCGGCTTTTTCAAATTCCTTGTTTCGTTCCGCATTATTGGTCAAACCGGAACTACTGACGATAATAGGAGACTGAAGTGTCAGTCCCGCATATTGTGTCTTTAGGTTAATCATATTTATTCTGTTTTTTATTGTTTATTAGACTTATTGTTAGTCAACCGTTTTGTTGACCAGTTATTAATATTCTCTTTCTCCAAAGATATAAGTCCCCACACGTATCATGTTGCTTCCTTCCTCGATTGCCAGTTTGTAGTCGTGCGACATTCCCATGGAAAGGATCGAGAAAGCTTCTGATTGGCAGAATACGGTTTCCTTTAATTCCGTGAAAAGCGCGTGCAAGGTATGGAATTCCTTGCGGATCTGGCTTTCATCGTCTGTTAAAGTAGCCATACCCATGATGCCACAGATTTGTACATGGGGTAATTCCGGCAAATGATTTACCAGTTCGCGACATTCATCGGGTGTAAATCCATGTTTGGTTTCTTCAGTTGCCACATGGATTTCCAGCAAGACGCGGATGATTCGCTCATGCTTGGCCGCCTGTTTTTCGATTTCATTCAATAACTTCAGTGAGTCAACACTATGAATGAGACTGATGAACGGGGCAATGTCTTTTACCTTATTGCTTTGTAGCGGACCGATAAAATGCCATTCAATATCTTTGGGGAGAACAAGCTGTTTGGCTACCAGCTCTTGAGCTCTGCTTTCTCCGAATACACGCTGTCCGGCCTGATAAGCTTCTTGCAAAGCTTCAACCGGATGAAACTTTGAAACAGCCACAAGCGTCACTCCTTGTGGAAGTGAAGCCTGTAATTCTTGAATATGCTGAGCTATATCCATAATGATATGATTTAGATCGTTGTTTCTGCCGCTTTCTTTTGTTCAGCAATCAGTTCTTCCTTTGATTTGGGTTCGGAAGGAATGCTGTTCGGATCAAACGGGAATACATCCATCAACTGAGTTTCTGTAACCGAAGCGATCGTATAGTCAGACAATGTTCCTTTCATACCTTCTTCCAATACGGCGATTGCCTCTTTTAAAGTAGAAGCCTGAGCCAGCATCTGAGCGGCTGTTTTCTTTTCGGCTCCGCTTTTTTCGTCGAGCGTAATGAAATATACTTTTATTTTATAGTAACGGTCTCCGTTTTCATTGAAGAATAGTTCTGAAATACGTGCACGCTTGATGTCTGTTACCGTAAACTCGCCTGTAATGAAAGGACGAATTTCTTCGATAATACGTGATTCAGCTTCTGTAAATGACAGAGCATCTACAAGATAAGGCTCTGTTACTTTCTTCTGCATACCATTTTCAAGCATCTTCTCGAAAGAGACTTTACATTCAAACCAGTTGTGCATCTTTATTCTGTTTATATTAATTATTATCTTGTTTCTTCCGACAAAGGTAATAGCAATTTATAAATAAAACAATTGATAGCTATTTTTTCGGAAATGTATTTTCATGAATAATTTGTACTTTTATCGCCTTATTGAAAGAGAATAAAATCAAGATAAATAGATTACATGAAGACATTACTTTCATTGCCACCTAATTTGGTGGACTGTTTTCATCAGATAGAAAAGGTATCAGAAGATGCTTGGTTTTGTACATCCGATCCTGTAGGTGCCCGGCTGGGTTCGGGAGGCGGAACTACCTGGCTGTTGGAATCGTGCTGGCAGAAAGAGCATAAGACTGTCGACTTTGCCTCTTGGCTGGCTTTGGAAAAGCGTATCTTGTTGCATGCCGGCGGACAAAGTCGGCGTTTGCCTTCGTATGCACCTTCGGGAAAGATTTTGACACCCGTTCCGGTGTTTCGTTGGGCTCGGGGACAACGGTTGTCGCAGAATCTGCTTTCGTTGCAGCTTCCGTTGTATCGGGAAATCATGCAGAAGGCACCGGATTCTTTGCATACATTAGTGGCCAGCGGAGATGTTTATATCCGGAATAGCGAGCCTTTGCAGGAAATTCCCGAAGCCGATGTCGTTTGTTATGGCTTATGGGTTGACCCGTCACTGGCAACCAATCATGGTGTTTTTGTCTCAGACCGGAATTGTCCGGACGAACTGGATTTTATGTGGCAAAAGCCTTCTTTGGAACAACTGGCTTCTTTGTCGGGTTCGCATTTGTTCCTGATGGATATTGGTATTTGGCTGTTAAGCGATAAAGCTGTCCAGCTATTGGCAGAACGCTCCAAGAAAGCTGACGGAAGTTGGAACTTCTACGATATGTATGGAGAATTCGGGTTGGCATTAGGACGGAATCCGCAGGTAAAGGATGAAGCTTTGAATCAGTTGAAGGTGGTTATTCTGCCGTTGCCTGGAGGCGAGTTTTATCATTATGGGACGAGTAGGGAATTGATTTCTTCAACATTGGCAGTACAGAACCTGGTGCGCGACCAGCGAGCCATTATGCATCGGAAAGTCAAACCGCATCCGGCGATGTTTGTACAGAATGCAATCCTGGATAAGCCTTTGACGGCTGATAATTCGGAAGTATGGATAGAGAATAGCCATGTGGCAGGAAAATGGCAACTGGCCAACAGACATATTATAACCGGTGTGCCACGAAACGACTGGAGTTTGATTTTGCCTGCCGGTGTTTGTGTAGATGTTGTTCCCTTGCGTGAATCTGCATTTGTGGCTCGGCCGTATGGTTTTTATGATGCCTTTAAGGGAAAACGCGATGATGCTTCAACACAATGGATGGGAAAACCGGTACAGGAATGGATGCAGGAACGCCAGGTTGCATTGCCCGATTTCTCGGATTTGCAGGAAGCGCTTATTTTTCCGGTTTGTATCTCTATCGAAGAATTAGGGCTTGTATTGCGCTGGATGATATCCGAACCTGAGTTGATCGCCGGTAAAGAAGTCTGGGAGAAAGCCGAGAAGTTGTCGGCAAACCAACTGTCTGATCAGGCCAATCTTTTGCGGTTGGTAGAACAGCGGGATTCTTATTGTCGGGAAAACTGGCCGATGTTGGCCAAGAATCATGCGAAAAGTGTCTTCTATCAGTTGGATTTGGCCGATGCTGCCCAAGCCTTTGCGCATTGTCGGTTGCCATTGCCGGATATATTGCCTGCCGATGAACCGGTCATGAAGCGCATTCATAATTATATGTTCCGTTCGAAAGCCCATCAATTGGCCGGACAACCTTGGGAAGCTGAGCAACAGGCCGCTTTTGCTTTACTGCGGGATGGTTTGTTGCAGACGCTTGATTCGGATTTACAGCGTCCGCACCGGCAAGTTTATCCTGATCAGATCGTATGGGGAAGAAGTCCCGTACGGATTGATTTGGCTGGCGGATGGACGGATACGCCTCCGTACTGTCTTTTCTCCGGAGGAAATGTGGTAAATGTGGCTATCGAACTGAATGGACAACCGCCTTTGCAGGTTTATATCAAGCCTTCTAAAGATTATCGGATTACCTTACGCTCGATTGATCTGGGAGCCATGGAGCAGATTCAGACCTGGGAAGAATTGTCCGACTTCAATAAAGTGGGTTCGCCTTTTTCAATCCCGAAAGCG
>OHFL01001134.1_pt1 | contig 13244 bp, 10 predicted proteins | sample 1567491 | NCBI WGS metagenome assembly OHFL01 (sample SAMEA3879539, study PRJEB24766) | human gut metagenome | biome: human-associated habitat; feature: feces | place: USA | collected 1985/1987 | reverse complement strand
AAATATAGCCTTCGTCAGCGCCGATGGCATAACCGCAGATTGCCATGCCTTCAAGCACCTTATGCGGGTCGCCTTCAAGCACGCTGCGGTCCATAAAAGCACCGGGGTCGCCCTCGTCGGCGTTGCAGATAACATATTTTTTATCGTTTACGGAATTAGCGGCAAACTGCCATTTCATACCGGTGGGAAAACCGCCGCCGCCGCGTCCGCGCAGGCCGGATTTTTTAACTTCGTCAATAACCTCCTGCGGAGTCATGGTGGTAACGGCTTTGGCAAGAGCCTCATAGCCGCCTACCGCAATATATTCTTCTATCTGTTCAGGGTTAATGGCGCCGCAGTGTTCAAGCACCAGGCGTTTTTGCTTTTTATAAAAATTAATTTCCGAATAGGAAGGAATCTGTTCATGCGTAAGCGGTTCATGGTATAAAAGACGCTCAACAATGCGCCCTTTAAACAGATGGCTTTCTACAATTTCTTCCACATCTTCCGGTTTTACGCGGCAGTAAAAAGTACCTTCCGGGTAAATAATTACCAGCGGGCCATGCTCGCAAAAGCCGTGGCAGCCGGTTTCTACAATCATAACCTCGTCGCTCAGCCCTTTTTGTTCAAGCTGTTTGGCAAACTCCAGCTGCACTTCTTTGCTGCCCGCAGATTTACAGCCGGTACCGCCGCAGACAAGGACATGTGCTCTTATATGCTGCATAAAAAACCCTCCCCGATTTTATTCCTGTTCTATCTTGCCTACAACAAGCTCCTGCACTACTCTGCCGTTAACTACGTGTTCGGCAATAATTTTTTTAACATCTGCCGGTTTTACTTTGCCGTAGGTAATGCGCGGTTCTCCGGGCCGCACAACATCCACCAGCACTTCTTTTTCGCACATGCCGATGCAGCCGGTCTGCTGCACCTGCACATCCGTCAGATGGCGTACAGCCAGTTCGTCAAGCACGGCTTTCATTACTTCGCGCGCACCGGCAGCAATGCCACAGGTGCCCATGCCGATAATAATTTTGGTAGTGCTGTTCTGACGGACTTTAATATCGTTTTTCAGCTTTTCCCTTAAAGCCTTCAAATCCTCCAAAGTTTTCATTTTATTCCTCCTGCCCGGCATGCAGCGCGCCAAGCTGCTGCCTCAGATATTCTTCAGTCCAGCGGTAAATTTCCGGATGCGCAAAATCGGTGTCTTGCCCCAAAACCTCACGTACTTGCCGCGTGTCAAAGCAAAAAGCGCCGTTTGCCGCTTTATAGTTAAAAACAAGGTTAAGTTCAGGCGCACCTGCCAGCAAAACGGCAATGCTGCCTGCAATATCGCCCAAAGGCGGACGGTCAATGTTATCTGCCCTAAAAGCGGCTTTAACAACTGTGCCCTCTCCCGGCTGCGATTTAATATCAAAATAACCGCCGCACTGGCTTGTTACCATATCCATAAAGGGTATGCCCATGCCTACTTTGCGCGTCAGGCGTGTGGTAACAAACGGGTCGCGCACTTTTTTAACCATTTCTTCCGTCATGCCGCGCCCGTCGTCACTGATGGAAAAAGTAAAATATCCGTTTTCGTTTTCATCAATGTCAATTTGCAGATTACGGGCACCGGCCTCAACCGAGTTTTGCGCCAAATCAAGTATATGCAGTGAAAGTTCTCTCATAATTACTGGTATTTTGCCAAAATAGCCTTTAATTTATCCGGCGTCAGCCTGCCGTGGGTATCTTCGTTAACCTGCATAACAGGGGCCAGGCCGCATGCGCCGATGCAGGCAACCGTTTCCAGCGTAAAGCGCAGGTCGTCAGTTGTATGCCCAGCTTTAATGTCAAGTTCTTTTTCCAGCGCCTGCAGAATAGTTTTACCGCCGCGTACGTGGCAGGCAGTGCCCTGGCATACGCGGATAATATTGCGCCCGCGCGGATTAAGATGGAACTGCGAATAAAAAGTTACAACGCCGTAAATCTGCGCAATGGGGGTGCCGGTTTGTGCGGCAACATATTCCAGCGCGTCTTTAGGCAGATAATTATACAAGGATTGTACTTCCTGTAAAATCGGAATCAGCGCGCCCTTAACGCCTTCATATTTGGCAAGGATTGCGTCAATGCGGGTCTTTTCCGGATTTTCGCCGCCGCAGCAGCTGCATGTTCTCTCCACAAAGCTCATAGTACATTCTCTCCTTACTGTTAAATTTAAATGTACATATATTACTATAACAAAACACCGGCTTATATGCAACACTAATTAACATGTATACTTTAATTAGTATACACTATATCGTTTTTAATAATCACGGTTCTCCAAAAAACAGCCCGGCTGCCAGCTGCGCCCGTCTTCTGCCGCAAGCGCCAGTTTCAGCTCCGCCACCGTTAAATTTTTAACCGTAATTAAATTTTTAGGGCCGTTAATAAAGCTGTCCATCATGTGCGCGTCGCTGTCGGTAACATAGTTTAAGCCGCCGAGCGCCAGTTTCAGCTTCTGTTCTTTTAATTCCCTAATGCCGGCAGGGCTTATTTCAGCCGCTGCCAGCCCCATATCCGAAGGCAGAAAGCCAAGCTGCATCAAAAGACTGTACGAGGGTCTGTCCACATGCGCAGCTATTGCCATGCCGCCCATGGCGTTTACTTTTTGTATAACTTCCGCAGCAGGCAGTTTTAAAGGCCCAAGCAGCATGCGTTCTTCTTCGGCTATAAAGTTATCGTCATCATCAACAATAAACTGCGCGCCAAAACGCTCTGCATTGTTTTTTAGCCCGCTCATATTGGCATCAACTATTTTCTGCCACGCAGCCAGCTGCTCCAGCGTATCAAACAGCACAACTATGTGCGCTTCTTCGCGGCATTCAACTTCCATGCCCGGAAAAACCTTAACACCGTAGCTTTTGGCTGCTTCAACCGCCGCCGCGGCATTGGCAGAAGCGTTATGGTCCGTAATGGCAACCGCGTCTACGCCGTACTGAGCCGCCCGCATAACAATATGGTGCGGCGTCATTTCTATTTCCGCGCAGGGCGAAAGCAGGGTATGGATATGGAAATCAGCCAGTAAGGTTTTCATTTTCCGTTGGTAATGCCAAGGGCATAAAGCTGCCCGGCTACAACATAAGCAGGCAAATCAGTAACGGCAATATTTATATTGTTGGCATCGGCTTTTTTAAGGGTTTCTTCTTCTACCGGGGCGCCGCCTGCCACAACCACTGCCGAAAGACCTATTAAAGATGCCACTGCAGCCACGTTCTGATGCCCCTGCATTGTTACCCATACCATGCCGGGTTCAGCCTGACCCATAACATTGCTTAAAAGGTCAGAAGCATAGCCGCCCGTAACCTCGGCCTGCATGTCGCCGGTATGCGTTAAAAGCTGCAAATTCAAGCTGTTAATTACTTCCTTTATCTGCATTGTTTTCTTCTCCGTTATCGTTAAAATCGTTATTGTCAATAGGTATCTGCCGTGCAAGTTCCAGCATGCCGTGCGCAAGTTTTTTAACGCTGGCACGCAGTTTAAAAATGCAGTCTATTTCCGTTGCCTTACCCTGAACAATATCTTCCGCAAGGCACTGGCAGTTTGGCGCGCCGCAGGCACCGCAGTCCAGCCCCGGCAGGGAATTAAGCACTTCTTCCATTTGTTCAAACTTCTTCATGGCTTCCAAAATATCGTCGTCCAGCTGCATCATCGGGCGCGGCACCAGTTTTTTTACATAAGCGCCGGATTTCGGGAAGCCCTCGCAGACCATGCTCTGCTGCATTGCCTCCACCCGGTCTGCCGGTTCGTGTTCACGCATCCGCGCAAGGCGCAGTTTAAGGTTCTTTTCCGCCACAAATTTATTTTCAGCCGTCAGCGGGCCTCCGATACAGCCGCCGCTGCACGCGCTGCATTCCACATAATCAACGTCCGGCATTTTATTCATGGAAATCTGCTCCAGCACATCATATACATTTTCTATGCCATGCACCGCCAGCCCTTTTTCCACGCCTACGGCTGCAAGTTCGCCGCCATAACAGCCCCAGCCCATGCCGTAGGAAGAAGCCGCGGTTATTTTTTTGCTTTCTTTAACGCTGCCGATAGAACGCATCAGCCTGCCGTAAATTTCCGAAATGGCAATGCTGCCGCTGAGCTGCGTATGCACTACGTCTACCGACTGGCGGATATTGGCGTCTTTCGACGGGCAGGGCGCCAGAAACCATACGCCAATCTGTGATTCTTCAAGCCCCAGCCGTTCCATGGCTTCTTTTTTTACATAAATTGCGGCAGCCTCCACAGGCGGCAGCACCGGCACCACCTGTTTGATAAGTTCCGGAAACTTAACCTGAATAAGGCGCAGCACCGCCGGACAAGTGCAGGAAATTAAAGGCTTGCGCCCGCCATTGTAGTTTTTAATGTAGTCTGCAATTTCCAGGGAAATATATTCCGAAGCCACAGCCACATCAAAAATTTCATCAAAGCCAAGGTTGCTTAAGCCCCCACGTATTGTTTCCTCCGAAATATCGGCCGGAAACTGCGCGTACAGCGAAGGAGGAGGCAAAACGATATTATATTGGTATTTTTGTATTTCTTCCAGTTTGTCCGAATATGCTTCTACCGCGTGATACGCACAGCGGCGCATACATTCGCCGCAGTCTATGCAGCGCGCCGCGATAAGTTCGGCCTTGCCGTTGCGCACCCTGATAGCATCGGTAGGGCACGCCTTAACGCAGGTTACGCAGCCTTTGCATTTAGAAGGCACAAAGCGGACAGAATGAATATAGCCTTCTGCCAATGGGCTCACCTCTTTTACAAGTCTTCGCTGATATGCTTAAACTCCATTGTGATGGAGGTTCCTTCTCCTATTTTAGATTGTATGTCAAATTTATCACTGCATTTCATCATGTTGGGCAGGCCCATACCGGCACCAAAACCCATCTGGCGGATATAATCCGGCGCTGTCGACCAGCCTTCCTGCATGGCAAGCTTAATATCCGGTATGCCTGGGCCGTGGTCGGTAATATTTATTACTGTATGGTCCTGAAAAATTTCCGCAGCAACCTTGCCGCCGCCGGCGTGAATAAGCACGTTCATTTCCGCCTCATAAGTGCCGATGGCTATGCGGCGCACAATATCTGCCGGTATGCCTATTTTTTGCAGCATGCGCTTAATGCCGCTCGAGGCTTCCCCGGCGCGGTCAAAATCGCCGCCTGCCACATCATAGCTTATTTTTACAGATTTAGCCCCCGTCATAACCCGCAGCCCCCTTTTTCCTGCGAACATCCGCGCAGCCCGGCCACATATAACAGCCCGCAGGCTTCAAACAGAGTGCAGTTTGTTGAAAGCACCGGCATCTGCGCTTCGCGCGCAAAATCCAGAAAATCCGGCCCGGGCAGTTTGCCGCGTACTATAATAATGCCGCACAAATCGGTAATACCCGCAGTACGGATAACCTGCATATTTGTAAGGCCTGTACACAAAAGGGTATTGCATTTGGTAAAAGCCAGTACATCACTCATAAGGTCGCTGCCGCAGCAGGTTTCAACGGGGCGTTCCATCAATTCTTCTCCCACAAGGATTTTTGCTTTTAAAACCCTCTGTACATCCTTTAAATTCATTTTTCCCTCCATAAAAATTAAAAATTTTCTGATTTTATTGTAGCGTGTCTGTCCCGGTATGTAAAGCAATTTTCTGCCGCCTGCTGCGGCTCAGCCTGTTTAAAAGGCTGCACTGCATCATTACCATCGACACGCACCAGAACAAAAGTCCCATATCCATATTAAAGTATACATGGTCGGTAAGGCCTCCTGCCAAAATGCCAACCAATGCCGCCAGATACCCCTGCCCTACGGCGCGCAGCCACGGGCGCACGCCTTTTACTGCCAGCTTAAAGGCATGCCAGGCAAAAACGGCAAGCACCAGCACAAAAACAACCAGCCCGTGCCATCCGAGTTCTGCCAGAATATTAAGCATCAGGTTATGGCAGTGGTACATAATTACATTGGGGTTGTTCAAATAAAAATCGTATTCCGGGTAAATATACTGAAACCCGTACCATCCTACGCCGTAAGGGTGTTCTTCTATAATAAAAAGCGTGCTTTTAAGGTAGGCAAAGCGCAGCGCCACGGAGGTATCCTGCGTGCCGAAAATAGATATCAGCCTGTGCCATACCGCACCGTGCATAAAATATACGCCGCCTGCCGCACAAACTGCCAGCGGAATGAGCCATTTGCGCCAGAAAAACAAAAAGTAAAAAATCATGGCGCAGGCGCAGGCCACCCAGTTGCCGCGCGAAAAAGTATAAACAAGGCTTATGCCCAGCACTGCTGCCAGCACCAGTAAAAAGCCGCGTATTTTACCTGTTGTTATTTTTATAAACGGCACGGCTGTGCTTAAAAGCAGCACCAGATAACCGGCAAAAATGTTGGGGTTAATTAAAGTACCGACAACGCGTGTTTTAAGTTCCGGAAACTGCGAAGGGTCTACCCACGGGTCGGTAGGCACAACGCCGGTAAAATGCTGGTAAATGCCAAGCAGGCCGTTGGCAAAACCTGCCAGCAAAAGCACGGCCAAAAGCTGCAAAGGGCGCGGCCATTCGCGGGGCTTCTGCCAGTCAAAATCAAGTTTGCCATAGCCGCCGTAACGCAGCACAAGCCATACCAAAAGCACGTATTGCCCTACAACATAGCCAAAATTATAGGCCGAAACGGCACTATCTGCCGAAAAGCGCAGCGAATACCAGGTAATTGCCAAAAGCAGGTACAAAAGCCCCTGCTGCACGCGCGGCAGCACAGGCACGCGCTTTAATTTGCGGTACTTAACGGCCACCGCCAGCCCCGCAAAAAAAGTTACCGCCACCATCAGCAGCGTAAACACCTGGTTTACCGGAATTACTGCCGCCGTAAAAAGCAGCAGCAAAAATACATATTTTTCTGCACTGTGGTATTTGGCAACGCCGCCCATTAATTGCACCTTGCCTTTTCTTCCATTAGTCTTGTTTTAAACGTGCCTACCAAATATAACGAACCGCAAATAACTACAACGCCGCCGCTGCCGGCTTCGTTAACCGCTTCAAGGTATGCCTCATAAACATCACTGCGCGGCGCGGCGTTAGCGCCGATAATATTTGCCAGCTCCTGCGGCTTGGCAGCACGTTCGCCGGCGTCTGCCGGTACGGTGTAAACCAAATCCATCGGGCGCACAATGGTGTGCAGAACATGCTGCATATCCTTATCGCCCATCATTCCTATAACAAAAACACGTTTCTGATTCGGATAAAATTTATCAAGCGCCTTGCGCAGAGCTTCCGCACCGTTGGGGTTATGCGCGCCGTCTAAAATAACATCCGGCTTTTCGCCAATGCGCTCCAGCCTTCCGGGCCAGAAGGTATTGGCAACGCCGATATGCAGCGCAAGTTCGTTAATGCGGTCATCCTGCTTGGAAACAAGTTTTGCCGCCACTATTGCCACAGAAGCATTGGCAATCTGATGCTCACCGGCGAGTTTAATGGTGTAATCACTGCTGTAAACATCGCCTGCATGCAGGGTAAAGGTCTGCCCGTCCATCGTGCTTTCTTTTTCTTTGCCCCAAAAAGCGCGCCCGTAAATATATACCGGCGCCTGCTTAAACATGCTTACGGCGCGGATAGGCCCAATGGCGTCGTCGCCAGCAGCCGCCGTAACCACAGGCACTTTTTCTTTTATAATGCCGGCCTTCTGCATGGCAATGCGCTCTATGGTAGTGCCGAGCTTGTCACAGTGGTCAAGCGCAACATTGGTAATAACGCTTACCACCGGCGTAATTACGTTAGTGCTGTCCCACAGGCCGCCAAGCCCTACTTCTATAACGGCATAATCAACTTTTTCCAAAGCAAAATGCAAAAAAGCCGCCGCCGTTAAAACTTCAAACTGAGTGGGCTGTTCGCACACGCCCTTGGCAACAATGCTGTCTGCCGCCTGCTTAACGGCGCTTATAACCAGTGCAAAAGCCTCGTCCGTAATATCGTTATTGTTAATGCTGATGCGTTCATTATATTTTACAAGATGCGGCGAAATAAACTTGCCGGTTTTTAAATTACCTGCCAAAAGAATATTGGCAATCATGCTGCTTACGGAGCCTTTGCCGTTGGTTCCCGTTACATGCACGCTTTTAAATTTATCCTGCGGATTGTCAAGTTCTTTTAAAAGCGCTTCAATGCGCTCCATGCCAAGTTTAATGCCAAATTTTCCAAGGCTGTCCAAATAAGCCAAACTTTCATTATAATTCATTGCTTTTCTCCCGGTTATGTTAATATATGCAAAACGGCACGGCCAAAACTGCCGTGCCGTTTCAACCCTTTATTTAATTTTACTTTAATTCTGCCAAATATGCCATACGTTTTTTCACGGCTTCAATTTTACCGCTTAATTCTTCATATTTAGCACGCTCTTTGACAATAACGTCTTCCGGAGCTTTAGCCAAAAATCCTGCATTGTTCAGTTTGCCGCCCGCGCGCTGCAAATCTTTTTCCATTGCAGCAAGTTCTTTGCTAAGGCGCTGGGTTTCTTTTTCAACATCAATCAACCCGGCTAAAGGCAGGTATACTTCAATGCCGGTTACAACGGCTGCCATGGCGTTTTCCGGTTTTTCGCCGTTAAGCGGGCGCAGCTCAAGGTTATCAATGCCGCCCAGCAGTTTAATGTAGCTGTCGTTATGGGCAACAACCTCGCGCAAGTCTTCGCTTACAAGCATAATTGCCGGAATTTTCTTGCCCGGGTTGGCATTAACTTCGGCGCGCATATTGCGGATGGCCTTAATGCTGTCCATAATGGCGTTCATGCCGCGTTCTGCTTCGGGGTCAACCAGGCTTTCGTCAGCCACAGGCCATTTGGAAATCATAATGCTTTCCGCTTCGTGCGGCAGGCACTGGTAAATTTCCTCGGTAATAAACGGCATGTACGGATGCAAAAGCTTCATGGCAGATACCAGCACGGTTGCCAGCACATGCTGCGCAGTTGCGCGTTCAGCCGCAGCTTCTTTGTTGTAAAGGCGCGGTTTGGCAATTTCAATGTACCAGTCACAAACTTCGCTCCAGATAAAATCGTAAATGGCGCGTCCTGCTTCGCCAAGCTCAAAGCGTTCCAACAGGCCGGTAACGTCTTTAACGGTATCCTGCAAACGCGAAAGAATCCATTTATCGGCCAGCGTATAAGGCGCAAGTTCTGCGTCCTTGTCGTAGCCTTCCATATTCATCAGCGCAAAGCGCGACGCGTTCCAAATCTTGTTGGCAAAGTTGCGGGTGCCTTCCACGCGTTCCCAGTAAAAACGCATGTCGTTGCCCGGAGTGTTGCCGGTAATAAGCATAAAGCGCAGGGTATCGGCGCCGTATTTTTCAATAACTTCCAGCGGGTCGATGCCGTTGCCGAGCGATTTGCTCATCTTGCGTCCCTGGCTGTCGCGCACAAGGCCGTGGATGAATACTTTTTCAAACGGAATTTCCTTCATAAATTCCATGCCCATAATCAGCATGCGCGCAACCCAGAAGAAAATAATATCGTAACCGGTTACAAGCACGCTGGTAGGATAGAACTGTTTAAGCAGTTCGGTGTTGTCCGGCCAGCCCATGGTAGAGAATGGCCACAGGGCGGAACTGAACCAGGTGTCCAGTGCGTCCTCGTCCTGATGGATATGCGTGCTGCCGCATTTCGGGCATTTTTCAAGGTCGGTGCGGCTGGCGCTCATTTCACCGCAGTCATCACAGTACCAAACCGGAATGCGGTGACCCCACCAAATCTGGCGGCTGATGCACCAGTCGTGAATGTTTTCCATCCAGCCGGTGTAGTTTTTGGTAAAGCGTTCAGGAACGAACTGGGTGCGCCCGTCGGTAACGCAGTCCACAGCAGCTTTTACAAGCGGCTGCATTTTTACAAACCACTGCGTGGAAACAAGCGGCTCTACAATATTATGGCAGCGCTGGCAATGGCCAACTGCGTGGCTGTGTTCTTCTATTTTAACAAGGTAGCCTTCTTCTTTTAAACGTGCAACAATCTGTTTGCGGCATTCGTAGCGTTCCAAACCGGCAAACGGCCCTGCTTCTTCCGTCATAACGCCGTCTTTGCCGATAACAACAATCTCCGGCAGGTTATGGCGCAGGCCCATTTCATAGTCGTTAGGGTCATGCGAAGGTGTAATTTTTACGGCGCCGGTACCGAATTTGGTATCAACATAGCTGTCGGCAATTACCGGAATTTCGCGGTTCAAAATAGGCAGGCGCAAAGTTTCGCCGATAAGTTTTGCATAGCGTTCATCTTCCGGGTTAACGGCAACCGCGGTATCGCCGGGAATAGTTTCCGGACGGGTGGTGGCAATAGTTAAATAGGTATCTTCTTCGCCCACTACCGGGTAGCGTACATACCACAAATGGCCCGGAGTATCTTCGTGTTCAACTTCAATATCGCTTAAAGCGGTATGGCAGTTAACGCACCAGTTGGTAATGCGGGTGCCTTTATAAATAAGCCCTTTTTCAAACAGACTTACAAAAGTTTCGCGTACGGCGCGGCTGCACCCTTCGTCCATGGTAAAGCGCTTGCGCTCCCAGTCGCACGAAATGCCCAGGCATTTTAACTGGTTAATAATACGGTCGCCGTATTCTTCCTTCCAAGCCCAAACACGTTTTACAAATTCTTCGCGGCCAAGGTCAAAGCGGGTTTTGCCTTCTTCTTTTTTCAGCACTTCTTCTACCTTAATCTGGGTAGCAAGGCCGGCATGGTCATAACCGGGCATCCACAAGGTGTTGTCGCCCATCATGCGGTGCCAGCGGATTAAAATATCCTGCAAAGTGTTGTCAAGCGCATGGCCCATGTGCAGCTTGCCGGTAATGTTCGGAGGCGGAATTACAATGCTGAACGGCTTTTTGCCCGGTTCCGGCTCTGCATGGAAATATCTGTTCTTTTCCCAAAATTCATACCATTTCTTTTCAACAGAAGCGGGGTCATAAACTTTGGGGATGTTGTGTTCTTCTGTCATGTTTATTCCTCCAGTCATAAATTTGCAAAAGTAATAAAAAACGTCCTGTTTATTACAAACAGGACGACAAAATCGCGGTACCACCTATCTTCCCGGCCTAAGCCGGACACCTTGAAACGCTTAACGCACGCTTACGGGCAAGCTTACTTTCAGTTCAGCCTGCCAACTCCCGGACTACTTCAAAGCCATTGCTTTAGGCACGTTGCAGCCGTGCGCGCCCTCTCTGCAAAAGCCTGTGCTTTTACTACTTCCGTTCATAGTTATTAACAGTATTTTGATAGTTAATATCTTATCAATTTCAAGGCGCGCTGTCAAGCGCAGAACAGGTTTATAAAGTTATTTTGTTTTACCGGCAGGTTCGTGGCAATGGCAGCAGCCGCCGCTTTCGCAGCCGGAACAGCCACCGCCCGGGCAGCCTATACATTCGCCGCGGCGGAATTTTTTCCAGCAATAGCGCGCCGCCATAACAATTGCAGCAAGTAAAACAGCACTGATAATCCATGTAGCCACAGCTGTTTGCTCCTTTCTTTAAAAGACGCTGTAAACTGCGCAGGAACAAAGCCAGCGCAGTTTACATTTTAACATTATTATATCACAAAGGTTTTAATTAGGCATTTACCGAACGCAGGGATTCTTTAGCTTTCGGCGCCGGGCGGAACATCATGTACAGCATAATGAGCGCAACCACGCAGGCGGCAGCAGTCATGCCTGTAAAGGCTTCGCCCATAATAAGCACAAGCCCGAACTGGTAAATCATAAAGGTCATGGCATAAGCAAATACGTTCTGGAAGATGATGGCAAACCACAGCCATTTGCGGCTGCCGAGTTCCTTGTTCATGGTGGTAATTGCTGCCAGGCACGGGCTGTCAAGCAGGTTGAACACCAGGAAGCTGAACGCCGCCATCGGGTTTTGGAACATACCCATGGTTGCTGCCCACAGGCTTGCATCGTCTTCAGCAAGTTCGCCAACGCCAATCAATACGCCGATGGTACTGACAATGGCTTCCTTAGCAACGAAGCCAGAGATAGAAGCCGCAACAGCCTGCCATTCGCCGAAGCCCAGCGGTGCAAAAATCCAGGCGATTGCCCCGCCCATGGAAGCGATAAAGCTGTCTTCAGGTTCTACCATGCCGTAACCTTCAGCGCCAATGCCGTAAGTAGAAAGATACCACATTACCACGCAAACAAGGAACAGAACGGTTGCAACCTTTTTAATGAAGGCAAAGCAGCGTTCCCAGGTATGCAGCAATACGTTTTTAGCAGCCGGAATATGGTACTGCGGCAGTTCCATAACAAACGGTGCAGGGTCGCCTGCAAACATTTCGGTTTTCTTTAAAATCAGGCAGGAAAATACAACAGAGATAATGCCGATGAAGTACATAATCGGCGCCATGTACCAGTCGCCGCCCATAATTGCACCGGCAATCAAAGCAATAACCGGCAGTTTTGCGCCGCAGGGAATGAAGGTTGTCGTCATAATCGTCATACGGCGGTCGGTTTCCGTTTCGATAGTGCGGGTTGCCAGAATACCGGGCACGCCGCAGCCGGAGGAAATAAGGAACGGAATAAAGCTCTTGCCGGACAGGCCGAACTTATGGAAAATACGGTCCATAATAAACGCGATACGCGCCATATAACCGCAGTCCTCAAGCAGCGCCAGCAGGAAGAACATAATTGCCATCTGCGGCACAAAGCCAATCGGTGCGCCAAGGCCGCCGATAATGCCGTCAACCACCAGCGATACCTGCCATTCGGCAGCACCGGCATTTTCCATAGCTTCCTGTACGGAAGGCATAATCATTTCGCCGAACAACACGTCATTAGTCCAGTCGGTAACATCCGTGCCGATTGTAGTAACAGCAATGTAATAAACAAAGAACATTACGGCTGCAAAAATAGGCAGAGCCAAAATACGGTTCGTAACAATCTGGTCAATCTTATCGGAAGTAGTCATGCCTACTTTAACTTTTTTTACACAATCGGCCATTAAGCCGGTAATGTAATCATAGCGGGCGTTGGTAATGATGCTTTCGCAGTCGTCATCAAGCTTTTCTTCAACGCCGGCAATAATTTTTTCAAGCTGCTTTTGAATAACATCCGGCAGATTATATTTAGCCCATACTTCGCGGTCGCGCTCAAACAATTTAACAAGCGTCCATCTTGCACCGGTTTCCGGCAGGGAACTGCCCATAATGTATTTAATTTCTTCCAGCGCTTTTTCCACATCAGCGTTAAAATGCAAGGGTTTGCACTCAACATTTTTGGCTTTGGCCATTTCAACGGCTTTGGCGGCAGCTTCTTTC
>OHFL01001124.1_pt1 | contig 13395 bp, 10 predicted proteins | sample 1567491 | NCBI WGS metagenome assembly OHFL01 (sample SAMEA3879539, study PRJEB24766) | human gut metagenome | biome: human-associated habitat; feature: feces | place: USA | collected 1985/1987 | reverse complement strand
GCTGCTCCCATGGCATCCATGCCCAGTCCTGCCACCAGCACCAGATCACCCACGACATTGACAATGCACGCCACGAAGACAAACAGCAGCGGTGAATTGCTGTCACCAAGTCCTCGAAAGATCGCGGACAATACATTATATGCCACAATAAAAAAGATTCCGGCACCGCAGATCCGGATGTAAGCAGCGGTCAGCCCTACCGCCTCTTCCGGTGCCTGCATGAGAACCGCAATAGGACGGGCAAAGCCCACCATAATTACAAACAGCACCAGCGAGATCGCTGCAAATACAACGGTTCCGCCGCCGATAATGCTGCCGATCTGATCCTCTCTCTTCTCTCCCAGATACCGTGCGATCAGCACAGTAATACCCATTGCCAGCTGAGTCACCACGAAAGTTACCAGATTCAACACTTGACTACCGGTGGATACACCGGAAAGTCCGGAGGTGGAGCCGAAACGTCCCACTACCAGCAGATCCACTGCACCGTAGGCCGCCTGTAAGATCAGTGCTCCCAAAATAGGAACCATGAAGCGAAGCAACTTTTTCAAAATGCTTCCTTGTGTAAAATCCATCATGTCATTTTCTTTATTTTTCAAACTTCTCTCTCCTCTCGCACATCACCTGATAAAAGGTCTCTATGGTCTGTATCATCACTTTCGCATCTGCTTCGGAAATGCTCTCCAGATACGGTGCCAGACCGGCAAAATAATTCTCATTATATTTTTCCGACAGTTTTCGTCCCTCTTCTGTCAGAGAAATATAGGTGATCCTGCCGTCTTCCGCCGCATTGGCTTTCCGCAGATACCCCTTTTCTTCCATTTCTTTTACTGTCCGTGTCACGCCGGGACGGGGGATATTCAGATAGTCGCTGATATCTGAAATCTTCACAGTGAGACCCTGTCGCTCCAGAATCTGGATCACATCCAGAAAATGAATATAAGAGGGTGTCACGCCTGAGGGCAGCGCCGGAAGCATCTCCCGGATCCGTTTTGCCTGATAGCAGGCATCCAACATTCGTTTTATCGTCTGAATCGTCATTTTTTCCTCTCGGATATCTTTTTTATCCCATATTTTGTCTTTATAGTTACCTTCGATAATTATCTTTGGTAATTATATGGGGCCAATTTCAATTTGTCAATGAGATATTTTCATAAACGCGAAGACATAAACATGAAAATAGCAGACTCTTTTGGGAGAATCTGCTGTTTTTTCCATAGACTTCATTTTTTGCTTTTCTTTATTTTCTTTATTTCAATTTCAAATCATATGATTTTAACTTATAGAACTGTTTACGCATCCGATCTGGCATAGGCGTTTTTCATCTGCCCACTGAGTTCATACAGGACCTTGTCCAAAGTATCGGCTGCCGCGCACTGAAGCATCCCAGCAATCTTTTCGTTGGCCTCTTCCTGTAATTTTTTACGAGTTTCCTCGTCAGTCTCCTGCTCCAGCAATGTATCGTAACGGTTCAGGATCTCGTGGCTTTTCGCTGCCACCTTTTCCTGATAACGTTCGATATGGAACACGGATTTGCTATAAGAAGCATCGGCCATGGCTGCGATCATACGGCTCATCCAGTAGAAGTTCTCGGTGGAGACTTTTCCGTTGGTTCCGGACAGGTAGCCGGGTGTCGTATCCATGTCCGTGTAGAACGGAGCCAGCACATTAAATGCATTGGATGCAAACGCAACCCATTCCAGAATATTGTAGTCCTTTTCCATGCCTGGTCTCATCTGGATCAGAGACAGGAAATCTGTACGGTTCACACCGATAGAACGGAATGCTCCGCGCTGTTCTTTTTCTCCATAGGAAGCATATGGATCATAAGAGGTTCCCTGATAATGGGAGGACAATACATATTTCACATCCTCTACAGTAATCTTTTTTTCCGGAATCATGCACCATGGCAGATCATCAGAATATGGAGTAAATTCTGCATTTACGCCATCCCAGATTTTTGTCTTCGGATTCAGGTTTCTCAGCATATACCATGCACGAGGAGTATTATAAACATGGTCGGAATCGTCATGGCTTCCAAAGGCATCTCTGGCGGAAAAACCGCCGCCCTGTGACAGATCCAGGTGGTTCTTTTCAATAAATTCTTTCAGATCCGCGGAACACATATGCTCCTTTTGCTCCGTCAGCGCATCTTCCAGATCAAAGGCATCGATTCCGAACTGGTTCGGCATCACCACATAAGCGTCGTCCGGCACTCTCCGGGCGATCCAGTGATGGCCGCCGATGGTCTCCAGCCACCAGATCTCGTTTTTATCGGAAAAAGCAATACCGTTCATCTCGTAGGTACCGTATTTCTCCAACAGGCTTCCCAGACGTGTGACACCCTCTCTGGCATTGTGAATGTAAGGAAGCACCAGAGACACAATGTCCTCCTCGCCGATGCCGCCGGAGATCTCTTCCACACCATCCTTCGCCGGAACATATTCCACCAGTGGATCCGCTCCCAGAACTCTGGCATTGGAAGTGATGGTCTCTGTGGCCGTCATGCCCACACCTGCCGCATTGACACCGTGCGCTGCCCAGATACCCTCTCCGTCCAGTGCATTGGGGACTGCGGTATAACGCATGGGATCCTCCGGCAGATCGATCTCCACATGGGAAAGCACGGATTTGTATTTTTTCGGCTGTTCTTCCGGATGCACCACAACGAATTTCTTCGGTGTGAACTGCCCCGAAGGAGAATCGTCATTCCGGGCGATCATGGTGGAACCGTCATAAGATGCTTTTTTTCCTACTAATATGGTTGTACATGGCATAATCATTACCTCCTGATACTGTGTTTCAAAATTTTCTTCTCCGGCACCGGAAATCTGTGTTCCAGTCCTGGCACTTATGCCAGCTTCTGTCCGTTAATGACTACATTTTGAATTGTCTCCGGCCTGCCCTGTAAAGGCTCGATCTTTGTGAACTGTCTGCAGCCGGTGACTTCAATATTCTCCATCTGCAGATTTCTGAAATACGGGATGTCGTCCTCATTTTCCATGGCAATGGTCTCTTCCCGGTTCAGGGAATTGAGCACATAGGACATGGTCAGGATCACTGCCTCGCCCTTGATCTCGCTCATATGGATATTGCGGAGAGTGATATTTTCCACCACGCCGCCGCGGCCCAGCGCACTCTTCATACGGACACCCACATCGGTTCCCACGAAAGTACAGTTCTCCACCAAAATATCCTTTACTCCGCGGGACATCTCACTGCCGATGACGAAGCCGCCATGGCCTTCGTTCACCAGACAGTCATGGATGTAAACATTGCTGCAGGGCCCCTGAATCTTGCGGGCAATGGCATTTTTGCCGGACTTCATGCAGATGGCATCATCTCCGGTCTCAAAAACACTGTGATGAATATGCACATTAGTGCAGGACTCCACATCAATGCCGTCACCGTTCTGGGCATAATAAGGATTGCGGACTTGTATATGCTCCACCGTAAGGTTCTCGCAGAAATAGGGGTGGATATTCCATGCCGGAGAGTTCATGAACGTTACGCCTTGCAGAAGCACATTTTTGCAATGGCGCAGACTGATCATCACCGGACGGTAAAAATCATAATAAGGTGCCGCAGCAGCCAGTGCCTCTTCGGTGGTTCCCTGGATGTTGTGGTGATTTCCTTTTAAAATCGACTCTGTGGGCATCCAGATCGCTGTTTCTTTCGTCTCTAACACATAAGGGCTGATGGTAAACAGCGCATCCCACTGCTTTGCCGTCATCTTGAATTTCTTGACCGGGCGCCATTTATCACCGCTGCCGTCAATGATGCCTTCTCCGGTAATGGCGATGTTTTCTGCATTTTCCGCGGTAACGGGAGATACGGTGCGAATGCAGTCCTGACCTTCATAGCTGGTGATCCGCAGCGGATAGTCCTCTTTGGACTTGATGAATTTTAACATAGCCTGACTGTCCAGATGAAGATTGACACCGCTTAACAGCCGGAGCGGAGCCACCGCCCAGATGCCTGCGGGAACTCTTACCGTACCGCCCCCCTGCTCCGACACTTCGCAGATCGCGCGGTTAATGGCCTCCGCATTGTGTCTGCCGGTCTCGATCTGCAAATCGCCGCTCTTCGCGCCGTATTCTGCTATGGACACCTCCCGGTCCGGGAACTGGGGAATTTCTACTTTATAATTCTGATTATACATGGTTATTGTTTTCTCCTTTGAATATTTTCATGGATACTTTCACATTTTCTATGTTTCTGATTCTAGCGTGTTCCGTTTCGGACTTCCACCCGGTTTTTGCGTTTTTCCGAAGGGGTCTACTGCTTATTTGTGCCCTTCCGCGCAGATCCAGTCCTCGCCGTCTTTTAAGTGAATCCGTACCCCTTCAAATCCTGCATTTTCCAGCAGTTCCCGGAATTCTTCCGGTGTGGGATTAAACAGATGGAATCTTTGAATGTTTTCCCGCACCTGTTCCGGCAGATCCTCCTTCTGGTAAATGTCGGCCACCAGTAAAAAGGTTCCCTGCTCCTTCAATACCCGGTAGACTTCTTTCAGATTCTCCGCGGGATCCGGCCAGAAATAAAAGCTTTCCACCGTAATGATCTTGTCAAAAGCATTGTCCGCAAAGGGCAGTTTTTCCACTGAGGCTTCCACGAGATCCATTTTTCCCTGCTGCAGTGCTTCTGCATTGGTTTTCCCGGAAAGCTCCAGTGAAGTGGCGGAATAATCCACTCCGGTCAGATGTCCGTCACGCACCTCTTCACTCATGCGTTTCAGAGTTGCTCCTCCACCGCAGCCGATGTCCAGAATCCGGTCATTCTCCCGGATCTTCCAGTGTTCCAGCGCCCAGCCGGTCACTGCGTAGTGGCTTTCGTTCATGCGGCGCAGCATCTTCTCCCCATCCTCCCCGACCGGTTTCCCGGGGTTGCCGGAGATGGTGATCTCCTGCTGGGTGCGTTCGTTGGTGGTTAGGTTTATGGTATTATTTTCTGTTTTTTCAGTCATGATCTTTATTCCTTCTTCCAGCCGCTTTCTTTTTGGATCTTTGCGGTTTTCTTTGCAATTTTTACTATCTCTATTATAATAGTAACTGTTTATAATCATGTAAAGAGCAATCCCGTTATTGAGAATATCTCTGCATAAGGGATTTGGCAAAACACCCGATACAAAGTACAATCTGCGAAAGCATACGCCGGAAATGCAGTGGAACGCTTGCAGGTTACGGAAAGGCATACATTTTTTATGAAATATTATCTTGCCCCCATGGAGGGACTGACCACTTATAATTTCCGCACTAACTGGAACCGCTGTTACGGCGGCATGGACAAATATTTTACCCCTTTTATCTCCAATCGGCACATGAACAGCAGAGAACGCAACGATGTGCTTCCGGAACATAATGTGGGCATGTACACCGTACCGCAGATCCTGACCAATAAGGCGGAGGAATTTCTGTCGCTGGCAGAGCAGCTGGCCGGATATGGCTACCACGAGGTCAATCTGAATCTGGGCTGTCCTTCCGGGACGGTGGTGGCAAGAAACCGTGGTGCCGGCTTCTTAGGCACGCCCCGGGAACTGGAGGATTTTCTGGACGAGGTCTTCGAAAAATGTCCACTGGAAATCTCCATCAAGACCCGCATCGGCATGGACTACATGGATGAATGGGCTCCACTGCTTAAAATATATCAAAAATTCCCCATGAAGGAACTGATCATTCACCCCAGACTGCAAAAGGAAGGTTACAAGGGGACACCCCATCTGGAAGCTTTCGCAGAGGCGGTGGAAGCCCTGCAATGTCCGCTGTGCTATAACGGGGATATTACCTCTCCGGAGTCGCTAACGCAGATTCTTACGAAGCTTCCCAGTATCGATACGGTCATGATCGGCCGGGGAATTTTGCAGAATCCGGGATTATTGCAGGAATTGAAGGCTGCCTCCACGGAGAGTGTTGCGCTGCCGTCTTGTGAAGAGCGTCTGGCTGTCCTGAAGGAATTCCACACTTCCCTCCTGACCGGTTATCAGGAGATCATGTCCGGCGATACCAATACGCTCTATAAGATGAAGGATCTCTGGACTTTCTTAAGCCACAGCTTCGAATCTCCTGACAAATACGTAAAAAAGATCCGCAAAGCCACAGATGCCAGCGACTATAGGCTGGCCGTCAATGCGTTATTCCGGGAGTGCGCATTGAAGCCGGAGAATTCTTGATCCTGACATCATCCCATACCTTTATTCCCCGGTGTCGAACTGTTCTCCTTCGTTGGCGTCTTCCATGACGACCTCCGGCTCCGGGATGCCTGCATTTTCCACATAGCTGAAATGAATGACCGCCTGTGGCCAGTTGAAGCTGATCCGGGCGGTCTTCTGCCACTCCTCGCCTGCCTTGCGGATCAGTTCCAACAGTTCCTGCAGGACTTCTCTGGTCAGATAGCCTCCCCGCCACTGGAACGTCATGGCCCGGCCTTTTTTTGCCATCTGCTGTGCTCTTTTATATACTTCTTCCGTTTTCGTAAAGGAAAGTTTTTTCTCCTTGTAATAAAAATGATCGTTGTCCGGACAGCCGGGTGCCGGGGCGATCAACGGTTCATGATCCCGGAACACTGCTTTATCTCCCAGATTGAAATAGTCGTAGCGGATCTCTCCGGGTGCTTCCGCATTGCCCTGATGTTTTCCCAATGTATTGTCAAATGTGGCATCCAGATGATAATACTGCCCGCCGATCCGCACAATATTCCAGGTGTGACGGTACTTGATCCCTTTCTCCGGATTGTTTCCGCAGATAGCGATTACACACCACACACCCAGCGCATCGCAAAGCACCTTCACCGATTTGGCAATGCCCTCGCAGACACCCATGCCCTGTCCCAGCGGTCCGATAATCTCATGGGAATAGGGCTTTTTCAACTTATCGTAGGTGATATTTTCGCAGATAAAGTCGTGAATGTACTTCTCTTTTTCCCACTCTGTGAACTTTGCGGCAGGTCTTGCCAGCTTTTCCACCCGGGACTGCATGGCTTTCTGATGTTCTCTGATCTTATTTTTCTCAAACAGATACTCCGGCACGAAGATGATGTTGGGGGAGTCCTGATAATATCTATACCGATAACTCACCACCCAGAAGATCTCCGGATGATCCAGCCGCAGTCGGAAAAATACGTCATACAATTCTTCCGCCGGGATCCGCGGCAGCTGGATCTCGTCTGCCAGCGCCAGCACTCCCTGCTGCATAGCGTGATAGGCGGCCTGCTGGGGCTTGTTCATTTTCTGATAGTAATATGGTTCCATGGTAGTTTCCTATTCTATTGTTTTCATCTGTCTTATTTTTACATTTTAACAGAAGGTTTTTCTTTTGGGTGGATGTTTTTGATATTTTTTTGATATTTTTTGAAACTTTTGCAGCAGATGCATAGTCTAACCATCAGAGACCTGTAAGATATAGTTTTATTTAAGAGAGGAGTTTTACTTATGAAAAACAAAATGATCTGTACACTTTTAACTACTGTGATGGTATTGTCTTTTGCTGCCTGTGGCAGTCAGGGAAATGGAGCAGCTTCGGCGGAAAGTACGGTGACTTCCGAAATCGGTGCGGAGGCTTCTACTGCTGAAAGTTCTGCTGCTGAAGCTAGTGCTGAGACAACTACAGAAGTTTCTGCTGATGCGGCCAATGGTACTTCATATGAAGACAACTTTGCAGTTTCCACAGAGGATGCTGCCGCTTTCGCTAAAAAGATCCAGGATGCCGTAGCCGCTGAAGATCTGGATGCTCTCGCTGATCTGGTCAATTATCCGGTCTATGTTGCTCTGGGCGATGGCAGTGTGATCGAAACCAGGGAAGATCTGATTGCCTTAGGTGCAGACAAAATCTTCACCCCTGAGCTGAAAGACTCTATGGCTAATGCTGATCTGTCCGAATTAAGCCCCAGTATGGCAGGCTTCACCCTCTACAGCACCGGTGACGGCCCCAACATCACCTTCAATGTCCAGAACGGAGTACTCGGCATCAGCGGTATCAATTACTAATTTCCGCTTTGAACCATTAAGGGGAGCCTTTCATCAGGCTCCCCTTACTCGTGTCGAAACAACCGTTGTCAACGGTACCATAGTGATATCCATGTTCCCGTTTGTCTTACGCGTGATCAGCGTGGCTCCCCGCTGGATATATTGCTTCGCGATGCCGGAATATCCCAGATAATCAATGGACATTCCGTAAGTCATGCGGATACCTTTATAGGTCAGTGACAACGTATTCAGATGATCGTGTCCACAGAAAATCCATTTCAGCCAGCCGTTATCCACCGCTTTTTCAAAAAAATGAGGTGGTCGGTTCGATATTCCGAAATACTCATCCTTTTCTCCGATACTGCCGTGTTGATAAATCACGCTGTGATCGCCCAATTTCATTTTCTCATAAGCTTCCTTAAATTCTGCGGGCGGCATGTGGAAAAATGCCATGGCAGGCACTTTTCTCTCGTTCAGTTTTTCCATGCACCAGTCCGTCTGATCCTCATGGATGCAGTCGAAACCACTGAAAAACCAGCCGTCGCCGTACATGTTGGAATCCAGCAGAATCAGCGGAAGTAACAGTTTTCCCTGATCATCTGTGAGTTCTACTACAAAATTCCCTACGCCGGTAATGGGATTCTGAGGACTGTGCTCATATCTTCCTTTGGTAAAAACGGCATATTTTCCCGTAGTGAAAATCTCCGCCAGCTGTTCCTTATTGCAGGTGGAGCCCATTTCACAGTCATGGTTACCAAAGACCAGAGTATAGGGAATCTGAAAACCATCCAGAAATGCCAGCAGTTTTTCTGCCTGCTTTCGGTTGTTCATGGTACCGCTTTTCGGGAAAAACGGGAACACAGAATCTCCGGTCAGGACCATCAGATCCGGTTCCGTCCGGTGGATCAGCTCCGTCACCGCTTCCAGAGCCAGTTTGTCCTTTTTCCCGGAAAAAAGGCCGAACCCAAGGTGCAGATCCGTCAGCTGCAATATTTTATAATCTCTGTCCGTCGGGATGCAAAGGGAAAAAGTCTCTTCGTCCCGAATTTGAAAATATTGAGAAGTATACATAGGAATCTCTTTTCTGTTACTTAATCTGTTTCACTATTGTATTTGAGTTTTTTTGAAATCAGCTCAATGGGATCAGCGCACCGATTGCAGACAGCAGCGTAGACAGCACCATCAGCACCTGAAAAGGCACCGTGCCGATCACACCGCAGATAGGACTGCTGCCGGCTTTTTTCCTGGACTTTCCATAGGTCAGCACCAGCATGATGCTCACCAGTACCACAACGCCACTCATGATCCTGGTCAGAACGATAAAGCTGTTCACGCCAAACACAGCAAACAGAATGCAGGGAACTGTGGCGATCAGCCAGCTGATGCGGTTGCCGCTGCCGATCTGCTCATGAACCACATCGCGGAGGGCGAGAGTATTGCTCCAGAACGTGGTAAGTAAAGCAAACAGGGAAAATACGCCTGCCAGGATCATCGCCCAGGTACCGATACTCTCTCCCAACTGCATGTATGCCAGTTCTTTTTCCAGTGCTCCCTTGGTTCCCAGGAGAACCGTGCCCGTTACGATCAGGACAAACACTGAGGAAAGCCCAAAACCGATGAAAATGGAGCGGCGGATCTGTTTCGCGTTGCCATCCAGACCTTTCACCACCTGAATCACCGCCTGATTGGCGGAGGTGGCGAATACCACCATGCTGTACAGCGCCAGCAGATTATTCCAGTGGAACTGTGCCCGTCGCAATGTATTCAGCGGATGCAGAAAAGTCCCCACCGTCATCACCGCAACGATTCCCATCAGGACGATGACTGCGTATTTCTGCGCGATTCCTACTGCTTTCATGCCGATAAACACCACGACTCCGGCGATCACATAGTACAAAACCTGCGCCGCCACAAAAGGCATTCCGAACCAGTTCACAAAAATCTGGGCGCCACCGTTGATGTTGCCGCTGACACCAATCATGATGGCCAGCCCGTAGACAATAAATACGCCCCAGCTGAAGATCTGTTTCATTGTGCCGTGGAACAGCTCTCCTTCAAAGCTTTTCACCAGTTGGACACCACCGTTGTTATAGGACAACTCGGCAATGATCAGGTGCAGAATCACGTTCACACAATATGCAATCAATACCATCCACACGACATCCAGCATACTGTTCTTCGTGGCAAGATACGGAACGGCAATGATGCCCGTGCCGATGCTGTTGCCGACGATCATGCTGATGGCTTCGAAGGTCGTGAGATGGGCTTCGGATTGGATGGGGTGGGACATGGGGAGGACCTCCTTGGTAAAAATGACTATAATAATATCTATGAGTGGAATATGTAACATCTCATATTTTCACTAATAACTACCGCATAAATGTATTGAATATTGCCAATTATTCTTTCTGCTTAACTCATTTTTTAACCAATTTCTCAATATCATTAACAAAGAAGGCTAACATATCGCCTTTTTTCATCCGTTTCTTCAACCCAACATCTCTGCGCATTTCATACATAATGTCTTCTAATAACAGCAGGCTTTGCGGTCCTGCCATTTCTAGAGATGCCTTTCTATACTTCAACCATTTCTTAACGACTCTGTTTGATCCCCATAGTGTTAAACCCTTAGAAAATTCAGCTACCTTTTCCATCATTTCAGTCTCTGTCATACGCTGTTCTTCTGGTTTTTTAGTATCCGACATAATAGCATAGACCATGCTAATAAATTGCTCATAGGGAATTTCTCTTTTATCATATAAATATTTTTTGACATTATATCTATAGTCAATGATTTTTGCCACTACCGATGAAAAAAGGACACCTATTATTGATACTGTACCGGTAATCATAGCAACTACAATAACTTTGTCTGTATTGTTAACAAAATTTTTTAAATAGACAACACTTGCATCCATTCCACTTTTTATGCTCAGTGCCACAAACCTAACTAGTAACACTATTATTACTACCATTGCTATTATTAATGCCAATCCTAATAGCAGATTCAATTTGGGATGCTTTTCTGCAAAGTTCCCTTGTTTTTTCACCTCTTTTGTTTTTTCCATGAATAATCTCCCTTCAATTATATCTTTTCTATCAGCAACGTTACTATACTTACGCACAAACTGGCTAATGCTAAAAAACTAGCTGTGAAAGCATAAATTTTATTACTATCTTCCTCTTTTTCAAAACTTCTCACTCCGATAATTAGCATACTACCAATAAAAATCAGTAAAATACCCATTGCAATAATTGCAATATCAAAAGGCAATTCTCCTTTTAAAATCAAATAAGGTATTCCGCATAATCCTCCCAACCACGCTGCTGTACCTACTAATTCCATAATAAAAGATGTTGCAAAAACAATTGAAAGATTATAGATTTCTTTTTTTAATTTTACTTTTCCAAAAATTTTGAAGGGAAAAAAGAAAAAGTTGATTATATACAATATCTGTTCTTTGCGCGTCAATTGTACTGATGACTCTGGATTCTTTATTTCTTTTTGGGCTTCTATTCTTTTTAATGCCCTATAATAAGCCTCAGCCTGCATGCATATCCATTTTTCCTCGTCCACTTCCTGTATTCTGATTTTAGTATTCTCATTAGTTTGTACCGCTTTCCTTCGTGCCTTTCGTTTTTCCCCTTTCATAAGTCTCTCCTCTTTTACATTTCATGATATCATTCATTACTCAGTGTCATTGTTTTTATAAGGTGTCTTGGGTTCAGCCACCATTTGCTTCACACCTTTGGTTTCGAAATTGTATACAGCAACTTTCGATTCCTGGTTCGTAAATGATTTAGAGCCTCCAATACCAAAATACTTATCGAAAAATTCTTTAAACTTGTCAATGACACCTTGCTTTTTCTTGTCTCTACCGCCACCACCAAACCGGGAGATTGGAGGCATTAATTTATCGATATCTGTTCCGGCTGTCTTAATCTCTCCATCCCGGAACGCATTCTCCATAAATTTTCGCGTGTCTTCCGGTTTCAGTTTTTCTTCCGCAATAATAGTATTAAGATCATGGTCGCGCTGTTCTACCACATACTCATGCCACTCGTTCACAACATCATCCACATCGTTAATTCCAGCAATAAAGTTTTCAATAAGCTGCTTCTTGCTACGCAATTCCGGACTGGCATCAATAGCTTTATTAATAGTTATTAGAACTTCTTTGTCTTCGCAATGAGTATCATGATACTTCTTTACAAGCATAAGAATATAGTCAATATTAATTTCTATCTGACGAATCAGTTCAATTTCAAATACTACATCGTCTGTAATATCAGTTCTTTCTCGCCGTTTGTTTCTCCATTCATCACGTAAATCTTGATAGCGTCCAAGATAATCCTGTAAATCACGCTCTGAGATCAATTCATTCCCCTTAAATTCATCAAAGGAAAGTAAAAGGTTCCGCATGCGAAGAATTGCTCCAAACAAAGCGATAAAGTCCTTCTGATTCTGTTCTCCGATAATTTGTGGTTCTGACAGCGGAAATTTATTATTTAATTCTTCTATCATGTCCACATAGCCCGGCATAGACTTTCCATCTGCGGACTCATAACCATAATAATAGTCCCTAAAACTCTGCAGTAAAACGATGCCTCCGGCATTCTTGTCCCCAAACAGAGAAATTGCACTATCCACACGCTTCTGCAGATTTCTGAAACACACAATATTTCCAAAGGTCTTAATAGAATTAAGAATACGGTTCGTCCGAGAAAAAGCCTGTATCAGACCATGCATCTTCAAATTCTTGTCCACCCACAAGGTATTCAGTGTTGTAGCATCGAAACCTGTAAGGAACATATTTACTACAATCAAAATATCCAGTTCCTTATTCTTCATACGAAGTGATACATCTTTATAATAATTTTGGAATCTGTCACTCGAAGTATCATAATTCGTATGGAACATTTTGTTATAATCCTCAATAGCTTCTTCCAAAAAGTCCCTGGACGTTTGATCAAGAGCTGAAGTATCCTCTGAATTTTCCTCACCTAGAATACCGTCCGACTCCTCCTCATTTGCACCATAGCTGAAAATAGTCGCAACACGCAATTTCTTCGTGGGATCTGCTGCCATCTGCTTCTTAAATTCCTGATAATACAATTTTGCCATCGGTACACTCGATACCGCAAAAATAGAATTGAAACCGCTGATACGCTGTTTTTCTTTGATTTCCTCTACCTCATCCCTTTTAGCAGAAGCTACTTCCGCAATATTGGTGAGGGTATTATACATGTATGTTCTATCTCCACGATAAGTCTTCTGATCAAAGTGCTCCAGTATATATTGTGTCACAATGCGAATACGTTCGGGTGCCATCATAACCTTTTCTCGATTGATGTCCCAAACCATCTCATCTGTGATTTCCTCCTCCACATCCATGGTTTTAATATAATCCACACGAAACGGAAGGACATTTTTG
>OHFL01001114.1_pt1 | contig 13469 bp, 9 predicted proteins | sample 1567491 | NCBI WGS metagenome assembly OHFL01 (sample SAMEA3879539, study PRJEB24766) | human gut metagenome | biome: human-associated habitat; feature: feces | place: USA | collected 1985/1987 | reverse complement strand
TGCAGCATGATGCCCACGCCGTCACCGGTCTTGCCCTCGGCATCCTTGCCGGCGCGGTGCTCCAGACGCTCCACGATGCTCAGGGCATCGCTGACCGTCTGGTGGCTCTTGCGGCCCTTGATGTCCACCACCGCGCCGATGCCGCAGGCATCGTGCTCGAACTGAGGGTCATACAGGCCAAGAGGCGTGGCGTTTTCCGTAAATTGATCCATTGCCTTTCCCATCCTTATCTCTCAAAATATCCTCTGGGCCGCGGCACATTCCGCAGCCGATCTTGCACAGAAAACAAAAAAGCGCCCCAGAAGGGTATAGAATACCCCTCTGGAACGCCTTTGTTCCGATGATTCTATTATAGCGGATGGTGAGAGATGTTCAAGTGACAGCTGCGCCAAACTTGATGCCCTGAAGTCCGGTCATCTTGTGCGGTTTGATGGAATGATGAACGCATTTCATCAAAACCTTGAAAAAACCGCCGCATCCGGCTGCCGGTCTGGGGCAGGGGATGCGGCGGTTTGCGTATGATTGCGGGGCGTTTCTGTCCTTAGTGCTTTGCGGCGCGCTGTTTGCGGTCGAAGAACCACCCGCATACCAACAGACCGATGCCAAAGATCAGAAGCACGGCAGCCAGCCAATCGGTGGTACCGGTCTGGATCAGGGTCACGGTCGTGGTGTTCTGCGTGGGCGTTTCCTCCGGCTGGGCCAACGACGCGGACGTGTCAGTCTGAGCCGGTTTCTCCGCAGGCAGCTCGCCGGGGGCCTCGGTTTCCTCGGTTTCCTCGGGGATCTCGGGTTCCTCAGGCTCCTCGGGGGTCTCGGGGGTCTCCGGCCCCTCAGGCTCCTCGGGGATCTCGGGGGTCTCCGGGTCTACGGGAACGACCGGAACATAGGGGGTGTCCGGGCTGTTCTTCAGGTTGGTAAAGACGACCTTGGCGGTGTCGTTCTGGGGCACAACGCCGGTCTCTGCAGGGTTGAGATTCAGCAGGGTCCAGCCGTCCTGAGCGGTTTCGGTGATGGTATAGCCGATGCCTGCGGGCAGGTTCGAGAGCGTGATGCTCTCGCCGCTTTTCAGGGTGAAGGATGCCTTGCCGTTTTTGAACGGGACACCGCACCATTTGTCGTCGATCGTGGTGATGGTATCATCGTCCAGCGTGAGCTCAAAGGTGAACGCGGTGTCATAGTCGCTCGGCAGCAGTTCCCCGAGCGTCTCTTTGCAGACGGTCAGGCTGCCGATGCTGCCGTGTGCGGCCTTGAGGGACAGGGGGCCGGTGTAAGAATTGACGGGTGCGACGAGAACCATGTGCAGATCCGCTTCGTCCCCGTGGGCGTTCCAGCGGGTGGTTTCATAGTCGTCGTACCAGCCGGTAATGAAATCATAGCAGTCCGGTTCGCCGTCCAGCGCCCAGCCTTTGCCGGTATCGCCAAAGGTGATGGTGGCACCGTCTGCGTTGTAGATGTCGTCACCAGAAAGCCTTGCGTGATTGTTGTACAGCTCTACATCGTCTGAAAGAATCGCAGTGCCAGAGTTCACAAGTCCGCCGCCTACAGAACCGGCATGGTTATAGCGTACACTGCCGGCCAGCAGGTTCAGCGTCGCATGCTCATCGTTTTGGATACCGCAGTTGCTGTTGTATTCCACCTGCAGATTGGCACCCTTTTCCACGGTGAAGAGATTGCAGTTGACGATACCGGACACCGTATTGTAGTTGGCAGTGACATTTGCACCGCTTTCTATCAGAAAAGCACCCTGCTTCAGATCACCCATCACTTGATTGTAGATGCCATGGGCACCGTTGTGGTTGGCGGTGACATTTGCACCGGACTCAATCGTCAGATAGGAATCGTAACTGTTGTAGATACCGAGCTTAGCATTGTTGTCCACTGAAACATTGGCACCATTCTGGATGTGCAGCTTACAGCTGTTCACGATGGCAGCCAGGCCCTTGTTCTGACATACGGAGACGTTTGCACCACTTTCAATGGTCAGGTCGGCGCCTGCATACACATACAAACCGCCAGAGCCGTAGCCCGGGTCATTTGTGCCGTTGCCGTCGCAGATGACCTGCGAACCGCCTTGGATCACGCCAATGCCGCCGACACCAAGGCCGGAACCGCCATTGTCGCGGATATCAAGGGTAGAACCGGAATCCACGTCAAGGCCATCAACGAAAACAGCGTAGCCATACCATGCGCCGGTGTTTCCGGTGGCGGTCAGGGTCGAGGATTCCATGGTCAGCTTACCGCCATAGCAGCCAATGCCGAAGCCGTAGCCATCAGGATCGGATTTGCCGTTGTCCATCACCACGACATTTGAACTGGACAGTGTGATGTCGATCGGATCGATCGTCATGGCCGCATGGGCACAGCCTGTGATCTCAAGATAAGAGTTGTTGATCTTGATCTCACGGTTAGGTTGTCCTTTAAATTCCGAGTCATCGGCGTAGATACCACTTGCACGATAATTAGAGACACCACGGATCACGGCGTATGATCCATCCAGATACAGGTTGCTCTTCTGATACAGATAGATGCCGCTGCCGCAGCTTCCATCCGGGATCAACGTAAAGTTGACGTTGTTCAGTCTCAGATTCGAGTTGCTGATCAGGTTGGCCGTTCCTCCTGCGCCACCTTCATGGGTATGAGTATGCGCATAGATATTCAGCGTAAGATCTTTAAACGTGATATCACTGTGCGATGCATACATACCGTTCTGGTTCAGCGTCAGCGTGCGGGTACCGCCGCCGGAAATGGTCAGGGTCTTGTTATCGAACGTAAGACCTTCATACAGCTCAATGTTCGCCAGCAGGTCGATCTGATCACCATCCGTCGCGGCAGTGATTGCATCGTCCAGTGTGGAGTAGTAGTACGTATCGTCGATCTTGTCGATCTTGCACACAGCCTGGGTTGTGGGGCTTGTGGTGCTGTCGTCGTCGTCCGCAGGGTCATCGCCACCCGATTCCTCGTCAGGAGTTTTGGGGGTGAGATTCCCTGCGGGCAGGTCATCCGCTGCTGCTTTATCGCGGTCCGCGTCCGCAGGGTCATCGCCACCCGATTCCTTGTCAAGAGTTTTGGGGGTGGGATTCCCTGCGGGCAGGTCATCCGCTGGTGCTTCATCGTTGTCCGCATCCGCAAGGCTTTTCTCCGAGCCCGTCTCCGAAAGGTCGGGAACAGGAGGTTCCTGTTCCTGCGAATCATCAAGGGAGTAGGGGACGGTGGAAAGGTCACTCCAGTCCAGAATGGTGCCGTCCGAATCCGTGATGGTGGGGTCGGGGCTCAGTGCAAGTACACTCAGCGGCAGAACATGAAGCAGCAATCCGATGGTAAGTATCACTACGAACCATCTCTTTTTCATAATTTTTTCTCCTCCTCTTTCTAAAATATAGTACATTTTGTGTACTGCTAATATAGTAGCATCGGATGTTCGGAAATACAAGAGGTTCAAACGAATTTGAAACCGAAAGATCCAAATTTTTGAAGCGGCGGGGAACCGCGCCGGAGTTTCTCCGGAAAATGATTCCTGCACAGGAGTGAAAGCTTGTCCCTACGCCGGAAATTCCCAGAAATTATGAAAAAGTTTCGACACAAGAAAAACTCCCGGGAAATCCCGGGAGTATAGCAGAAACGAAGCAAGAAATTCCCTGCGGCGGCAGTCAGCGTCCCAGAATGGCCCGCAGGTCCTCTTCCGGGGTCGTAATGGCTTTCAGGTCATAGCGGCGCTGCAATTCCTGCACCACCCCCGGAGAGAGAAAGGCCGGGAGGGTGGGGCCGAGGCGGATGTTCCGGATGCCCAAAGCCAGCAGTGCGATGAGGATGCAGACGGCCTTCTGCTCGAACCAGCAGAGCACCAGCGAGAGCGGCAGGTCGTTGACGCTGCACTGAAACGCATCGGCCAGCGCCAGCGCAATCTGAATGGCGCTGTATGCGTCGTTGCACTGGCCCACATCGAGGATGCGGGGCAGGCCCGCCACGGTGCCGAGATCCAGGTCGTTCAGGCGGAATTTGCCGCAGGCCAGCGTCAGGATCACGGTGTCGGGCGGGGTGAGCTTGGCGAACTCGGTGTAGTAGCGGCGGGAAGGCCGGGTGCCGTCACAGCCGCCCACCAGGAAGAAATGGCGGATCTGCCCGCTTTTCACGGCCGCAACGATCTCATTGGCGTGGGAGAGCACAGCGCTCCGCGCAAAGCCGGTGGTGACCGTTTTGCCGCCGTTCATGCCCGGGATGATGGTATCCTCCGGGTAACCGCCCAGTTCCAGCGCTTTCCGGATGACGGGGGTGAAGTCCCGGTCCTCCCCGATGTGCGGCACCCCGGGATAGGAGACCACCGAGGTGGTAAAGACCCGGTCGGCGTAGCTGGGGCGCAGCGGCATGATACAGTTTGTGGTGAAGAGGATGGGGGCGGGGATGTCCTCAAACTCCGACTGCTGGTTCTGCCAGGCGGTGCCGAAATTTCCCTTGAGGTGCGAATAGCGCTTTTTCAGCTCCGGATAACCGTGGGCGGGCAGGAGTTCCGAGTGGGTATAAACGTTGATGCCCTTGCCCTCGGTCTGGGCCAAAAGCTGCTGGGTGTCGTAAAGGTCGTGGCCGGAAATGACGATGAAAGGCCCTTTCTCGATGGTCAGAGGGACTTCTGTCGGTTCCGGTTCGCCAAAAGCACCGGTGTTGGCATGATCCAGCAGTTCCATGGTGCGGAAGCTGGCTTCTCCGGTCTTTTGCACCAGGAGCCAAAGCTCCTCCATGGATAGCCCCGAGGTGCCCACTGCCTTCAGGGCGGTACAGTAAAATTTGTCCAGCTCCGGGTCGATGCGGCCCAGCACCCGAGCATGATAGTTATAAGCGGCCATTCCCCGCAGGCTGAACAGCACAAAGCATTTCAGGCTTCGCACATCCGGGTCAGGCTCCTGCCAGAGCTGCTGCATATCATAGTCCTCGGCAATGCCCGGACAGGCGGCGTGGATCTTCTCGATCAGCTGCCCGACGGTGTGCTCGTCAAAATTTACATTGGTGATGGTGGTGAACAGCCCCTGCATCAGCAGCAAAGCCTGCTCCGGAGCCGGAGCACGGCCTTCGCCAATGAGCTGCTCCGCATACCGGATCAGGGCACCGGTCAGCCGGTCCTGCGCCGCTGCGGTCGGAGCCGATTTCCCGCACACGCCTGCCCGACCGGTACAGGCAGTCCCGTTGGCCGCCTGCTCACATTGGAAACAAAACATCTGCTCATCCATAAAAATACTCCCTTCGCTTTCTGGCAAAGGGAGTATGGACAACGGACAGAGGAAATATGCAGGAAAAAAAAGGGGGCCGCACCCCTTCGGATGCAGCCCTCTGAAAAGGAATGCTTAGTAGGTGATGCCCTGTGCCATCATGGCGGTGGCCACCTTCAGGAAACCGGCGCAGTTTGCACCGACCATCAGGTTGCCCTCGGAACCGGCAGCAACGGAAGCATCGTAAGAAGCGTGGAAGATGCCCTCCATGATGCCCTTCAGCTTGGCATCCACTTCCTCAAAGCTCCAGCTCAGACGCTCGGAGTTCTGGCTCATCTCCAGGCCGGAGGTGGCCACGCCGCCGGCGTTGGCTGCCTTTGCGGGTCCGTACAGGACACCGTTGGACAGGTAGACCTCGATGGCCTCCGGGGTGCTGGGCATGTTGGCGCCCTCGCAGACAACGGTGCAGCCGTTCTTGACCAGAGCCTCAGCGGACTCCTTGTTGATCTCGTTCTGGGTCGCGCAGGGCAGGGCGATGTCGCAGGGGACAGTCCAGACCTTGGAGCAGTCGGCAACGTAGGTTACACCGGCGTGGGTCTCGGCATACTCCTTGATGCGGCCGCGGCGGACTTCCTTCAGCTCCTTGACGTAAGCCAGATCAATGCCGTTGGGGTCGTAGACGTAGCCGTTGGAATCGGACATGGTAACGACCTTTGCGCCCAGAGACTGAGCCTTCTGGCAGGCATAGATGGCAACATTGCCGGAACCGGAGATGACCACGGTCTTGCCCTCAAAGCTGTCGTTGCGCATACACTTCAGAGCCTCGGCGGTGAAGTAGCACAGGCCGTAGCCGGTGGCCTCGGTACGGGCCAGAGAGCCGCCGAAGGTCAGGCCCTTGCCGGTGAGCATACCGCCCTGGAAGCTGTTGGTCAGGCGCTTGTACTGGCCGAACATATAGCCGACCTCACGGCCGCCGACACCGATATCACCGGCGGGGCAGTCCACGAACTGGCCGATGTGGCGGTACAGCTCGGTCATAAAGCTCTGGCAGAAACGCATGACTTCCATGTCGCTCTTGCCATGGGGGTCAAAGTCAGAGCCGCCCTTGCCGCCGCCGATGGGCAGGCCGGTCAGGCTGTTCTTGAAGATCTGCTCGAAGCCCAGGAACTTCAGAATGCTTGCATTTACAGACGGGTGCAGTCTCAGACCACCCTTGTACGGACCGATTGCACTGTTAAACTGTACACGATATCCGGTGTTTACATGAGCCTGTCCTTTATCGTCTACCCACGGCACACGGAATTTGATCTGACGCTCTGGCTCCACCATTCTCTCCAGAAGAGCGACTTTTCTGTATTTTTCCTCGTTTGCCTCGATCACCACGCGAAGAGATTCCAGAACCTCTTTGACTGCCTGGTGGAACTCGGGCTGTGCAGGATTCTTTGCGACTACCAAATCAAATACTTCATCAACATATGACATTTGAATGTCCTCCTTCAATTGGTATACAGATTCATGACAACCTGGTTGCCATATGCTTTATTATAAAACGACTTTTTTAATTGTACAATAAACTTTATTTCACTAAATCGTAAAAGTTTTTGGCCATTTTCTATAAAAATTGCACAAAAAGGTATGCAAGTATACAATTTGTGCGTTATGATGTACGTTAAATTGCCGAAAGCGGTCGTTTCGTATGCTATAGATATTCTTTCAGAGTCCGGATGTTGGCATTCTCCATCTCGATCAGTTCCTTCGCCAGACTGCGGCAGGGGCTTCCAGCAAACTCTTCATTGTGTGCCAACACCTTCTCCATCTCCAGCACACCGTTATTACTGCCCTTGATGATCATTTCTGCGATATGACTTGTGCTGGTGTTGAGCAGGGTGTTATAACCGATTCCAAAGCGCAGCATCATGTTCTCCATGGCATTCTCCCGGTAGGTCTGGGCCTTGCCCTCCACCAGATTCTGCACTGCCCTGTCATGCAGCCTGGAGTACTGTAATTCCTGTTCCGCCACCACGGCTGCCAGCCTGTCGTCGTAGATTTTGTCCGTAACGGCATCCAGTGCCTTCATGGCCATTTCCGTGTTACGCTGGATCTCCCGGTAGATGTTGATCTCCTGTTTCTTCAGATTGTGATTTCCTGTTTTATTCATAGAAAAAGCTCCTTACTGTTTTTGGTAAGAAGCTTTCCCTGAATTATCCTATTTTATTCCAAGCCCGCAGTGCACCGCTCAAAAACGCTTCGCGTTTCTTCGCTGTCGGGCATTCGCCCTATCAAAAAAGAATCATCAAAAATCCTGCCTGCAAGCAGTCAGATTTTTGCCGCTTCATTTTTGGCACTGCTCATTATTGTACATATTCACTCTTGACATATCCGATCTGGCCATTGTACCTGATCTTGCTCCAGTCGCCTTCTGTGCCGACCAGTTCCGCGGAATCGCCACCGGAAAGAACTCCCAGACGATCTGCAGTCTCACTGGCGGATGCACGTACATTGATATTGGTGGTAGCGGTCACGGTTCCGATGGTCTCGGCACCGGCTGCGCTCTCTGCCAGCTGCAGGAACTCTGTCTTGATATAGCCTTCCTTACCTTCATAATCTACCTTGGTCCAACCGTTGGCGCGCTGCTCCAGTACCTGAAGCTTCGTACCTCCTGCCACTTTACCCAGCTTATCCGCCTGCTCACTGTCGGAGCTTCTGACATTTACGGTAGTAGTTGTCGTCACATACTGCGGTCCCTGCTCTTCTGCGGGCTGCTCTGTGCCTTCGGCAGAAGTATCCTGACCGTCTGCCGCCTGATCGCCGCCTTCCGCAGAGGTATCTGTATTCTGATCTCCGGCTACCTGATTGGCCAGCTTCTCTCCTACGGCAATGCTTACCTGAGAATCCAGCTCACTGATATACTGCAATACTTCCGGATGATCTACCATCAGTTCATTGTATTCCACTGTGATCTTGTTGTTAAATTCCACAACATCATCCTGCGTGCTTACCGTCTTGATATAATCGTTGACTTCCTCACTGTTCTCGCCGCGCTTGATATACATTTCTCCCTGATCATTGGTGCAGATATAAAGTGCCTGATAACCGGGCACCTCTTCCTCATGACCCACAAATGCAATCTTGTAATATACATAAGCGATCACCGAACCCTCTTCCGGGCCGGTCTTGGTATAGATCTCCAAAGTCGGATAATAATCAATATACTGTGCCAGTTCCAGATAACGATACATGTCTTTGTCGGAGATCTCATCACAAACGGAACGTAACGTTGTCTCATCACCGGTCGCCATGGCATTATAATAAGTAGCTACCAGAGTATATACCGCACCTTCCTCATTTGCTACCAAAGATACATCCTCTGTTGTCGGTTCCGTAGCAATCTCACTGGACGCTGCCGCTGCGCTCTCTGCGTTCTGCTGCTCCTCACGGTGACGGTTGTTCATGCTCAGGCTTACAGATACGGTGACTGCCACTGCCACAACAACGACAGCCGGCAAAACTACTTTACTATGCTTTATGATATAGTTTCCAAGAAAATGTAATTTTTCTTTCCACATATTGCGTCCTTTCCAAATTCTGAAAAAAAATTCTTTAATCGCAAAAAGCCGCAAGCGGCTTCTCTCATCTCTCTCCCTATAATCAAGGTGATGTAAATGCATCCGACAGGAATCGAACCTGCATTAAAGGCGTCGGAGGCCTCCGTTCTATCCATTAGACTACGGATGCAAATATTACAAATTTGTTACATCACCTCGACTATAATATCATAAAACACTACATATGTCCAGTTTAAATTGTTGGAATTATTCAGTTTTTTTCAAACATAATATTCACTCCGGTATTCTACACTATCCTTACTTCCCTCTCCCGGCTGCAATACAGATATAAATGGTCCGACAGAACTTCCTCCGGCGGCAGCTCCGTCCGGTTCACTTCTGCGATCATTTTCTTCAGTTCTTCCCTGTCCTGTTCCCGTTCCCTGGGAACCAGCAGAAATTCATGAACAGAACTGGGGATCATGTAATAATCGCCGCCGATACGCTCTGCCAGCTGCTCCAGCATCCCGGGATACAGAATGCTGCAGGCACCGTAAGTCTTGCGGGAATTCGTCAGGATCATCATGGATACCTTCCTCAAAAATTCCCTCCGGACTTCCTCCGGAAGTTCCTGCAGTGCGTCTCCCAGCACATCCTCCATGGGAATGGTCTCACCGGGAAACAGTCTGGGGGTATTTTTCACTGCAATCTCCAGCAGATCCCTGTCTGTCACCTTCCAGTTGTCCAGATGGGATCTGTAGATGGGGATCATACCGTTGTCCACTCCTGCTTCGTCAAACGCATAGTAGAAGCAGATTGCCAGATCAAGTATCGGAATATACGGCACTTTTTCCAGCTGCTCCCGGTTCTTCTCCCGGTTCACCAGCCGGAAGCACAGTTTCTCCTTTACCTTCTCAAAATCCTGAAAAAAGGAAACATCGATCTTCCGGCCGATTCCGTCCTCCTTATAGATACTGATGATCTTCTTAATAATATCTGCAAAGGTCACGCCACCCTCATAAGCTTCCCAGAAGGAATTAAGATAAATCGTAGGTGTCACATTGTCCTGTCCCTTACGGATCATCAGTCCCTGAAGCAGCACTCCGTTATTCTTCTGCACTTCCCGCAGTTCCACTGTATACTCCTGTCCCAACACTTCGCTGACAGCCTTCTGTACCTTTACTTTAAATGTAGAAATCTCCATAGAATACCTCCATGCCTCTCCGAAGCAGGCTCCCCTCCTGCTTTTTCCCATGTGGTATTTCCGGTGTAAAAATGTAGAAAATAACAAAAGCAATAAGCCATCCCGAAACAGGATAACTTATTGCCTTACAGGTTCTCTTATCGGATATTGCTCAGAACAGTGGTAGTCTCAACAATTATGCACGAGACAGATATTCACCGGTTCTGGTATCGATCTTGATCTTGTCGCCCTGGTTAACGAACAGAGGTACTGCAACAGTAGCTCCGGTCTCAACGGTAGCAGGCTTGCTGGCACCGGTAGCGGTATCACCCTTGAATCCGGGCTCGGTCTCAGTGATCTCCAGTTCTACAAACAGAGGAGGCTCCACGGAGAATACGCTGCCATTGTGGGAGCAGATCTTGCACATCTCGTTCTCTTTTACGAACTTCAGTGCATCGCCTACAGTCTCAGAGTTCAGTGCAACCTGATCGTAAGTCTCGGTATCCATGAAGTAGTACAGATCGCCATCTTCATACAGATACTGCATATCCTTTCTATCAATACGCGCCTGAGGGCACTTCTCAGTAGGACGGAAAGTCTTCTCTACTACACCGCCACTCTTGATGTTCTTCAGCTTGGTTCTTACGAAAGCTGCGCCCTTTCCCGGCTTAACATGCTGGAATTCGATAATCTGGTAAACATTGTTATCATACTCAATGGTAATACCATTTCTGAAATCACCTGCAGAAATCATAATGTATTCCTCCTAAATATTTTCACGTCATAATTCTTTAACATTTTAATATAAAAACATGCACATTTCAACTACTTTTGAAAAATTTTTTCAAATTTCTCGGGAAACTACTGCCTGTTCTCCCGCAGGAAGTCGATAGCCTGCAGATAACCGTCCAGTCCCTGTCCGTAAATCTGCCTGTTACATACCGGTGCTGTCACAGAAATCTTGCGGAACTCTTCTCTGCTCGTAATATCGGAAATATGAATCTCCACCTTGGGAATATCCACGCTTGCCAGAGCATCCCGGATGGCATAGCTGTAATGGGTGTAGGCACCGGGGTTGATCACGATCCCCTCTGTTCCGTCAGAATAAGCCTCCTGGATCCTGTCGATGATGGCTCCTTCATGGTTGCTCTGGAACACCTGGATCTCCTCTCCGGTTTCTTTTGCTTTTTTGTCGATCAGATCCAGTAAATACTGATAGTCCTGTGTTCCGTAGATCTTTTTCTCACGGATTCCCAGAAAATTCAGATTCGGTCCGTTGATCACCAGAATTTTCATCTTTTTTCTCTCCTTTTTTCTCTGTATGTCTTTCTGCTTCCGTAACTGCAGCTGTAACTCTTCCGCCAGTTCATCGGAATGCCTGTTATCCACATCCAGTATAATGTCCGCACATTCCGCATAGATTTTGTCCCGGATCTCCAGCAGTTCCCGGATCCTTGTCAGAGGATCCTCACACTGCAGCAGGGGCCTTGTAGTGTCATTTTTCAGCCGCTCGTAGACCACTTCCGGCGACACGCGCAGATATACCACTGTTCCACACTGATGCAGCAGGGGCCGGTTCACCGGATTGACCGGAGTGCCTCCTCCCACAGACAGGATACGTTCGTATTTCTGTTCCCCGCATTTTCGCAGCAGTTCCGTCTCCAGTTCCCGGAAATAGGATTCACCGTCATCCGCAAAGATCTGTGTGATGCTCCTGCCCTCCTGTCTCTCGATCAGCTTGTCCGTGTCTTCTACCGGCATCCGTAGCAGATAGGACAGTTTCAGTCCCAGTGTTGTCTTCCCCGATCCCATAAAGCCGATCAGGACGATATTCCTTCGTTTGTGTTTCATTTTTTATTTTCCGTCCTCTGTTTTTTTTGCTTTCTGCATCCGTTCATAGACTTTGTCTGCAAGCCAGGGTTCCACCTGGCAGCCTGTCCACAATTCAAAAGCAATGATTCCCTGATAGAGAAGCATCTTCGCACCATTATAGGCTTCACCGCCCTGTGCCTCCACCAGTTCCATAAACCGGGTCTTCGGTGGATTGAAGATCAGATCATATCCGGTGTGTACTCTCTTATAAAATGTGGGATCCTCGATCACCGCCGCATCACAGTCCGGATACATACCCACACTGGTGGCCTGTATTGCCAGATAGCGTTCCCCTTCCGGCAACGTATCATACGCATCTATAGACAGGGCTTTTGCAAATTTCCGTTTTTTTCCGGTGAGGTGATTCACCTCGTCCGCTATGCTCTGTGCCTTTTCCACCGTACGGTTCAGGATAATGGCCTCTTTCGCCCCCTTATCCAGCAGCATCATGGCTACCGCTCTGGCTACTCCTCCGGCTCCCAGAATCAGCACTTTCTGTCCCTTGACTTTGACGCCGTCCTCGCACATGGCCCGGTACAATCCCGGCATATCGGTATTGTAGCCTTTATAGCCCTTTTCCGTGCGGACCAGCGTATTTACAGCACCGATATTTGATGCCAGCGGATCTATGTCATCCAGGTACGGGATCACATCGCTTTTATAGGGAACCGTTACATTTATTCCCAGCAGATTCAGTGCAAAAGCACCCTTCACGGCATCCTCCAGTCTTCCGGTCTCCACATGGAACGGGACATAGGCCAGATTTTTCCCAAGCACCATGGACAGGGTATTGTGGATCACCGGAGACAGGGTGTGCTCCACCGGGTTTCCGATCAGCCCACAGGTTCTGGTATAGCCATTGATATCATTCAGCATTTTGATTTCCTTTCCGACGCTTTTCTCTATGGTAGAAAAACAGTACGATCTTTTCCAGATATCTCTTGAGTACAATCTGAATCTCTTCTTTCGGATGAATGGGTTTCGTCAGATAAGTCATGATCCCGCATTTCTTAGCTCCCCACACATCGGTGAACAGCTGATCCCCCACAAAAAGTGTGGTATCCGCCCCGGTATGCATCTGTTCCATAGCCCGCAGATAACCTTCTCTTCCGGGTTTCCCGGCCTTATAGATATAGGAAGCACCTACTGCATCCGCAAAACTTTTTACGCGGGGCTCCTTGTTGTTCGATAACAGCAGTGTCTGAAATCCCAGCTCCCGTAGTCTGCCGAAAAATTCGATTGCCTGCGGTGTTGCCGGTGCACCGTGCGGTACCAGGGTATTGTCAATATCAAAAATGATCCCGCGATAACCCTTCCTATATAATGTTTTGTAATCTATGCCATAGGCGGAATCCGCCTCATGATCCGGGTAAAACTGATGCAGCATATGTCCCGCCTTTCGTTTTTAATATGATGTCGGGGGCAAGAGCCCCCGACTTTGATGCCTACGGATTGTTCCGTGCTGCGCACTCCCACTTCTCCGCTCCGCTTCGGTCCGTGCTAGACATGTGCCACTGGCATCATAATATAATGTAATCTGCTTTTTCCCACACAGAGAACGCCTGAAAGTATGCCTCTTCCAGCGGGATCCACAGCTGTAAAAAGTCCTGTAATCTGTCCTCGCCGTTCCGCTTGCGGATCCGATCTTCCTGCGTCTTCCCATCAATATCC
>OHFL01001108.1_pt1 | contig 13535 bp, 10 predicted proteins | sample 1567491 | NCBI WGS metagenome assembly OHFL01 (sample SAMEA3879539, study PRJEB24766) | human gut metagenome | biome: human-associated habitat; feature: feces | place: USA | collected 1985/1987 | reverse complement strand
TCAGCCGGTACCATACGCCCTCCTTCCGTCCCCACAATCCAAAGGAGGCCGGATTTACCGTTCCGTAGTCGCAGGAAACGATAAACTCCTCAAAGGGCCCCTCCGGCGGCGGCAGAAACCTGTCCGGCTCCTCCATAAAGGGATAGACCAGTCCTTCAGCCGCCACCCATCTGCCCTCGATAAACCGCTGGTAAAAGCTCCCGGAATATAAGCCCCGATAGCGCTCGATCATTTTTTCGGAAAGGGAAGGGTTATCTTCCATGCGAAAGTGAAGATAATAGGCGTTTTTTTCATCCCTCTTCTGAATCCATTCCTCATAAAACCAGTGCCTGGGATGCTCCGGATTGCAGTTAAACCAAAATCTTGAACCCGACACGGAACATCTCGCCAATGCCTGTTCAACGAACGACCTCGGCATCAACGCAACCTCGTCAAAAAGCACACCCGAAAGCGTCATGCCCTGAATGAGCGATGCGGATGACTCGTCCTTGCCTCCGAAAAGATAAAACCTGTTCATCACTCCGTTAACGCTCACGGTCAAAATATTCTGCGACAGCTTTTCTTCACACTTAAAACCGAGTGATTTCAAAATCGGAATCACGGGCGTAATCATATTTCGCCTTAAAGAACGGATTGTCTTTCCGCAAAGTGCAAAGTCCGAATTTGCAAAATCGTAAAAGCTCCACAAAATGAACGACAGCGACATACAAAATGTCTTTCCGCTGCGCACAGCACCGTCACAGATGATTGCGTCCCTGTCACGAAAAGCCGACTCCCTGTTCCACCACGAAAGCACGGTAAGCTGTTTTTTAGAAAAAGCTTTAATTTCCATTTTCCTTGTCATTCACCGCCCTTGCACTGTTTGAAATGGCGTCAAAAAGCTGTTTTGCGCCTGTTTCATGCTCTCCGCCGGCACCGAGTTTTTCAAGTGCCTTTAGCCTGTCAAAAAACTTGATTTCCATTGAACCGTCCTTCGGTCTTTTAATCTCCGACACAAGGAACAGGTCCATTCCTTCAAGATCCTCCTTGCTCGGATCACTTTTGTAAAGCAAAGAAATTGCATCGCAAATGCTCCCGAAAGCCAACCGCTGATACCCTGCCGCCGCCATGTTGGCAAGGGATTTTTCTCTCAGCCGTGACAGCCGTTCAAGCTCGGCTGAAATTTCGGGACGGCAGATAAGCTCTTCCCCCTTCTGCTCACAATCCCCCGTGTAGCCTGCCTTTTCTGCGGCAAGCTCGGAATTTCCCGAACCGAGAAATAAACTGCAAAACTTCTTTTCCCTACCTGTCAATTTTCTGATATCTCGTCACCTCCGTTTTTCGAGAGGCTTTATCAACGCCTCTCACTTATACCTGCAAAATTCAAAAAAATTGCATACTTTAATGCAATTTTCAAAAATATTTTTAAAAATAATTATTCACAACCAAAAATCAATCACAAAGATATCCGCCTGATCCCCCTCAGAAAACCGTCTTTTCCGAATCAGGGAATAAAAAAACCGTGTGTACTTTTTCTGTACACACGGTTTTGTGTTTTAGTCGGTATATTTACTTGAGCATTTTAAGAATTTCGTCCTTTTCACGATAGCCTACTGCCTTGTTCACAAGCTGACCGTTTTTGAACACCATAAGAGTCGGGATACTCGACACATTATACTGCATTGTAAGGTCGGGTTCTTCGTCAACATTAACCTTGCCGACAAGAATTTTGCCGTCATATTCGTCAGCGATTTCTTTCACAATCGGGGCAATCATCTTGCACGGACCGCACCATGTTGCCCAAAAGTCTACAAGCACGGGGATATCCGACTGCAAAACCTCCTGCTCAAAGGTTTCTTTGTAAAGCTCTATTTCCATAACAATCCTCCTGTTCCGGTATTTTAATCTTTTGATTTGTAGTAAAGCATACAATGACAAAAGCCCTCAAAATCAGGATCGGCAATCTGCTCTTTGAATTCCTTGCACATACACTTGTATTCCTCTGTACGCTGAATTCTGCACGGGCAGTAACCGCCTGTCCTCTTCAAGCCCTCTTTAACTGTCTTTACTGTTTCTTTGTCGGGATTAAGTGTTATTTTCATCTGCTCACCCCACAATTTTTACGGCGTTTGCCGTTAATCTCTTCCCTTGACTATACTATATATCGCAACCCTAAAATTGTCAAGCATGCGAGTGCCTCGCACCCTGTTCGTGTAGACAGTTTAATATAACCAAAGTTATGACTCCCGAGATTTGCTTTGTGCTAATCGCTCTCTGTTCGTGAAGATAGTTTCTGTAATGCAAAACATATTATGCCCGAGCGTAACATTGCCACAGTCTGCACCATTCAATGTAGCGGCGAACCGTGTTCGCCCTTTGTTTTATGTGCAAACATAAAACAAGCCGTAGGGGTAACCTTGCAACTATATTTCTAACGGGAAAACACGGTTCGCCGCTACATATTACACACAACACCCATCACAGCAAAACATTTTTATAAAACAAACCCATTCATCAAGCTGGCGGATAATATCCGCCCCTACGGGTTTGTAGCATTTATATAATTTGTACCGTTACTTGCGAGTGTTCATCGGATCACCTACTGAATTGTGAAAACAATAACTAAAATTATCTTTATTATTTGCCGTATAAAAAAACTCTGATAAATTTTTCAAAAAATGCATTAAAATATACATTTTTTCGCCTTTTGTGCTTATAAGCGGAGGCGATTTTATGACAAACTTTTTTATGGTGCCAAACGAGGTGTTTGACCTCAACCTAAAACCGCAACAATTCGCTGTTTTATGCTACATACTCAAATGCTGTGACGAATCGAACACCTGTTATCCGTCCATACACACCATTGCAGAGGCCTGTGCAATCTCCGACAACACCGTTAGGGAAAGCATAAAATTCCTTTGCAAAAGAAAAATCATAACCAAATCGGGCGGTTTTACGGTCGGCAAATACGGCAAGATTCAGTCATCGTCCTATCTGTTCTCGATCAACCGAATTTTTATGACGAAGGTTTCGGCAGGGACAACCTTGTCGAATATTACAAAAACGAAAACTCTGCCACCTCATAATCTGCAACAACACACTCTGCGAATATCACTTCATACCCCATGTAAAATACTGCACCCCCTACTTCAAATATTACACCCATGGGGTTCAGAATTTACACCTCCCCCCTTCAAAATTTGAACCCGTCCCCTTCAGAATTTGAAGCCTAATAATACCCATAGAAAAAGACTAAGAGAAAAATACCCAAGGAACAATACCAAATGAATAACTGTAATGAGTGGAATTGAGAGCGAATACTGACGAATTGCATCCTTGTAATCGCAGAAATTTGTGTTATACTTAAGTTGAAAATAATTTGATGAGGTGATAGCATGGTAATAAGAGAGGTTCAGGACAGAGATTTCGTTCAGCTTGCGGAAATGAGATGGACTCATGCTGTTGAGGACGACGAAACTTACGGTGAACACAACACCGACGGTGTAACAAAATCGGTATTTATCGAGGAGTTCGTTGCCTTTTTATACACAAACAAGGAATATAAAATCTTCGTTGCGGAAGATGAGAATGCGAAAATTCTTTCGGCAATGTTTGTATATCTTATTCCGACAATTCCCACCCCGAATGCAAAGCGTGAATTTATTGCGTATCTCACAAAGGTTTTCACGCTTGAAGAATATCGTGGCAAGGGCATCGGCACTCGACTGCTCGATTATGTAAAGAACTACCTTTCGTCAATCAACTGCGAACTTGTCTTTGCATGGCCAAGCAAAAATTCGGCAGAATGGTATAAATCACATGGGTTTTCTGACACCAACGAAATTTTTGAGTGCAGATTATAACAATAAAAAATATAAGAGAACAATCGGGTAACAGATTTACTGAATGTAAACTTCTGCTACCCGATTGTTATTCTATACCGAGAATATCATGGAAATATTTAAGCGTAGAATATTTGTATTTTCATTCAAAAGATTTTTTGTCAGCGTTTTCAAAAGCTGAAACCGATTTGACATAGCCCTCTATGTATTTTGAAATCTGTTTTTCAATTTTATTAATACTCATTCTGACAGCCTTATATTCATTGTATCTACGACTGCATTTTCAATTAAATATTTATCATAATTCTCAGGTCTGATAAGAACCGTTTTTGAATAATCAAGCCCAGATGAATCGGTTTTTGACCTTTCTGTATTTTTAAACAGGAACGCATTTTTATGATGAATATGCGACCTAAACGGAACACAAATATAAATAATAGTCTTTAATATAATTTTTTGTCAAGCATTTTTAAGCTGACATAACACTTCGGATACACTTTTATTATAAGCATATTTTTTAAAATATTACGAACAAATAAAATGGCAATTAAAAAACGGCACCCCGATTTTACTCGGAGTGCCGTAATTAATTTTGATTACAGAATCAGAATCGTGTTGAGTGTGGAATATTCCGCATTATTTAGCGTAAGCAGAATCTCCGCCGATCTGACCGTCGATACCTGTAAATCCGCTTGCGCAGCATACATAAACTCTCATGTTAGCCTTAGCAAGTTCCGGAACTGTAAGTGTACCGTCAGTAACATACTTAACATCACCTGTAACAGCGTCAACATACTTGCCGTTAGGAATGTTCTTGAATGTTGCACCTGAAGAAATTGAAACGAGTGCAAGGCTGTCTGTGTTGTCGTCAGTATAACGGCGAACATAAGACATATCGCCACCTGTTACATATGTGCTTGATGCTGTGTACTGTCCCTTCTGGAGAGCGGGGATAGCACGACGAATAGCATTAACCTTTGAAAGGTGCTTACTGAGCGGGCTTGCAAGAGTGTCAGCAACAGTGCCTGATGCTGTGTACTCACTGAAGTCAGTAGCGTTTACAGTACCCTCAAGATAATCACCGAAGTATGCACGACCTGAGTTTTCAAGAGAAATAAGTGTACCCTTATCAATAAGCTCACCCTTCTTGAACTCAACTTCTGAACCATAGTATACGCAAGGAATACCACGGAATGTGAACATAAGATCCATATTCTCTGCCCATGTCTGTGTACCGCCTGTGAAACGAGTTGTTTCATCCGGCTGTTCAGGAGCATAGTCGTGTGAATCAACATACATTACGCTGTATGTTGCATCATTGTAATACTGGTCGTTGTTAACAGCGAAGTTATAAGCGTTCTTAGCGCTACCGAACATTCTGTGCATCTGGAAGTCAATTGCATCCATGCCTGATGCCATAGAACGGTCGGAACCGTGATATGTAATACCGTCAAGGTAAGCGTTGTCGCTCTTTGGCTGTGTAGAATCCATATCACCGTTGTAATTATCTTCTTCAAGATAATGCTGAAGAACGAGGTTCATGTTGTCGTTGATTTCTGAAGCTGATGTGCCCCAGTTCCAGCTGTCTGCCCACTTAGAGTTAGACTCTTTCCATGTGTAGTAAGGAGTTGACTCCTCGGCATGGCCACGATACCAAACTGATGTGTATCTTGTGCAGATTTCGCCGAACATATAGAAGTTAGGCTTGCCTGCTGCCTTAGCAGCGTCCATAAGCTGATCATTGAACATAATGTTGAGAGATACTCTCGGAATGTGACGAACGGTATCAACACGGAAGCCGTCAACGCCCATATCCATATACTTTGAATATGAATCTACAACATATTCTGCAACTGCAGGGTTCTCTGTGTTAAGGTCAACGCAGTCGCCTGCAATCTGGCTGAACTTTGTTGTCCAGTCATCATAGTTAGGACTCTGGAAATAGCCTGTATGATAGTAGTTGTTCGGGTTGTAAGTATCACTCTGTGAAATCTTATTCATAGAGAAGTCCTGAGCTGCAGGCTGAGGACCGGTTGAGTTACCGTTGTCGCCTGAGTAAGTAACATTCTTCATAAGGTTAAGTCTCTGCTGATACTGAACACCCGGCTTCTGAGCCCAGTATTCCTCAGGTGACTTAAGGCCGTATGTATCAAGAAGATACTGTGTAGGAATCAATGACTCCTGAAGGTTGCCAAGGTCTTTAGTTGTATCCTTTGTGAAAAGATCACAGAAGTGTGCTTCACCAAAGTTACCTGTGTGCTGAAGAACTACGTCCTGAATAATCTTCATGCCCTTCTGGTGAGCATCGTGAATAAGATCTTCGTATGTGTAGTCTGAGCTTTCATAACGAGCATCAACTGTTGACAAGTCCATAGCATGATAGCCGTGGTAGTCATAGCCTGATCCGTTTGTAACAACAGGTGTTACCCAGATTGCGCTGAAGCCGAGAGCCTTGATGTAGTCGAGCTTTTCGCCAAGACCCTTGAAGTCACCACGCCATGCAGGGTCGTCATCACCGTTGCCGGCTGTGCCGTCATCCCAGCAGTGAACATCGTTGCCTGTATCTCCGTCATAGAAACGGGTTGTCATAACGAAGTAAATTGTTTCTTCACGCATATCAACGCTGCCAATCGGATCCGGCTCGTCAGGGTTGTATTTTGACCATTTACCGTTTTCACAGTACCAGTCTGCGCTTGCAGCAGATTCAAGTTTTTTCTCCGAAGAATACTGCTTGCCGTTAGCGTCTGTAACAATGGCATTTACCTTTGTAACATCTGCTACATGGTAGTTATACCACTTGTCACCCTTTGTCATTTTCTCACCGGGGTAAGACTTTGACATGGCGCTGTTTGTGGGGAGCGAGTTCCACAAATATACATATGGCTGTGTACCGTCACTCATTCTTACATGAATTGTGATGCCTGTTTCTGTTGTATCCGCAGATACAGCGTCAGAGTCGGAACTCTGAGCTGCATTTACAGAAATTACTCCTGCGGTTACAACCATCATCACAGCAAGAACAAGTGCGCACAGCTTCTTTATTCTTGTCATAGGTATATCTCCAATCTTTCTTTTACTTAATGTTTGGATTATTCAAGGTTTACAACGATTTTCTGAATGATTGTTGCATCCTTAACACTGATTGTACCGTCACCGTCAAGGTCGCAAATTTTGAGGTCAAGTGTTTCGAGAGCCGGAACACCTGAAAGTCCTACAATTGACTTCTGAAGATATGTTGAGTCCATAACAGTTACATCTCCGTCACCGTCAACATCGCCACGGAGTCTTTCGGGAGCTGTTGTAGGCTGAACTGTTGTTGGCTGAGGAGTTGTAGGTTTAACAGTTGTTGGCTGTGGAGTTGTAGGCTTAACAGTTGTAGGCTGAACTGTTGTTGGCTGAGGAGCAGTTGTAGGAACAACAACTGTTGTAGGCTCAGTAACATCGTCTGCAGCTGTGTAAGCATAAGTCTTGTTTATTGTGCTGTTGTCAGAACTCTGTACATAAACATTAACCTTGTATTCACCCTTCATTGTAGGAACGAATGTGTAAATGTTGTTGAGTGTGTAGTAAGGTGTGTTCTGAGCACCGTTAGGATCAGTTACAACATACTTGTAGAAAAGAAGGTTAGTACCTGTCTTACCGCCGCCTGCCTTAACTGTTACAGTAGCAGTTGAGTTAACCTTGATAAGGTTAAGGTTTGCAGGAGTAACGCTCTTGATGATTGGCTTAACAAGTGCTGAGTCGTCCTTAACTTCAAGAGTCATTGTACGGTTGTTTGTGTTGCCGTCTGTGTCCTTAAAGTCAAATGTAATTGTGTATTCACCTGCAACTGTAGGAGTCCATGTTACTGACTTAGCAGAAGAGAAGTCGGAAAGTGTTGATGTTCCGCCCTGTGCGTTAGTAACAGAGAACTTGTAGCTTACTGCTGCGCCGCTCTTATTGGCAGCAGTTGCAGAAAGCTGTACATCTGTACCTGTGTAGATGTTTGATGCAGGATCAGCAGTAAATTCCTTAACCTGGAGAGGGCTTGTATCATAAACAGACCACTGATTAGTCTTGTTGTTGTATATATAGCCGTCCTTTGCAGTAAGGTCTGATGTCTGTGACTGACCGCTGTTGCTGAAGATGCATTTTGCATATGACTTTGATGCGGTGTACTGATAGATGTTGCCGCCGATGCTTGTCATCTTTACGCCTGGCCATGAGCCGTTGCTGTCAGTACTGCCGTTCCACATATAAACTACCGGTGTTGCCCAACCTGCCTCGTTGTTGAGGTAAACAGTTGTGCCTTCACCGCTGGGAGTTGTTGCTGTTGTAGCAGTTGTTGCTGTTGTTGCGCTTGTAGGTGTCTGAACAGTTGGACCCTGTGAAGGAGCACCTGCATAATCCGACCATGTACCCTTTGAAAGGTCATAGATTTTGCCGTGACCCGGGTATGTAAGGTCTTTTGTCTGATTTGAGCCGTCGTTGAAGATTACCTTTGTATAATCCTTGTCAAGAGTGTAGGAATATACGCCGTCTTCAACCTTTGTCATTGCCTTGCCCGGCCAAGATGCGTTGTTGCCGAGGCCGTCAGTCCACATATAGCAGTTAACTTTTGACCAGCCGTTGTTTACTCTAACGTAAACAGTATCGCCTGTTGCAGCAGAAGCACTGACTACACCGACGAATACGGTTGAAACCGCCAGCATAAGGCAAAGCACAAGGCACATGATTTTGTGTTGTCTTTTTACCATTTTGATTTCCTCCAGAATTATTTTTTGTTGCACGTGTGAAGCTACTCAACACTACTCCACAATTACTCTTTAATTCTACAATATTGAACCGCTAATAATTTTCCTTTAAAGAATAATAAAATTTCTTGCGTCACAAATTATTCACATTCAAATTGTGCATAATAGACAATGAAACAATAATTAGCAAAAAAACAGGATAATAAAAGCAAATAGTCAGATGTTTGGTTAGCAACATCTGACTTTATTTGCAGTTTCATGTCAAAAAATTTTCATTTGATTACTTCTTTTTGATTTTGTCCCAATAGGCTTTGAACGCCTGCTCGTTTTTATTTCTGCCGTATTCGTAATACTTCTTGTCCTTTAGGTCATCGGGCAGATATTGTTGCTCAACATAATGGTTCGGAAAATCGTGGGGATAAAGATAGAACTGCCCCTTGTTTGGATTGTCATCTCCGTCACAGTGCTTGTTCTGCAATTGTCTGGGTACAGGACCCGAGTTACCCGTTCTTATGTCAGCCAAAGCTCTGTTTATACCCATATATGCCGAATTGGATTTTGGGGCATTGCACACCATAACCACGGCATCGGCAAGCGGAATTCTCGCCTCGGGAAGTCCGACAGCCTGTGCCATATCAACGCATGACTTTACAATCGGCAAAAGCTGTGGATACGCAAGTCCCACATCCTCGCTCGCACACACCATAAGTCTGCGACACGCACTCGGCAGATCGCCTGCCTCAAGCAGTCTTGCAAGATAGTGAAGTGCGGCATCGGGATCGCTTCCACGCATACTTTTCTGATAAGCCGAAATAATATCGTAATGCTCATCGCCCTCACGGTCATATCTGACCGCACTTTTCTGCACAAGCTGTTCAACGGTTTCAAGTCTTACAACCTTTTTTCCGTCAATTTCATCTGTTGCAATCACGGAAAGCTCAACGGCATTCATAGCCTTGCGAACATCTCCTCCGCAACCCGATGCTATTTTCTTTGCACATTCTTCGGGCATTTCAATATCCGTACCGCTCTCCTCGGCAAGAAAATCACTTGCACGGTAAACCGCCTTTTCAACCTCATCCGGCTCAACCGGCTTAAATTCAAAAACAGTCGAACGGCTCAGAATTGCGTTATATACATAAAAATACGGATTTTCGGTTGTTGACGCAATCAGCGTGATACTGCCGTTTTCAATGTATTCGAGCAAAGTCTGCTGTTGCTTTTTGTTAAAATACTGAATTTCGTCAAGATAGAGCAGAATTCCGTTAAGCCCCGAAAAAGTGTTAAGCTGTGCAACAATCTCCTTTATGTCGGCAGTTGAAGCCGTTGTGCCGTTAAGCTTTTTGAGTGTACGGTTTGTCTTTTTGGCAATATATGTGGCAAGCGTAGTTTTTCCGACCCCCGAAGGACCGTAGAAAATAAGATTCGGAATATCTCCGCTTTCAATAATTTTACGCAAAGGTCTGTCGGGTGCAATAAGATGCTTTTGTCCCACAATGTCATCAATTGTCTTTGGACGAATCCTGTCCGCAAGCGGTTTGTTCATAATTTTTCTCCCATGACTTCAAGTTGCGTATTTGATGTCAAGCCTCGTTGTTCTGTACTGTTTCCAAAAATAACTCTCACTCGTCTAACCCGCTCCAATCACTTCCGTGATTTTCTCGGCTTACTCCTCGCCGGTCGTTATTTTAAGGCTCCGAACCTCGGCCCTTCTTGATGTCAAGCCTCGTTGTTCTCGGCTCCTCTAATATAGTACATTTGTTCGGGTGATTTGTCAAGCAAAAGTTACCGCTATTTTGTATGGGAGAACCGTGTTCTCCCGTTCGTGTGCAATGCACACGATTGCACGCATTGCGTGCAAATTTGAATACACAATTTATGTTATATCAAAACCGTGTGCCGCTACGGTGTTACAGAAACTTTGCAACATTTAATAAGGATGTATAAACCGCAAAAGTCACATAACCGCAAACAATGACGGTTATGTGACTTATTGTTTTTGTAAGGCTGTTTTTTCACGGTTCTTTTTTGCTGAAAAGACATTAAAAACAACTGTTTTAAGCGATAAAATTCTCTATGAGAAAGTAGTTACAAAACAGTAACAAATCGGTAACGAAACGGTAAAAGTGAATTTCTTGCAAATTGCATATAAATTTGCAGGATAATTCCCGATAGGAAACAAAATTATATTGCAAAAATAGAAAATAAAGGCGAAAGTCTTGTGAAATTGCACAAAAAATTTACTTTTGATTGGTTTGACATTCACAAAACACAGTCCTATAATGTGTGCCTGTAAAGAGCAAGACGGCTCTTTAGTGAAGGTTTATGAATTAAATATGCAATTTTCTATGCAAAATCAATCCTGAGAAAATTGCAAGTCAGGAGAAATTTATTATGCAGAAAAAGAAAGAGAACTTTCGTTCCCTGCGTTCCGTAACGACTTTTGCACTTGCAGCTGCAATTATTACAGGTTCGATTTACACGGTAGCTGCTGCCGTGAACTACAGCGCAGAAACAGAACAGGCTGTAACATCAGACGGTGTTGAACTCGCAAACGGTGATATCGTTTATGCAGGACTTGATGAAAACGGATTTACACACGGCATGATTAAGGCTGTTGAAATCAGCGTTGACTATAACGGCGATGTTCAGACAGTCAGCCTCGCAAAAGGTACGGTTGCCGATGTGCTTGAAAGAACAGGCATCACTCCCGCATATAACGAGGTGGTTGAGCCGTCACTTTCAACTCCGGTTTCGGATAATCTCACCGTTAAGGTTTACAAGGGCAAAAAGCTTTCAATTACGGCTGACGGCAAAACCGACAGCGTTTATGTTCCGAACGGCAATGTTTGCGATGTCCTCAATCAGCTTGGCTACAAGCTTTCCGATGACGATATTCTCAGCGTTGACAAGGACAGCAACATTGAGGACGCAGACAGCATCACAATCAAGCGTGTGACCTATAGGAACGAAACCGAAACTCAGTCGGTTGATTTTGAAACCGTCAAGAAAAATTCAAAAGATGTTGACCTTGGCAAAACAAAGGTTCAGACTGAGGGCAAACAGGGCGAAGCTCTTGTAACAAAGAAGTGCAAGTATGTTGACGGCAAAAAGGTATCTTCAGAAACAGTAGACACCAAAATTACAAAAGAGCCTGTTGACAAGGTCGTACTTATGGGTACAAAGGGTTCAAATGTCAGCAATCCTGCCGGCACATTTACGGATATGAACGGCAACACCGTTGCCTATTCATCGGTTGTTACAGGTTCAGGTACAGCGTACACAGCACCCGCAGGTTCACTTACGGCAACAGGTGTAACGGCTTATCACGGCGGTGTGGCAGTCAACCCGAACATCATTCCGTATGGCTCAAAGCTTTATATTGTATCAACAGACGGCAGTTTTGTTTACGGCTACGCAACAGCCGTTGACACAGGCGGTGCGCTCATGTCGGGAACTGCAATTGTTGACTGTTTCTACAACACATATGATGAATGTGTAAGCTTTGGCAGACGAAATGTGAATGTATATATAGTAGGTTAATTTTAGCTCGTGTTAATTTTAGTTCGTGTAGATAGTTTGATATAATCTAAACTATGAATTCCCGAGCTTGACTTGGTGATAGAATTAACTCTGTATGGTGAGTGCATCACACTTAATTTGAAAGGGCAGTTCTATATAATCAAATCTTATGATATTAATAATGTTACGACATAATCAAGGCAGACGCTTCGGCATCTGCCTATTGTTTTTGAAATTTATATTGATTTATCGGAAAATATGCGGTATAATATACTGTACTTATGACAGAACGAAAGAATGAACCGAAAGGAAAAATATTATGAAGAGAATTCTTACAGCGATTTTATGTGCAGGCATTCTTGCGGTTACTGCAGTTGGTTGCAGCTATAATGATGCACTTTATAAGGACGGTAACAGTTCTTCACAGACAAGCGAGGACAGCACTCAGCCTACAACATCTTCGGTTAAGGATGATAAATACGGCAATGACCTTGACGGACTTGTTGATTATTTTGTAGCTAAGGGATACCTTGAAAGTAAAGACGGCAGCATTAAAATGGATGCGTCCGCTATCGGCGCCAAAGAAGGTAAAAAGTTTGCTGCAAAGTATGCAGGTTCAAATATTATCATTGAGCTTTACTCTTATGATACAAAGAAAACGAACAGCACAGCCGATGAGATTGTAAAGTCAGTTAAGGACAACGGCACATTCAGCATCTACGGACTTCCCGATGTAACAGCCTATCTTTCGGACAACGGCAACTATCTTATGATTTATACAGACACTGCTATTGATAAGACAAATCCCGATAAGAATAGCGATAACTATAAGCATCGTGAGCAGGTTATCAAGGATTTCAAGGCTTTTAAAAAGTAACATATATATGTAAATAATTGTGACGCAATAAAGCGGAGATTGATTCAACTTCAATCTCCGCTTTTTTCTATATATATGTATAGCGTTTTTTATTTGAGTTTTGTACCGCAGTTTCCGCAGAACTTCATATCGTTATTGCATTGTGCATGACAGTTTGGGCAAACAACCGTATTTGATTTATCACTCATATCGTCTGCGACCGCCTGCATATAAGGATTTTCAAACTGAGTGTTAATCTGTTTGTTGTCGGAAGTTGCATCCATTGAGCCAAAATCAACGCTTTGGGGCTGAAAATCAATCGGTTGCTGAACAGGCGGCTGAATACCTTCTGTCGGCATTTCACTTGTTACAGGAGCAACAGGAGGTACGGGAACAGTGCTCTGCTGAGCGTCATATTCAGGAGCCTGACCTGAACCGAGGTTAATTCCGTTTGTGTATTTCTTTATATATGTGTGAAAAGAAATAGCAAGTGCTGCAAGCAAAGCGTAAAATACAGCAGACAGTACTGTATTTAATACCGTTACAACCCCCGCAGCGGAAATAAACAATGAATTCATGGGATCTGACGAATCAAATAGACCG
>OHFL01001101.1_pt1 | contig 13613 bp, 10 predicted proteins | sample 1567491 | NCBI WGS metagenome assembly OHFL01 (sample SAMEA3879539, study PRJEB24766) | human gut metagenome | biome: human-associated habitat; feature: feces | place: USA | collected 1985/1987 | reverse complement strand
TAATCCGGTTAATGGCAAGGAAGTTCCAATCTGGGTATCAGATTATGTACTTATGAGCTATGGTACAGGTGCTATCATGGCTGTTCCTGCTCACGATGAAAGAGACTGGGAGTTTGCCAAGAAATTTAACCTTCCTATCATTCAGGTTGTAGCAAAGAACGGTGAAGAAGTTGATGTTAATGAGGCAGCATTTACAGATGTAGCAACAGGTGTTCTTATTAATTCGGATTTCATTAACGGACTTGAAGTTAAAGAAGCTAAGGAAAAGATGATTGAATTCCTTACAGAAAAGGGAATTGGTAATGCAAAGGTTAATTATAAGCTCCGTGACTGGGTATTCTCTCGTCAGAGATACTGGGGCGAGCCTATTCCAATTGTTCATTGTGACAAATGTGGCTATGTTCCAGTTGATGAGAGCGAACTTCCATTACTTCTTCCAGAGGTAGAAAGTTATATGCCTACAGATAATGGAGAATCACCTCTTGCAGCCATGACAGACTGGGTTAATACAACATGCCCATGCTGTGGCGGACCAGCTAAGAGAGAGACTGATACAATGCCTCAGTGGGCTGGATCATCATGGTATTTCTTAAGATATACAGATCCACATAACACAGAGACACTCGCAAGTCAGGAAGCACTTAAGTACTGGCTTCCGGTAGACTGGTATAACGGAGGAATGGAGCATACAACATTACACTTACTCTATTCAAGATTCTGGCACAGATTCCTTTACGACCAGAAGGTTGTACCTTGCCCAGAGCCATATCAGAAGAGAACATCCCACGGTATGATTCTAGGTGAGAACGGCGAGAAGATGAGTAAGTCCAGAGGAAACGTCGTAAACCCGGACGATATCGTAAGAGAGTATGGTGCAGATACATTAAGAACATACGAGATGTTTATCGGTGCATTTGACGCAGCAGCTTCATGGTCAGAGGATGGCGTTAAGGGCTGCCGCAGATTCTTAGACAGAGTATGGAAGCTTCAGGATATAATGACTGATGAGGAAGGTTTCTCTAAGGAATTTGAGACAAAGATGCATCAGACAATTAAGAAAGTTTCATTTGATTATGAGAATCTGAAATACAATACAGCTATTGCACAGCTCATGACTATGCTCAATGATTTCAGCAAGGCAGGTAAGATTACTAAGGGAGAACTCAAGACATATCTTATCTTACTTAATCCGGTTGCTCCACACATTACAGAAGAGATGTGGGAAGCAATCGGCGAGAACGGAAGAGTATATCAGCAGACATGGCCTGAATACGATGAAGCTAAGACAGTTGAGTCAACGGTTGAGATAGCAGTCCAGATTAATGGAAAGACTAAGGCTACTATCAATATTGCAAAGGATGCTGACAAGGACAGTGTAATTGCTGCAGCTAAGGAAGCACTTGGAAGCAGGCTTTCTGGTAACATTATTAAAGAAATATATGTACCGGGAAGAATTGTTAATATTGTTGCAAAGTAATTAAGAATAATAAAACATTAATTCATATTAAGAAGAGAGAGAAGCTCAGGCAGAAGCCTGAGCTCTTTTTCGCTTAGCTGCCCAGACATACTGTTGATGACTAACTGACAATCTTCTTTTGTGAAGGTTATACCGGATTTCTTAGCTTTATCATTGATTGCAAACAGAAGAGGGATGATTTCATCATTTTTCTTTCCCTGGGATAAAGTCTTGAATTCGTTGAGAAGAAGTTGCTTTCTAAAATCTAATTCTGACATAAGATCCTCCAAATATTAAAGATTAAGATTGTTTAACTGTTCTGTATAAGCTTCATACATTTTTTGCTGGGCAGGATTAAGAAAACTATTACTGCCATTCTGATCACGATTTAAAATGTTGAACAAATCGGACATTTTATTATAGTTCTTAAAATTACTAAGAATATTCCGGAGATTGTCTGGACAGTAAGTAAGAATAATATTCATGATATTTTCATCTGAAAGTATATCCTGTATTGGACTGTTTAATGAAAGGTGTGGCTTTGCAGAACATGCCGCAATACGAAGGCTTTCCGGGCGGCTGTAATAGTTCATTGTACATGAAAATTCATATGCACGGAGCAGAGGACTGAGTGTCTGCTGGGTATTAAATTCCATAAAAGGAAGAATTGCTTTGGCAAGCTGTATGAATTGTGGCAGTGTCTGCATATCAAATTCTGTTATGGGAAGTTCTTTCATGTGAACTCTCGGCGGAATATTTTATTCTATATATATTAGGTTATATGTCTTAATTATTCCTATAAGTCTTAGCAAATAATATATAAAAAAGGAATTATGATATGGTAATTAATATGGATGTTCAGGACAATGGCAATATACTTGTTGAAGAAGAGAATACCATATATGAAATAGATGGAAAATGTATGATGGAACGAAATAATAATTAATATATAAGGGCTGCCGTTTAAGGCAGCCCCATATTAAATAATTACTGGCATCCGCATCCACTGTTGCATCCACATCCGCTGTTGCATCCGCAACCAAAGCCATTGAGGAAGTTAGTTCCATTGCCACAGCCACAGCATAAGAAGAGGAGAATTATAATCCAGAAGGAATTGCAACCATTTCCATAACCATTGTTGCATCCACATCCGTTATTTCCGTCAAAGAGGAGAAGGAGAATGATAATCCATACAATAGAATTGCAGTTATCTCCACATCCGCCGCATCCTCCGCAGTTTGTTGCTGCTAAATCACTCATGTAAAAGTCCTCCAAAATTAATCTACAATACAATATTATGGCTTACAGCATGACCCTGTTACACAGTATATGAAAATTTTATTGCAATCTTTAGGAAATTATTATATTCTAAATACAGTGCGTTTAAATGGAAAAGCACTATAAATATTAGCAAAGAGTGGGATGAATATTATGAAAGTATCGGTTATTATACCTTCACTGAATCCTGATAATAAGCTTGTAGCTGTAGTTGATGCTTTACTTGAAGAAGGCTTTAAGGACATCATTATTGTTAATGATGGAAGTGATGAGGAACATATGGCTCCTTTTAATGAAGTAGCAGCACATAGTGAATGTACAATTCTTACACATGAAGTTAACAAGGGAAAAGGAAGAGGCTTGAAGACTGCATTTGAATTCTGCCTTGAGAATAGAAAAGATATTGATGGAGTTGTGACAGTAGATGGTGATAATCAGCATCGTGCCAAAGATATTAAGAAATGCAGTGAAACTATGGTCAGTACAGGAAATGTCGTTTTAGGCGTAAGGGATTTTACTGGTGATGATGTACCGGCAAGAAGTAAATTTGGCAATAATATGACTAGTGGAGTATTTAAGGTGCTTTGCAGATTGAATATTTCGGACACACAGACCGGCTTAAGAGCAATACCTTACAAGTACCTTGAGACATTTGACAAGGTAGAAGGCGAACGATTTGAGTATGAGACTAATATGCTGCTTGCTTTCAAAAAGTATAATATTGGATTTCAGGAAGAATCGATAGAAACTGTGTACATAGAAGATAATTCATCATCACATTTTAATCCTGTCAAAGATTCAATTAAGATATACAAAGTGATATTTAAATATTTATTTAAAAGCACAGGCATGAAATATGTAGGAAGCTCTATTGCTTCGTGGGCTATAGATAATATAATATTTAATGTGCTTGAATTTGTGCTTATAGGGCTTACAGTCAGCTTAAGAATATTCATAAGTACAGCAGCGGCAAGAGTGCTTTCATCAGTTTTTAATTTCTCGCTTAACAGAAATGCAGTATTTAAATCACAGTCCGGTCTTAAACAGACGGTGGTAAGATATTACATTTTATGGTTCTGTCAGCTTGCTTGTTCTTATGCTTTGGTGTATATTGCTACAAAGCTGCTGGCATTAAGCATTGTGCTTTCAGGAATTGCCAAGATAATAATTGATCTTGCATTGTTCTTTGTAAGTTATCAGATTCAGAAAAGATGGGTTTTTAAGTAACGGTTTAGGAGGAAGTTATAGTGGCAAAAAGAAAGAATAATATTGACGATATAGATATCGTTGATGATTTTGAACTTGAAGATATTGATGATTTTGATCCGTTTGATGTTTTAGATGACAGCTATGAAGATGAAAAGTCGTATGGTAACGATAAGCCACAAGTTGGCAATACATCTAATAGAAGAAATAAAAAGAAAAAGAAGAATCCGGCTCTTGTATGGGCTGGAAGAGTCGGTGCAACCCTTCTGTCAACTGTTCTTATTCTGGTGATATTTCTGTATGCTGTTATGGCAATGCTTGTGTATGGACCGTCTAAGACAGCAAAGATTCAGTTTGTGCTTTCTGTACAGGAGACAAGTGCAATAGGATTTCTTGCTAACTGGTTCTGCTCTCAGGATGAGATAGACCAGATTAAGGCTAATAATGCAATTAAGGATACAGATGAGATAACAGATGCGGGACTTGTAAATATTGATACAGCAGCCCAGGATCCAGAAACTCCTGATATTGAGATTGTGGACGTAAAGGGTGCTACATATTCTGGAAAACTCATGATTGTAAAAGATCCTGCAAGATTATTTGTGGGAACAGTTCCTGAATTTACCAATGGAAATGGAATGGTTGTTGCAGATATTGCAAAGAGATATGATGCAATCGGCGGAGTTAACGGAGGAGAATTTGTTGATGGAGAAACAACCTATACAGCAATGCCGATTGGTCTTGTAATGAAAGACGGAGAGATTCTTAATGATAATGGCGGAACATCTCATGTTACTGGAATTACATTTGATAATAAGCTTGTTCTTGGTAATATGAATGCCGCAAAGGCAAAGGAACTTAATATAAGAGACTGCGTAAGCATAAGTAATCATATTGGTCCGTTTCTTATTGTTAATGGAGAGGCTCAGGATATTGTTGGTATTGCAGGGGGAACTAATCCAAGAACTGCTATAGGACAGACAGCAGATGGAAAGATTCTTCTTCTTGCAATAGATGGAAGACAGCCTAACAGTATAGGTGCAACATTTTCAGATCTCCAGGATATCATGGCACAGTATGGAGCTGTAAATGCATCTACAATGGATGGTGGAACATCAACACAGATGTATTATGATGGGGAAGTAATAAATGTACCATATTCACCAACAGGCCCAAGAAGCTGTCCGACAGCATTTTTAATTAAGTAAGGAGGAGAAAAGTAGTATGCCACGAAATAATAAAAGAAAAAAGAAGCTTTCAAATTTTAAAAAATTCTTATGTATATACTGCGGGATTCTTCTTCTGGCAGGTGTGATTACATTAATTATGCTTCATAGTCTTTTAAAAGATTATGAAGAGGGAATGCCATCAGGAACAATGGATAAGATTGTGAATCAGTTTACTCCTGATGGTATTGGAAAGCTTTTATCAGATAATGACGTGAAAGTAAATGAGTTTGAAACGAATGATACAATAACATCATATTTTACGGATAAGTTAAATGACGGTACAGTATCATATAAGAAGAAGGCTGGTGAATATTCTGAAAAAACTCCTGTGTATGTAGTATATGCGGGTGATACGCCGATAGCAAAGGTTGAACTTAAATCAGCAGGAAAGAATGCACATAAATTTAATAAATGGACTCTTGGAACTGTTTCTTTTGGAGATTTTACAAAGAACCTTGCAGAAGTTAAAATAACAGCTCCAACAGGTGCTGATGTTTATATTAATGGAGTACAGGTTACTGATACATACAAGACAGAGTCAGAAGTTAAGTTTGCACCTTGTCTGCATGTGTCTGATTATGTTACGGTACCAACTAATGATGTGTATGATGTAGGACAGCTTATAGCACAGCCGGATATAACAGCAAAGCTTAATGGTAAGGATCTGACAGTTGATTATGACAAGAAGACAGGATATACAATTTACTATCCGTCGGACGATGAATTGTATAAAAGTATGGAATCTAGGATATATACAATAGCGGAGCAGTACGGAGCTTATATTATCAACAGGGGAAGTCTTTCTAAGCTTTCAAGCTATATGGTTGGTACTGCGGCTGAATATGTAAGTGACATTCCAGCTATATGGGCATACCTGTGGGGTAAGTCATATACTTATCAGTTCAACAATGAATCTATTACTAATTTCAGAAAGTATTCAGACAAATGTTTCTCATGTGATGTATATTATGACCTTTATGTTGATTACAAGACAGGTAATACAACATATAAGACATCGCTTACATATACATTTGTAAAACAGAATGGTACATGGATGCTGGCTGATTTCTTAATTAATTAATATAAAAATATAAGCCGTTCTAATCGTATGTGGTTGGAACGGCTTTTTTAACAAAAAATTTATGGATTTTATTGTATATAAGATGTAAAATCTAATTCGAAAACAATTATTACATAAGAGTTGGAGATGAATATGTCGGAGTCTAATAAACGTAATTTTATAGTTCATGGAAGTATTCTTGCAATCGCAGGCATTCTTGTCAGGATAATAGGCATGCTTTACAGAATTCCTGTAGTTAACATTATAGGAAGTGAAGGCAATGGTATATATGGAGCTGCTTTCAACATATATAATATAATGCTTGTGTTGTCTTCGTACGGACTGCCAATGGCTGTATCAAAGCTTGTGTCAGCAAGATTTACAAAGAAAAGATATAAAAGTGCTGCTAAAGTATTAAGATGTTCTTTAATGGTTGCAGTGTGTACAGGAGGTATCGCAGCACTTCTTGTATTTTTTGGCGCTTCATTTATAGAGAATGTTATATATGGAGGAGGACTTCCAGGACTTGCGATTCCATTAAGAATTCTTGCACCGACAATATTCCTTGTTGCAATTCTTGGGGTTATAAGAGGATTCTTTCAGGGACAGAGTACAATGATTCCAACTGCCGTATCGCAGATACTTGAGCAGATTGTTAATGCGATTGTTAGTATTGCAGCAGGATATGGAATGATGAAAGCATTTGCTTCATCACCTGATGTGGCTGCATATGGAGCGGCAGGAAGTACGCTTGGTACTGCGATGGGAGCACTTACGGCTGTTTTATTCATGGGATTTTTGTATGCGGTATATACACCGACATTTAACAGACTGAAAAGAAAAGACAGACATACAGAGAACCAGAGCACAGGGCAGATTTGTAAGATAATCATATATACAATGATACCAATTATACTTGGACAGACATTTTATCAGATAAGTGCTTTGATAGACGATGTAATGTTTAGCAATATAATGGTTGGAAGAGATATTACTAAGAGCATATCTATGGATCTTGGTAATTTCAGTTCAAGCTACAGCCTGCTTATAGGAATTCCACAGGGGGTTGCATCTGCAATGTCTGCTTCGATGCTGCCTAGCGTTGTTGCATCATTTACAGACAGGGATTATGATTCTATATATGATAAGATTACTAAGACATTAAAGACTAACATGTTTATTGCTGTTCCATCATTTGTAGGGCTGTTTATTATAGGTCAGCCTATAATAAAGCTGTTATTTTCCCGCTATAACAGCGTTCAGGGTGGAATGATGTTAAAAATAGGTGCGATTGCGGTAGTATTCTATACACTCTCTACAGTTACAAGTACAGCACTGCAGGGAATTGACCGTGTAAATGTACCAATGATTCATTCATCTATATCACTTGCTGTTCATGTTGTGCTGGTATTCGTGCTTCTTAAGTTCTCGGCACTAGGAATATATGCAGTGGTTATAGGTAATGCAACATTTCCAATATTAATATTTATACTTAATCTAAGAACCTTATATCAAGAGATTGATTATACGATGCCGTATATAAGTGTATTTGCAAAACCAGGTATATCGGCACTTGTAATGGGCGTGTTTACATGGCTTTCATATAAGGGAATGTATACACTTACATCATCTAATGTTCTGGCACTGGTAATAGCCTTTATGGTTGCATTAATAACATATTTTGGTCCTTACTATGCTTTAACTAAGATGAGAGTATTTGAATAAAGCAGGAATGTGATTCCTGACTGGAAAGGAATAATATGCTTTGTGAGAATTGTCATCAGAATGAAGCTTCAATTCATTATACAGAAATAATTAACGGAGTTAAGAAGGAACACCATATATGCATGGATTGTGCAAGAAGGCTTAATTTTGCAGGAATGTCAGATAGTTCAGATGCGGAGTTTCCATTTGTAAGGCTTCTGACGGGTCTGCTGGCTGGTAATTCAGCCCAGGTGGAAGATGGTCCTATGATGCATATCAGATGCCCTGGTTGTGGAATGACATTTGATGAATTTACTATGGTTGGTAAATTTGGTTGTGCTGAGTGCTATGGGGTATTCGGACCTCTTATTGAGGATAATATGAAAAGACTGCATGGAGATTCAGTTCATAGGGGAAAGATATATAAGAAGTACTCAGGGCTGTCTGATGGAAATAATGAGACAGATACTCTGCCAGTCATGCAGGATGAAAATGATGATTATGAAAGCCGTATCAGGGAACTGGGGATAAAGTTAAGAGAGGCTGTTGAGATAGAGAATTATGAAGAGGCAGCCAGATTAAGGGACATGATTCACCAGTTAAAGAAAATGGATAATACGGATGATTCAACACAGGGAGGCGGTCACGATGCTTAGATGGTTTGAAGAGGGCGGCAATAACTCTGATGTTGTTATATCAAGCAGAGTAAGGCTTGCCCGTAATATTAATGGATATAATTTTTCTTACAAGATGTCAGACACAGATGCTAAAAAGCTGGTAAAAAATGTTACTGACCAGTTAAAGACAGTGTCGCCAATAAGCGGTTATAATTCATATAATTTTGACTATCTTGATGCTTATCAGAAGATGGGCATGAGGGAGAGACATGTTATAAGTCCGTATCTTGAAAAGCAGGATTACGCAGCAGGATTTGTTGCACCTGATGAAGATGTGTCAATAATGATTAATGAAGAGGATCATATAAGAATACAGGCATTTGCTGCTGGAATGAATATGCAGAAAGCGTATACACTGGCTGATAAGATGGATGATGTTATCGGAGATGTACTTGACTATTCGTATGATCAGAAGTTTGGCTATCTTACAACCCTTCCATCTAATGCAGGTACAGGAATGAGAGCAAGTTATATGCTACATTTGCCAGCACTTGCAGGAAATGATAAAATATCAGGGCTGATTCCTGAGGTTGGAAGATTCGGACTTGTGCTAAAAGCAATGGAGGGTGACAATAACAGAGCTTTAGGTGATATATACCAGCTTACTAATCTGGTAACACTTGGAAAGAGTGAGAAAGATATAATTGACAATCTGGATAATATAGCAGAACAGATTATTGCACAGGAAAGAAATTACAGGAAGCAGTATATTACAAAAAGAAAAATGACAGCACTTGATATGGTGTACAGGTCATATGGTGTGTTAAAATATGCCAGAAAGGTTACACTTAATGATGGAGAGCTGCTGCTTTCCCAGATAAGATTCGGACTTGCATCAGGGCTTATTAAGGCTGACGGATTTGATGAGAGTAATATATATCAGCTTATGATTGGAATTCATCCGGCAAATCTTCTTATGATTTCTAACAAGGATATGGATGAAGAGGAACTGGAAGTGTCACGAGCTGATTTTATAAGAGAACATCTTCCAACAATACATTAACAGATATTTACGAAATCAATCATAGAAAGGGTTATAGATATGCAGAGCAGATTTACCAGCAAAGCGCAGGAGGCACTTAATTATGCGGCAGATACAGCGGCTATGTTAGGTCATGGTTATATAGGTTCAGAGCATCTTCTTATAGGACTTATCAAAGCGGAGGGCGGACTTGCATCTTCAGTTCTTCTTAGCAATGATATTACGGATGAGAAGATAATTAATCTTGTGTGCCAGCTTATAGCACCAGATAGTGTAGTTAATGTTAAAGAACCATCAGGATATACTCCAAGGGTTAGAAATATACTCAACAATGCAGCACGAGAGGCAGCAAGATTTAAGTCAGAGCTTATAGGAACAGAACACATTTTAATAGCAATAATAAAAGAAACAGACAGCGTAGCTTCAAGGCTTCTTAATACTATAGGGGTTCCTGTCAAGAAGATGTATGTTGATCTTCTTATGGCTATGGGAGAAGATGCCGGCAGGGTTAAAGAAGATTTCCAGAATGGAAGACCAAGAGGAAATGATAAAAAAAGCACAGCAACTCTTGACCAGTACAGCAGGGATCTTACACAGATGGCAAGAGAAGGCAGATTGGACCCTGTTATTGGCAGGGAAGAAGAGATTCAGAGGGTTATTCAGATATTGAGCAGAAGAACTAAGAATAATCCTTGCCTTATAGGTGAACCGGGAGTTGGTAAGACTGCCATAGCAGAAGGACTTGCAGCCAGAATAGTTGAAGGAAATGTGCCTGAGACAATTAAGGACAAGCGTCTTCTGACATTAGATTTGTCAGGTATGGTTGCCGGTTCTAAGTACAGGGGTGAATTTGAGGAAAGAATCAAGAAGGTAATAGCAGAGGTTAAAAATGCTGGAAATGTATTACTTTTTCTGGATGAGATTCACACAATAATAGGTGCTGGAGGAGCAGAGGGAGCAATAGATGCGTCTAATATATTAAAACCATCTCTTGCAAGAGGAGAAATCCAGCTTATTGGTGCTACAACTCTTGAGGAGTATAGAAAACATATTGAGAAGGATGCTGCTCTTGAGAGAAGATTCCAGCCTGTTAAGGTTGAAGAACCTACGGCAGAAGAGGCAATTCAGATATTAAGAGGCCTTAAGGGCAGGTATGAAGAGCATCATCATGTTACAATTACAGATGAGGCAGTAGTTGCAGCTGTTAAGTTATCTAAGAGATATATCAATGACAGATTCCTTCCTGATAAGGCTATTGATCTTATTGATGAAGCATCTTCTAAGACAAGGCTTGATGCATATGTAATGCCTGATGAGATTAAGACATTAGAGGCACAGATAGAACAGCTTACCAAGGATAAGGAAGAAGCAATAAAGTCAGAAGCTTATGAGCAGGCTGGTGAAATTAAGAAGAAACAGTTAAAGAAAAAAGAACAGCTTGAAAAGATGACAAAGCAATGGCAGGATAGTATCAATAAGAATAATCTTATTGTCGATGAAGATGAGATTGCTTCTGTTGTATCGACATGGACAAAGATTCCTGTACAGAGAATTGCACAGGCAGAGTCTGAGCGTCTTATGAAACTGGAAGAAACTTTACACAACAGGGTTATAGGACAGGACGAGGCTGTTGCAGCAGTTGCTAAGGCAATACGAAGAGGAAGAGTGGGACTTAAAGATCCTGACAGACCAATTGGCTCATTCCTTTTCTTAGGACCTACAGGTGTTGGAAAAACGGAACTTTCAAAGGCACTGGCAGATGCAATGTTTGGTACAGAGAATTCTCTTATAAGAGTTGATATGTCAGAATTTATGGAGAAGCATACAGTGTCAAAGCTTATAGGTTCACCTCCAGGATATGTAGGATATGATGAGGGAGGACAGCTTAGTGAGAAAGTAAGAAGAAATCCATACTCTGTAATTCTTTTTGATGAAGTTGAGAAAGCCCACCCGGATGTATTTAATGTACTTTTACAGGTGCTTGACGACGGGCATATCACTGATTCAACAGGCAGAGTTATAGATTTCAAGAATACTATAATTATAATGACTAGCAATGCTGGAGCTGAAAATATTGTATCGCCTAAATCACTGGGATTCTCGTCAGGAATGACTGAGCAGCAGAATCATGAGGAGATGAAGGGCAAGGTTATGGACGAGGTTAAGAGAATATTCAAGCCAGAATTCATTAACCGAATAGATGATATAGTTGTATTCCATGTTCTTGGAAAAGAGCAGATAGCACAGATTGTCGATATAATGATTGCCAATGTCAATAAGCGTATTATGGAACAGATGAAATTATCAATAGAGCTTGATGATGCAGCTAGACAGTGGCTTGTCGATAAGGGTTATGATTCTAAATATGGTGCAAGACCATTACGCCGTACAATCCAGAATGAGGTTGAAGATGTTCTTGCGGAGCGGATTCTTATGGGAAAAGTCCACGCTGGCAATAAAGTAAAGATAACTGTAAAGGATAATAAGCTTAACTTTACCCTCAAGAGAGGAATGAACAAATAAATTAATAAATAAACAATAAACAACTGACAAATTGCTGGCGCTTTTTGTCAGTTTATTGTATAATTACTACATACATATCGTAACATATAGGAGGATAATAATATGCCAGTAGTAAATGAATTGATTCGTTCAGAAGCGGATGGAGCAATCAGCTTTGGTAATTATAAGTTGGATACCAAGTCAAAGCTGCCAGATTTCGAACATTGTGGAGATACATACAAGGTTAAGACATTTAACGAAATCACAAAGCTTGAGAAGAACGGCTCTTTTGTATATGAATCTGTTCCGGGTACAGCTGTTAATGATTTTAAGGCAACAGATACAAGTGTATCATTTAGGGTAGAAGGTAATGAGGATGCACAGATTACATTAGGTCTTGAAGAAGGTACATCATATGATATCAGAATTAACGATAAAGATGCAGGAACAATGGCTACTAATATGGGTGGTAAGCTTGTTCTTTCAGTTGAATTTGATGGTGAGAAGCCTGTTAAAGTAGATATTAAGAAGGCTTGATTATAATTAAAAGTATTTTGATTTTACAGGGCTGCTACACATTTATATGTTGTGGCAGCCTTTTTTAGGGGGATATATGGCAAAGGCAAAGAATACAGCTTTTTTTTGTAAAGAATGTGGATATGAGTCTGCTAAATGGTTCGGGCAGTGTCCGGCGTGTAAGGAATGGAACACATTTGTAGAAGAACCAGTAAGTAAACCTAAGTCAGCCAAAGGAATAGCAGGCACAAGCCAGAGGGCAGCGGCATCATCAGCGCCTGTTCCTGTAGAGATAAACAGTGTAAGCTTTGAAGAAAATGACAGAACATCCACAGGTATAGCTGAGCTTGACAGAGTGCTTGGTGGAGGAATTGTTTCGGGTTCTTTAGTGCTTGTAGGAGGAGATCCTGGAATAGGAAAGTCAACACTTCTGCTTCAGATGTGTTACAACCTGTCAGCAGCAGGAAAAGATGTACTTTATATATCCGGTGAAGAATCGCTTAAGCAGATAAAGCTAAGGGCAGACAGAATTGGACAATGCAGTGGAACACTTAAGTTATTATGTGAGACAAGCTTAGATAGCATAGAAGATATTCTTACAAGAAATAAGCCTGAGATTGTGATAATTGATTCGATACAGACTATGTATAAAGAAGATGTGGCAGCAGCACCTGGAAGTGTTTCTCAGGTAAGAGAGACAACATCAATACTTATGCAGCTTGCAAAGGGACTGAACATTACTATATTCATTGTAGGACATGTTACCAAGGAAGGAACAGTTGCCGGACCAAGAATGCTTGAGCATATGGTTGATACGGTGCTTTATTTTGAAGGCGACAGATATGCTTCATACAGGATATTAAGAGGCGTAAAAAACAGATTTGGCTCAACTAATGAAATTGGTGTATTTGAAATGAGAAATACAGGACTGGAAGAAGTGAAGAATCCGTCAGAGTTTATGCTGAACGGAAAGCCGAATGGGACATCTGGTTCCATTGTTGCG
>OHFL01001099.1_pt1 | contig 13649 bp, 11 predicted proteins | sample 1567491 | NCBI WGS metagenome assembly OHFL01 (sample SAMEA3879539, study PRJEB24766) | human gut metagenome | biome: human-associated habitat; feature: feces | place: USA | collected 1985/1987 | reverse complement strand
TTCTTTCCGAATACAACCATTCCCATTAATGAAACAACTGCAAGTAATGATATCATTACTACAGCAGAATTATCTGATGTCTGTGGAGCCTGTACATCTTCATTTTCTGTAGGTGCCTGTACATCTTCATTTTCTGTAGGTGCCTGTGTGCTTTCGCCTTCCTTTACCTCTGAAGCCTTAGTAAGAACATATGTTGAACAATGATCCTGTGAAACAGTTACATATCCATTTTGACCAACGACAACATTCTGAATTAAAGTAAGAGTATTATCATCATTTACTAATGAATACTGTAAAGTCTGTCCTGCATAATCTGTTCCTACAGGAATTGTTATCTGTGCCTTAGCTGGAAGATTTCCTGAATAGTTAAACTTAATCTGTGATACAAAGCCGTCATTTTTAACTACTGCTTTAACAATATCAGCATTTTCAAAGTCTGATACTATCTGTGTTGTAAAATCATATGCTGATACGCCATCAACCTTGTTCATTGTTCCCTTTGCAAATGTAAATGTAACACCATTATCTGTTTTAATTATTACATCCTTTGTTGCATTCTTGGCTAAAACATCATTGAATTCCTCTGCAGTCATAGACTTGTCTACATTGACAGTATAATTATTATCCGGTTTTACCTCTGAATTATCAGCGAATTTAAGTACAGTCTTATCTACCATATAATCAGGCATAAAAAGTAAAGCATCTCCATCGCCGACACCATCAACACATGTTATATACATATATGTAAAATCAACTTTTGTTGTTGACTGCAGATCCATGCTTTTATCAATATAATATCCCTCATCATCCTTGCAGCCGTAAGCCTTTGAGAAAACTATTTTCTGGAAATGTCTTGTTGTTCCTAATTTACTTGAACCATTAACTGCAAACAGCTCATCATACTCGAATCCTTTATTAAAGCTTCCATAATACATAGGCGGATTTATTCCTATTATTGAACCATTATTAGCCTTAGTAATCACAAGCTTTCCTGCTTCATCCCTTGATAATGAATATCCTATAGCGCCACATGTTTTAATATCATCAAGAGTAAGTGTTGATCTTTCTTCATCAACTTCAATTGAGCTGTTTTCTGAAAAAACATTAAGCCCTGTAAAGCTGGTACCAAAGTATTCATTAATAACCTCAAGATCACAAGCATCAATGTCCTTTACTTCAAACCCTTCTGCATTATACTTAATTATTTTTGATATCTCATCAGCCTTAACTGTCGTAATATTTCCATTAATTCCAGCAGCCATGACAAATGCTGTAATTGCAGCAAGTGCAGTTCCCATTAATTGTTTGATTTTGTTCTTTTGTTTCATTTCCAATCTCCTTTTATTTTTATTTTTTTATATTATATCACTTTTCTTCCATTTTGGACACTTTTATTTTCCATTTTGGACATAATTTTTTTGATCCTAAAAAATTAAAAGAAGGTGAATAATTATGGCAGAAAGAATTAACCAGCACAAGAACCCTTTAGTAGGTTCTAATATCAAAAGACTTCGCATTGAAAGAAAAATGAAAGCTATTGATATTGTAGCAAGATTGCAGCTTATGAATATTGATGTAACCTCTGGAATATTCAGTAAAGTAGAAAATGGAAGAAATAATCCATCCGTAGATATGCTTATAGGACTTACCCATATATTTGAATGTGATTTTAATGAATTTTTTAAAGAACAAACAGACAATAATGATACCTTGTAAAAATAAGAGCCTGCCACACCAATCTGATGTGACAGGCTCTTAAAGCCCGTATTATACGGTTTTAATATACATTTTTAATTAGAACTTGCCATTCTTAGCAGCTTCCTCGATAGAAACAGCTACAGCTACAGTAGCACCAACCATAGGGTTATTACCCAACTTTGAAATCAAACTTTTACAATTTATTTGTGTTTATTATCATGCTGTTTTTATCAGCATTTATGCGGGTTTAAGGGCTTTACATATTTATATTAGATTATTCTGATTTATTCTAAATCAACATTATTTAATCCATATTGTGTACAAAATGTGTACACTGTTTCATTGTACACATTTTGACTGTCTTTCTACCTATTTATATATGTTATCACAATGCTGTTATATGTGCAATCCAGTATGATATACACTATTGTATAAGCGAATAATTAGTTGGGAAGTCTTAACTCCATACCTGCATAAAGCATATCATCAAGTGTCATTCCATTATGCTCTGCAAGTTCTGCTGCTCTGCCTTCATCTCCAAGGTAATCTCTTGCAATCTGGCAGAAACTTCCTCCTGGTTCTACAACTGCCACACTCTCTTCTTTCTCCTGCGGTGTTTCCTCTGCCGGCTCTTCCTCATTTCCTGCTGGTGTATCATCTTTAGAAGAATAGTATTTAGCTTCCATGGCTGCCTGATAGTCTGCATAATTGTATCCTTCAGCTTCAAGCTTCTGTCTTCTCTCTGGATCATTGCCATATTCTCCGCGATAAATTGCGTCAATTACAGATTCATCAAGTTCCTGTGATGGCTGCTCAATGTTTTCCTCATCTTCTGAATCATTAACCACACTCCAAACATAATCATTGAACACTCTAAGCCCAAAATCATTGATAAGCGCAAGTGTTGTTTCATAGTAATCTGGAGCTGTAGCATAATTATAGCCAACCCAGTTACCGTCTGCATCTCTATCCGTATTATTGACAGCATTCGTGAGACCATATAACTCACCTTCAACCGTATTAGCAGATGTAGCATCATTATAATTATCCCACTGCATCAGATCAAGATATCCATATACAGCACCCATTACATCAGGATACTTTTCAAAGGAATCTTTAATGTTTACATATTCTCCATCTATGTACTCTGTTGTATCATATTCTGCATCGCTTCCCTTAATTCCAAAAAGTGAAGCAGCCCCTAAATTCCAACCAGATTCTTTAGCAGCCTGTGCAAGAATTACAGCTGGGCTTATTGTTTTCTTTTCTTCTCTTCTGTATTTAATCCATGCATTGCACACCACTGGTGCAAAAGTGTTAATAAAGTTGTTTACATGCTCATACTTTGTGCTAATCACTGGAAATGTTCTCATATTACTTATCCTCTCTTTCTTCTATATCTGCTTTCTTTTCTACCTGTGACTTAAGATTCTTCACTATTGGCTGCAAAAATGGTGGAAGTGTTACTCCAATGTCATTGATATTTTCTAATATGCTTATGATTTCGTTGCATATAAGCCAGATTGCTACGACACATGCTACAAGAAATGTAAAAGGTAATGTTATTCCTACAACTCCTGCAGAATAAGAAAGGAGCTGGTCTATTATCACACCAACTCCTACCAAAAGCCACATACATATTTTCTTTGCAATTCCTTTTATTCCTTTGTAGCTGTCAATTTCCTGCTTCCTGAATTTTGACGCTGCAACACCTGTGAAATAATCTATTAGATTACATGTTACCAGTAATAACACTGGAACTGCTAAGATTCCCAGAGCACTTAATATAATGCTCCACACCGCTGTTACAATCACTTTTAATTTTTCCATATTTATCCTTTCCGTTGCACCAGTGCAACTTTAAATTTTTATTCCTGTCTTTCAGTTATTGCTTTATATACTTCTGCTTCAAATGTTGCAACATCTGCATCGCACGCTTTCTTATTTGCGATATAGCCTTTAACATTAACAACTGTCTTACTTACCGTTGGCTGTCCCTGCTGTGGTATGTTTGCATACATATTAACAACATTTGTCTCGCTTTCATCTACCTTTGCTGTTATAGATGCATTTAATGTTACATTTTTCTGTATTTCCATAATTTACCTCTTTCTACCGCTGTGCGGATTTATTATTGCCCTGTACCCCATCCAACATCATTATTAAATAGTGCCTGTACAGAGTACGTTATTGTCTTTTTTCCATTCTTTGTGCTTCCACCTATTCCCGATAGCGTATGTGCTTCGTTGTCACTAAAATACCATACATATGTCGCCCCTGCTGATAATTCTATTGCATTTGTCGTCTCTAATCTATGTTGATTTTCTGTTACGCAATATCCGTCCAAATACAATCCACATTTTATTGTGCCATAATCACTTGTATCATCTGTCCATATGCTTACATTTGCGATTATTAAACATGGCCCATGGAATGTTCTTATAAATAACGTTGTATTTAAGTTGTTTTCATATGTTGCCCACCTGTAATTCGGCTGATACGTTGTGTAAGGCGTTGAAAAGCATCTGCAATACAAATCTCCTTCGCTTGTTACATAGAATGTCGCTATTCCATTTTTTTGAACTGAATATACCCATGCATCTTCTCTTGTGTTTCCTACAACATAGTCTGGATTTTGTAGATAAGCTGTATACACTTTGTCTGCTGTCTCACAATATATTGCTTTACTATCTACATTCCATTCGCCAAGCTTTGCATTGACAGTTTGAAGATATCCGGTGTTAGAAATTTTTGTACCCGAACTATCCAGAGAAAAAGTATTACCTCTGATATTAACACTCTTGTTGCCACTAATATTAATAGAACCGCCAGCAGTTAAGTTAATATCGTCTGCAATTGCTTCAATGCAGCTCTTTAATGCTCCTGTATCTGTTTTTGCTATATATGCACTCAGGCTTGCCGTTGTTGCATAATTGTTAAATTTAGCATTAACATCTTCTGGTGCCGGTGAATAGTCTGTAGCTTTTGTACCTTTCTCTATTTTTAGCTTATCTGTATCTACATGTGCATAACTAAATCTCATGTACGCCGCGCCTGTTGGAATCGGTAATGAATGTCTTGCAGAAGTATTATTGCCAGCAACACCACTGATAAATTTCTTATTGCTATCGTAGAAGCATGTGGCTGGGGCATTTCCTAGATTAGTCCATCCACTTGCTATATAATGTGTCCACTGTGATACATCAATGTAGTCCGTTAAATCCCAGTAATTCCCACCAGCTGTTATTGTGCCAGTGGCTGTTATATACTTATTAATGGTTGCAGTACTCTTTATGAACCTATTAACTCCACCGATTTGAAGATTATTTGTATCGTTTTTAGTTGCATAAGTTCCTGATACTTCAAGCTTAATACTGTTACTTTCCGCACTAACAGCTTGCGTAATCGCGTTATTCATCTGTACAGTTGTAGAGTAATGGTCTGTTATATTGTCCTCTATGGTTTGACACCAATCCTGGGCCGCACTGGCTTTATCATCAACATTATTTATGTTGTCTCCAAGCCGGTCTATTTCTTTTGCGTATTCTGTTTTAGTTACATAGGTTGCTGAAATAGACTGCTTTATTCCACTTAAATCTGCCGTTAATGTTGTTACTCTATTATTAATTTCAGTAACTGTACTATTATCCGCTTTTTTACTTATGGCTGTCGTGTTACTGTTAACCGTAGCTTTAAGACTTGTAAACGATTGATTCAGCGTTGTGTACTGATTGCTTACTGTTGTTATTTTACCTTCTACAAAAGAGATATTCGCGTCAATATCCTCTGGTGCTGGTGTCCAGTCTGTAGCTATGTTGCCCGATTCTATTTTAATATCCCAGAAGCTTGTAACTTTACTATAACCGTTGATTCTTATTTCACAATTCTGAGTCGCTGATGTATGAACAAATGTCCATGTATATCGTCCCGATGTTTTACCATCTCCACAAAATACTCTGTGAAATCCATCTCCTAAACCATGAAGCCATATCGTTGCTTTACCAGTTTGACCACCATGCCCTGTAGCCCATACGGAATCGCTAACTGCTTGCAAAGTATATGTTTTACCATTTTCAAGATATACTTTTCCACCAATATATGCATATGCATCTGCTGCATTTGTACTTTTTGCTGGATTGGCTTTAGTCCAACCTGCGGAACCAGTTAACAGGTTTCTTCCACCAATCTGCAGATTAGTTACAGCTGTCGTTATATCCTGTTGCCACACTTTAGAACTTATCTGTCCCTGTACTGTAGATAACTGTGTTCCCTGTGAAGATACTGTATTAGTTACCGTCTGCAATGAGGAATAAAGATTGTTCAGGTCTGTCGCAAGCTGTGGGGCGGATGCTGTAACGCTGCCATCTGTCCACTGTATATAGTCTCTCATCCAGTAATATCTTCCTGCAACCCATGAAGGTCTTGTATTACTCCACGAACCACCACTTTGAGTTGTGTTTGAAGTAGACAGATAATATTGCGGCGTAATCGATAAAACTCCATTTCCTGTCGCTCCGGTGTCTCCTTTATCGCCTTTAGCTCCAGTGTCACCTTTATCTCCTTTAAATTCTCCAGAGTCTGCTCTGATTACAACGCTCTGTGCTTTTGCGTCGGCAGAATTTGCAGTAGAAAGAGCATTGCCAGCACTTTCCGCTGCCTTGTTTGCTGCTTCAACTGCTGTATTCGTCTTAGTGGTTATCGTCTTAAAAGAAACATCAAGTGTCTGGTTGTCAGCGTCTACATATATCTTGCTGCTTTTAAGCGTATGTGTGCCATCATTGTTAATAACATTAAAAAGGCTTCCTATATCCAGTTTTCCAGCAGATATATTTGCGTCCTCTTTTACCATGTCATTACGAATTATTTCACGCTGCACACCTTGTTCTGTAAGTCCTAACGCGTCAAACATTAGATTTCCACTTTTATCCCAGACGTACATATTGTAGTCTGAATTAGCGTCTTTACCTATTTGAACTCTTATTCTGTCAGTATCTTTGATGATAATTGTATTGTCTTGCCAATAAGACATTCCATTTTCGCTATGAACCTTAAATTTAGTAGTGTTAAGGTCAAGTGCTGTAATCTTGCTTGCAGCTATGCTGTCAATCATAGCGTCCTTAATCTGCGCATTGCCGATAACGCTTACAACTGCATTAGCGAATTCTGTTGTTAAGCTTTTACCTGTCGCTGAGCCAAACATTAATGTTTTAATACCAGCAACATCACCATCTAATATGCCTACTTTCTCATATTTAACATTAAGCTGCTCTATGTCAGATTTTATTACCTTTTCTTCTTCTATTGTTGCAAACTTTATGTCTGCCTCATTAGATTTAAGGTAATTATTCTTAATATTCTGCAGCTCATTGTTTACAGACACAATAGTCTCTGCAGTTACCGTATTAGCCTTAACCCATTCTGCATCTACCTTTTTAGCAACCAGTTCCTTAGTAAGCATCATTTCCGCATATATTCGTTCTGCAAGCTTAGCAGATGGTCCTTTATAATCTGTTTCTGTTTCAGTTTCTGTTTTGCCATAAGCTGTAATAGTCATAGCAAGACCGCCATCATATTCCTGTGTTATATTCATAACCGGAATCTTATAAGTCTCCCCTGATTCTTCAACAGTTACAATATCCCATGGATCCAGTCGAATGTCTCCCAGCGTCTTTAAACTTGCACCTCTATACGCAAATCCTCTTACTTTCTTATGTACAGAATTAAGTTTTTCTTCCGTCATAAGTGGATTATCAAATGTTATTCCCAAAGTTCCAATTCCTGATGTAAAAGAAGTATTACTGTCAACATTACACGTGAGATAATCTAAATGGTAATCACTCTCATTCTTTTCAAATGTCATTATCCGGGATTCATTTATTGTATAGCCATTATCCTCATACCACTTAATAACAATTGTGCCGGTTCTGTCTACGCAGGCAAAACCTCCAGCTAAAGAAGCGATATATCCGATAACCTCACGATAGGTATATCCTACCGGTGCAGTATCAATAGTTATTCCATTCAAGCCAGATACATTACAGGGAACGCCACATCCATTACTTATCTCTTTTAAAACAGATTCTGCACTTGCAGGATATGTCAATTCAGATACATATACACCTGTGGTCTTCATCATTCTGTCGTAAGCCGTAAATGTTGTGGTTGCCTGGTCAAGTGTTGGATGTTCTGCAGTAAAAAAGCCCAGTGGAATATACTCATACTTTCCGCTTGGCAGTTTCAATCCTATCTCTATAGGAATCTCTGTGTTTTCAAACAACTCATTTATTCTTTTTACTGTCAGTTCTATCTTAGCTGCAACAGCCGAACCTATCTGTATACCCTCATCAGATGTGGAAGCGGTCTCATAGCTCATCTTTTTAAAGCCAGCGTCAATCCACTTACCATTTATCTTTAATCGCAGGTTAAATGTCCGCGATGGTGATCTAATCGTTGTTGCAAACTGCTCTGATACATTATTATACATAGGCTTAATCCTCGATCATAAATTCAATGGCTGCAATATCCTCTAATGTAGTTCCATCGTATCTGCTGTCAGAATCACATACAGATATGTCTTCCATCTTAATCATATGTACATCAACATCCGTTTCCATGTTGTACATCTCATCAATCTCTTTTACAACTTCCTGCTCTTTACCTTCTGGGAACTGGTAAGAATCTCCGTCCATGACAGCATTCCCATTTTCATCTTTAAGCACATTGTTCTGTATTACTTCAGTTCTCTGTGTAACAAAAATATCTACTTCTCCTAACAATGTCTTAAGGTTCTTTGCAATTGCATAATTTACTTTTACAGGCCAATGCTTTCTTAAGCCCTGTAAATTCTTAAGCATTGTTGCACTATTATCAATCTGTTTAATAGTCATTGTTTTTTTCATGTTCTGCTCCTTACTGTTGTATTATAGATACACTGGCACTTCTGTAGTAATAGTTACCGTCCCCTATATCACCCAGCACCTCTTTACTCAATGTACCTCTATAGCTTGTTATTGTTATATCCTGTCCATCGTCATGGAATGTTATTGGAAAGAATCCGGCGATGAGTTTGTTCTTAATAAGTGCCATCTCATCTTCCTTCAATATTCCCCAATTAATAGATAAGGTCTTCTTTTCAGCGACAACATCACCCAACATTGTTCCGTCAAGTGCTCGTCCTGTAGAAGAAGACCATATAATCTCATCATCCACTTTGATGGACACAGGAGCCGGAAGCTCCTGATTGTCACATCTTAGTATCAATTCATCACATCCTTAATGTATAATCTCACATTTTCCTGTCTGCTTTGTATGCTCGTTAATCTTATCAACTACATATTTTTTAAGGCTCTTTCCATCTAGTTGTATATCAAGGTCCAGTGTCTCCAGTATCTTAAGTATTTGTTTAAGAATACTTATGGCTTCTGCCAACAGTTCTGCACTGGATGCCATAGCAGCTGCCTTCTGTGCCATATCAAGAAGTTTATCCTCTGGTGCTACAACTTCACCCTGGTGTCTGTTATCACCAATCATTGCAAGCTGTGGGGTGTTTGGCTTAACATATCCGCCTTGTGCAAGGTATGGAATCTTAGAGAAGTCGGCTTCCGGTAAATGGAATCCAAAATCTTCGCCACCTATACCAGGTACCCAGTTTGGTACTTTAAAGCTAAGCTTATTTACAGACCTTACTATTGCATTTATGCCAGATTGAACACCTGTAATCAGTCCGTTAATAAATCCAATAACAAGATTGAGTGGTGCTTTCGCAACATCTGCCAGTAAAGAAAAAATCCCGCTAAATGTATCTATTATTCCATTCCACGCTTTTTCCCAATCTCCTGAAAAAATTCCTGTGATAAAATCAATCAAGCCGCCAAATATGTTCTTAATATCTCCGAATATATTTTTCACATTAGCAACATATGCATTCATAATGTCGCCCAATGAACCGAAGCTCTTTGAGAAATCCATATTAAAGATATTCTGCAGCCAGTCGTCAAATTTAGAAAAGGCTGATGTTATACTCTCCCAGATACCTGAAAACCATTCTCCGGCAGACTGCCACTTATCTACAATCCAGTCCCAACATATTCCTGCTGCCTCTTTTACTGTATCCCAGTGCTTTACCAGTTCATATATTCCAAGTCCTAACGCTGCCAAAGCTGCAATTACAAGTGTAATCGGGCTTGTTAATATAGACATTGCCACACCAAATGCTGTTGTGGCTGCCGTAGCAAGCCAAGTTGCTGCTGTGTGTGCCGCTGTTGCTGCCGTATCTGCTATTTTGGATGCAGTTGATATTCCCCATTGTACAGCCTGTGAAATAAGTGCCTTAGTAGCTAAAGCCATATTAACAACAAAATCTTTAATTCCTGTTGTCACATCTACAGCTTTATTTTTTACCTTTTCCGCTGTATTCTTCACCCATTCAACAGACTGAAGTGCAAGTTCTTTAGTAGCTTTAGCCATATCAATAGCCAAATTTTTTATACTCTGTCCTATGTCTACAGCTTTATTTTTTGCTTTTTCAGCCGTATTCTTCACCCATTGAACAATATCGTCTTTTAATGCTAATGTTGATTCCTTAATAGCAACTACTATGCCCTTTAAATTTTTTACAACATCAGATTGCAAAACATTTACTTTAAACCATGTAGAGTAATATATTCCTAGCTGTGTTATAGATGAAGCAATACTCTTTACAAAATCTTTTGCATACAGCGCACATATTTTAACCGTTTCTAATTTGTCGGCTATCTTTGCTACTGTGCAGGCCTCTATTGCAGTCTTCATCTTATTTATAATTCCAACCACACCGCCAGCATTCATTATGAATTCAGCAAGTTCTACAGCTTTCCAAGCCGCTGCAAACGCTAATATCGTTACAACTATTGCGTCAAATGGTCCTTGGTTATTGCTAATCCAGGTTGATATTCCCTCCAGAGCTGCTGCCAGATCTTTTAAGATATCAACTATCATTCCACCAGTCCATTCTGCTACCGGTTCAAGGAAATTATCCCATGCCCAGTCCCATAGTGGCTTTAGAGCATCTAATGCACTATTCAATACATCAAGCCCCGATGATAAAACATCTAAAAAAACTGGTAACGCATCTTCAATTGTCCATGTAGCTAATGGTACAAATATATTCGTCCAAGCCCATTCCAAACCAGAAAATAACTTTTCTGTCAGTGGTTTTGCTGATTCTTTTAAATTATCAAGTGATGTTATCAGGTTATCAAATGATATTGACTTAAGTGGCTCTAATGCCTTTTTGACCTTAGATGCCATATCTGATATTGCACTTGATACATTTGTTGATTCTGCTGTTACTCCTGTGTCTATACCAAGACCGCCAGAAGATGTACCACCTCCACTAGAACTACCGCTGTCCGTTGGCTCTGATAGCTTTTCTATCTGGTCAAATCCGGCCAGTGATTTTTCTATCTCCTTCGCTGTAGAAGATGCTGCATCTCCTATACCACTTACATTATCCGCCGTGTCTGACGCTATATCTCCAAGGCCTGTTATTGAAGAAGCTGAAGAAGATATATCCGCACCAGTAAGCATCTGTGTAAATGTTGCAAATCCATCTGCAACCTTCTGCAAGCCTGCAAGCACAGTATTTAAGCCTCGTAATATAGGTGTAAATAATGCTATAAAGCCTTTACCAAGAGAAGCCTTTAACTGTTCAAATCTGAGTGATAATATTCTTGTCTGATTTGCCCAGGAATCCTGTGTCTTAACAAAGTCTCCTGTGGCATTGGACAAAGCGCTTGTAACGTACTGATAACGGAGCATTACTTTTTCCTGCTCTGTCATCTTAGCTGTAGTCTTACCGAAGCCATTATTAAGTGCATACTGGTCTAAGTTCGTCTGAGTCATGACAACACCTAAGTCCTTAAGTGTCTCGGTCTCACCGGTCCAAATAGATTTCAGCTTTGTATATGCTTCATTTGTACCAAGATTGTAAAATGAAGCAACATCACCTGTTAATCCGGTAACATTTTCAGCCATATCAAGTGCAGTCTTTCCGGTAATACCCATAGCATCATTCATCTGACCAAATACACCCATGTACTTCTTGGCAGATAATTCAGATAGACCGAAGTTAGTCATGGCATTAGAAGCCCACTCATCAGCTGATCCGGACAAACCTTTAAATGCCGTATCCACAACATTCTGTACTTCTGTAATATTAGAACCAACTTCTAAGCAGTCTTTCGTAAACTTAGTAAAAGCTGCTATACTTAATCCAGCAGCTATTTTCTTTCCCATACCAGAAAAGATGGATGTTGCCTGCTTAGCTGCCTTATTGGAAGCACCTGTAAGCTGATTAACTATCTGTGAACTGTCTATGCCAAGTTCCAGAGCTATCTGTCCTACTACATCCGACATACTCCCTCCTTTCCGGCATTGAAAAAGACCACTTTCTACTTAGAGAAAGCGGTCTTAGCCCAATTTTGGAAGTCACTCCAATACTTATTGTAATTTGCAGGATCTTCCATTAATTTTCTATTTCTTCTTAATATCCAGTCGTTGCGGATTTTCTTCTGCTCCTTAGTGAATTCCTTTATAATTTTAGGGTCTTTTTCTGCTCTGATTCCTACAATTCTTCCAAGCGGTGTTTCAGGCATTATTCCACTAAGTAAAGAACAAAACTCCGACCATGACATATCATCTTCAGTACGCAACCGTATACCATACTGGGACAGGAAGCTGGCTTCTATCAGCTCCCAATCATCCCATATATCATAATATACCTCATTATGCTGAGGGTGTCTGCTCCTCTCCGTACGTTCCCATAGCAACCTGCATTATTGTATTATACATTTCCTTATATTCAGGAATAGGAAGGTCTAATGCCTCAATCTTATCTGAAGCATCTTTTCCAACAAGCATTTCAAGGCCTTTAATCATAAATGCCATATCATCCTTGTTTTCCTTGCTCTCTGCTTCCTGTGCCATAGCCTGTATGTTGAGAATTGTGCTCTTTCTGTTATTAACAGTAACAACCAAATCTTCTGTAATACGAATCATAGGTAACTGATTCGTAATCTTCATAGATATGTCTATTACTTTAAAATCTGTTTTTGCCATTTTTCATATCCTCTCTTTCTTTAAGCTGCTGCGTATGCTATATATGTCGGCTTACCGTCAGACTGTGCTTCCCATTCAAGTGCATCAATACTTGTAGAATCTCCACCGAGAGATGTTACATTGATTACCGCCGGTATAAGAAGCTGGTCAAGGTTAGGGAATATAACAGATACCCATGTGTTGCAATCCTGTCCTGTCTTCATGAAAAGGCTTGCCACATAATCATTCCCTTCGTCACCATAGTTACGCTTACCACCGAAAGACATACTAAGTGACTTACCTGTCATAAGTCTTCTTACCCAGCCTTTCTGATCCATCGGACTCCATTCTTCAATGGTTCCATCTACAGACACGCTTAAACTCTCTGCATCTTTTACAACCTTTGTTTCTACTGTTTCTGGCGTATCTGCATTCTTTCTTCCAGTTATACATATTCCAAACTGAATTGTATGCACTGGATTAACACCTGCTAATGGTGTTGCTTCCGCATTATATCCAGCTATCTTTGTATTCTGTCCCATGTCTTTTACCTACCTTTCATAATAAATATCTAATTCTATTACACTCTCAAAGATACCTTTATCATCTGTCCCTACATCAACAGGCTCATCAACCAACATTTTAGTGAAGAGCACTTTAGTATCGTTGATTGTAATATGGTTCATATCCCTAAGCATATTGTAGAGCTGTTCTGCGGTCTTCTCTGTGTCTCTTACACTGGTATTCCAATGAACCAATATGCTTACAGACTTAACACGATAAGAGCTGTTATTTAAGCCGCCTACCGCCATCTGCACAGGTCTTTGCTTGTTATTATTGTAAACACCTATGCTCTTATTCTTTTTGTTGTCTAA
>OHFL01001095.1_pt1 | contig 13694 bp, 8 predicted proteins | sample 1567491 | NCBI WGS metagenome assembly OHFL01 (sample SAMEA3879539, study PRJEB24766) | human gut metagenome | biome: human-associated habitat; feature: feces | place: USA | collected 1985/1987 | reverse complement strand
ACCCTTTTTGATCAGCTTATATTGAAAGCGGGTATTTTTCTTGGAAAGCTGAACCGTAATATTATCATAGGCAAGTCTGGTTTTCTTAATTTCATTCAGATTATTGTATTTGCTCATATCATTCAGATAACTTGTCAGAATGGTATCCTGCGTATGGCGGATCAGGATATAATCCCCTGTCTGGACAAACTGCATCACACACTCCGGCATACCGCCTACCACAAGATACTGACGGTAAAGCTGCATGGCTGCATCATGGAGTGCGGATGGCATCGGCCGATTCGTTTCAAAACATTTTTTAATCTGCTCTACAAGTTCATCCTCTCCCACAGCAATCATAAATTCTTCCATATCCATCGGATACAGCGTTTTCATATCAACCTTACCAACGGGAAATGAAAATTTTGCTCTGTTGACGGCAACGCCCAACAGGCTGCCTGCCACAATAATATGATAATCCGGGGCATCCTCACAAAAATATTTCAATGACGTTAAAGCCCTTTCGCAAAGCTGTACCTCGTCAAATACAATCAATGTTTTTTCTTTTACAATCGTCTGACCTGCAATATGAGATAAAATCGGTATCAAATAATCAGGACTGATCTTTTCCTCAAAGGTTTCATTCAGTTTTGGATTCGTTTCAAAATTGAAATAGGCTACATTTTCATAATGAATTCGCCCGAACTCTAAAATAGAATAAGTCTTCCCCACCTGTCTTGCCCCCTGCAAAATAAGAGGTTTGCGGTGTTCATTTTCTTTCCATGCTTCCAGAAAACCCATGATTTTTCTATACATGATCCATCCTCCTTAAAGGTCCTGAATATAGTATAATTATTATTCATGTAAAATTCAATATGTTTTTGTGCTGTTTTTGCATTAAAATACATGAATATTTTTATGAAATCGTCATTTTTCGACGTGTTTGCTATGGTTTTTACGTTTTTACGTTTTTTACACTTCTTTACAAGGAATCGCGTTTGCAGTAAAAGCACCCCCCGCCACAGGTTTTATTCCTGTAGCGGGGGGTGCTGTAAAATATGGGATTCAACTATCGCAGATCAGTATTCCAATACATAGGTTGCTGTCTCGGTAATCGGGAAGCATACCTGTCCGCCTGCATTCGAAACTGTCTTGGCAATGTGGGTTATGCCGTTGGCATCTACCTTGTAAACCGTCACTTCTCCGTTTTTCACAGGTACTGTGGTATGGAATACAACGTTTGTACCCAATGCCTGTTTGTTGGTAAAGTCAATGGTTCTGGAATGCTCTGTAACAGTATCCTTATGTTCAAAGTTGGTTTCCTTGTAACCGGACAACTTGCTCTTTGCAAGGAAGGTTACTGCATCTGAGTTGCTGATGAATACATGCAGGCCACGCAGAGCTGAGGTGGACACTGCTTTCACTGTTGCTGCAGGAATCGTCTTGTCAAAGCCGCTGGCATCTACATGAAGCAGATCCTGATTGGCGCCGGATACATTTTGCTGTTTGTCTTTTGTCTGGGTAGAGATCACTTTCGTAATGGCATCCCATCCGGTGATCTGCTCTCCTGCCACGTTTGTGGTGGTCAGTACCGGTTCAGGAGCTGATGCACCGGAATCAGAAGAGGAATCACTGCCAGAGTCTCCGGTAGACGGTGCAGTTGTCGGGGTCACAGGAGCAGGTGCCGGAGTCGGGGTTACCGATGGATTTTCAGAATCATCCGATGTTGTGCCCGGAGTTCCCAAAACGTAATAGGTATACTTACTCATCCAGTTTTGTTCCAGGCTTTCCGGAACCGGGTTATAGCCTACACCTCCTTCTTTGGTGTTATAAGTAATATAACATACGGTATCAAAATTATAAATTCTTCCTATAATAACAGCATATGCATCATTTGGGTACGGATGTTGTACAAAATATTCATCCGCAAACTTTTCTGCTTCTGACAAGGTAAAGAAAGGCAGGTCAGCACTTTCCAGTTCTTTTATGGTCGTTGCTTTCACCCAGTCTTTACTTCCTTCAGGCCATTTTTTGCACCAGTGCGCATTAATTTCCGTTCTTCCATTATATACGCTTCTTAATGATATGTCCTCCTTATTACATTGGGGGTCTTCACTCTGAGGATCTTCATACCACCCAGTAAATATATAGCCCTCTTTCGTAGGTATCGGAAGATCTGTAAATACTCCTGCTACCGTTGTTATAGTATCTGTCTTCCACTCACCGCCGTCAAGATTTAATTTAACTTCCTGTGAAGGGAAAAAGTAATAATCAGCAGAATTATCTATAGTATCAAGAGTCTTAGAAAGAACTTCAATGCCCGTACCATAAAGGCATATATATTTTCCATCCTTTTTTCCTAATATGTAATACTTGTTTTTACTTGACTTAATATCACTATGAGCCCATTTAGCATTAAAAATAAATGTATCATATGTAGTCTGGCTCAAATTGTCCAAAGCGGCTACCTTTGTGGCCAAGTCGTTTTTATTGTCCTCCGTCACCTGTATCCAGCCCGAGTTTTCACCCTCTGCTGCTTTCGCGCGCATCTCCGGCACCATACCTGCTATCAACGTAACAGCAAGCGCCAGGCTAAGCACCTTTCCTAAAAAATTTGTTTTTCTCATTCTCTTTCCCCTTTCTTCTGTACTTCCGATTTCTATAAATCTGAGTTGTGTTTATTATAACAGCATTTCCAGAAAATAAGCGGCAGATTGCACCAATCGACCCAAAAACGACATCAATCGACCGGGACGGAAATATCGTGCTTTAATTTATTTGCTTTATTTGCTTTAATCTTTTCTATCCGGCACACCCTCCGCGAGTGCCCAAAACAACCTTAGCAAGCACTGCCTGTGTCATGACACAGGCGAAATTCCCCACACTTTCCTATCGTATATGCGTGTGAATTTCCATAGGGAAGTATCCCTAACCCTCTTTTATTTTTTCTTCGATTTTCCTGTGGAATACCTTGACCTTTCCTACTGTCTTTGCTACAATTTGCTATGGGTAATTACACCCAAAATTGAATAAAACATGAAACAGACTGTTGTAAAAATCGAACATTTTACAGCAGTTTTTTTGTACCCAAATTTAGAAAGAACGTGGCACAATGGCAAAGCGAAACCGCACCAATCCGGTGCAATTTTATCTCAGCGATGATGAACAGTACATCCTCAATACCAAGTTCAAAGCATCCGGCATGAAGAGTATGTCTGCTTTCCTGCGCAAGCTGATCTTATATGGATATGTGTATGATGTCGATTACAGTTATCTGCGAAATTATAATACAGAGCTTGGACGAATCAGTTCCAGTCTGAACCAGATTGCAAAGCGGGTAAACAGTACCGGAAACAGCAGCGATTGACTTTAAGTACACCCTTGACCATTGCAGGGAGAACAGTCCTAACAAAGCCTATCATCTGATACAGGCTTTTGCTCCGGGAGAAGTCAGTTATGAGGAAGCTCACCGCATTGGAAAAGAACTTGCTGACAAGGTTTTAGAAGGGAAATATTCGTATGTTCTCACCACACACATTGATAAAGGACATATTCATAATCACATCATATTTTGTGCTGCTGATAACATCGAGCATAACAAATATCACGACTGCAAACAGTCCTATTACCACATCCGGAAACTGAGTGATGAACTGTGCAAGGAACACAATCTTTCCGTCATCATTCCCGGCGGTGAACGTGGAAAAAAATACAAGGAATGGCAGTCTGAGCAGAATGGTTCGACCTGGAAAACCCAGCTTCGACGGGACATCAATTTCTGTATCAAATCAGCTTCCACTTATGAAGAATTTCTTCTTCTGATGCGGGCAAAAGGTTACGAAATCAAAGGGGAAACTTTTGGAGAAGATGCTGCAAAATATATCTCTTTCCGCCCTCTGGACAAGGAGCGTTTTGTTCGTGGTAGTACTAGGTCTTTGGGTAAAGAATACACAAAGGAACGTATCAGGGAACGCATCGAAAGGAAACGGGAGCGAAAGGCAGTGATCCCCAAAAGGGACTACTCTGCCCGCAGGCTCATTGACACCTCGGACGAGAAATTCCAGAACAGTCCCGGACTGCAACGGTGGGCGGCAATCGAGAATCTGAAGATCGCCGCACAAAGCTATAACGAAGCCGGTTCTCTCTCCGATCTGGAGCATAAGATTACTGTAAAAACCGAAGCCGGAAGATCTGCCAAGCAGAGCGTTGTGGAACTGGAACACCGCATGAAAGACCTTGCGGAAATCATCAAATATGCCGAGCAGTATAAAGAAAACCGCTCCTACCATATCGCCTACAAAAAGTCAAAGAATCCAGACGCATATTTCCGCCGATACGAAAGCCAGCTCATTCTATATGGCGGTGCACGACGTGTACTTGAACAGGCAGGCATCCAGCTAAAAGGATTGAATGTGGATAAGCTGCGAGCCGAGTATCAGGCATTGGAAACGCAGAAAAAAGAACTGACCGCAACCTACAAGAGCTGTGAAAAAGAGGTGCGGGATTTAATGCGGAAACAGGAAAATCTTGACCGGTATCTCGGACGGACACAAACCGATCCGGTGCAGGAACAACAGACAAAAAACAAAAATCACAGCTTATAAAAATGAAATAGGCAGCTATTTCTTCTTTAGCTGCCTACCCGCTAATGGAATATTTGGATTCGGGCATTACCCACGCCTTCCTACGGTCATTTTTATTATATTCTTAAACTGATTTATTATCCCTACAAAAACAATATTCGGTCATATAAATCTTTCCAGTCTGCTGGCAGTATATTCATCTTATATACATCAATTTTGGCTCTTGAGATAAGCCTTTCTAATTCTGTTGCCAACATATTCGCATCTTCCTGTGGCAATATTTTCTTCAATGCATACAATCGAGAATAAAGATTCGTATTATCCGGAAGAACATCTGCACTATCCCTGTTATCTGGAATTACCACAGAAGAAGTCATACCAACCACCATAGAATGATGAGCACAATAATTTCTCAGATTTCTAACGGCATCCAACCATGTGTCCATCTGTTTTGTTACTTCTTTTTTATAGTTATTATGTGAATATGTGTAATCTAATACTTCTTTTCTCAGATCACCTCGCAGGTATGAATAAATCATTACCATTGTTCCCATTTCAAAATATGAAAATGCCGCCCATACAGGCAATACATTATTTTGACGGGTTCCACCTTTTCGATATTCTTTCAGTTCAGGGTGTTTCACAACATCCCTTCTCAACTTTTCTTCATCATTTATCAACCCTGCAAAAAATTTTGTATGAAAGAATGAAACATTTCTATTTCTGGTTTTTTTATCCTTCTCACTTTTGGTTGGTGTATAATATTGCTTATCCAGATAAAAACCTGCATCTCCCGTCTTTAGTGAAACCGCATTAGCTATAGCACTCTTAAAACGAACTTCTGCCTTTTTACAATACTTGAATAGTAGTAATCTTAATTGCACATCAAAATCATAAAGGGCAAAGAAAACCTTTGAATCAGCCTTACTTCCGAACACATTAACTTGTGTCAAAAGATACTTTCCATAACGACTTGCCCTAAAATATCCTGCATATCCAAGGAAATCCCTCATCTTTTTTCTCTGGCGAAAATTTACATATTTTTTCATTAACACAACCTGTGTTTCCAAATCTATTGGCAACTCTGTATTTGGCATTCAATGCACCCTCTTTCATAGTAAAAAAAAAGAATGGATATACCATTCTTAATCCCGCCAATGGAATATTTGGATTCGGGCATTACCCCTGCCTTCCTACGGTCTATAATTATATTAGCATATATCAGTTAAATTAGCAATAATCTATTTAAAAAAAATGGGTATGCACCACCAGCATTGATGGCACATACCCATTATATTATTCTACAAATTCTATGTCAATTCCTGAAAACACTTCATCGCTCATACAACTCAATTTTTCTATCACACGCACCGACAACTCAACAAGTTCATCATCGTCAATGTGCTTCATTGACTTGCGAATTTCTTCTATGACCTTTTCTTTACTATCGCTCTGGAATATACAGAGCAGATTTGTTTCTTCTATCGTAAATAGATTGTCCATATTCTTATATCTCCCTATGTGTATTTTTTGATTTTTCCAGTTCCTTCGTATCCTTATTGTTTCCCTGTGTTGCTTCCTTCTGCTTGGCTACCAGTCGCTCTTTTAAGGAAAAACGTGCTTCCGGCTTTTCTTTCTTTTCTTCCTCACGATTGAATTTTTCCACTCCATTGTTGAGCCTCTCATCAATCATGTTATAATTCTGCTCCTCAAGTTCCTCAATCTTAGCAAGCGGCTTGTACTCTGCCAATTTCACAAGCAGTTCCTTTGCCAGTCTCTCACTGTCCTCGTCTATCCCTTCGTCAATAGATGCCTGCAAGAAAATACTGAGCGGTTTCACATTTCCAGTTCTTATATCATCAGCAATCATTTGTATCTGTGATTCTCTGTCTGATACCGAATCTCTATATCCATATGTATCAATCTCATAAGATAACTGGTCAAGTTCTGCCGCAAGTGCCTGTATTTTCTGCTCTTTTGTTTCCCGATCATTGACCTCTTTCTCTGGAAAAGCTGCAATCAATTTCTTTAGTGCGTCCTGCACCTTTGGAGTGTCCCGAAGCTCCGGTGTGTAATTCAGGAAATCAACATCAATACACTTTCCACTCAAAATGTCCGCCTGCTCATCTTCCCATTCTTCTGTTCCCTCGATGTGCATATTCACACCAAGCGAAGGGATACCGTTCATCCGGGACGGATCAATGGCTTGATAAATCTGAATGGCTTCCTCAATCGTTTCTATCCCCTCATGATATTCTCCCATATTGTGAAATTCGCCACATTCTGCCACTGTAAATGTCACATGGACGGTCTCCGGCTCAATAAGAGGTTCATTTACCAGTTCCGTCTGCTCTGTCGGTTCCTGTTCCCTCCCTTGTGTTACAAGCTGTGTATTGACCTGTTCCTGCTGTGCCTTCTCCTGCAGATAGGTTTCCACTTCTGGCAGATAAGTCTCCAGTGTTCCCGTCCGCCCCTCTGTGATTGGGTTAATATCCACCTTAATCCCCGCAATGTAAATACTGTCCTCATGGAGCATATTGAACAAATCATCCTCCCTAGTCGATCCGGTGTATTCCACCACCACATCCAAGTCCGAATTTTCCTGCTCCATACCTCTGCATCGGCTCCCGGCTACCACTACATCCACAATTTCTGCATCCAGACCGTACTCGTCAATCTGCGACTGTACATAGGCATATACCGTTTTTTCTATATCGTCCGCACTCTGTCCGTCCAAACTATGAAACAATTCTTCTGTCTTTGCCCGGAAATCTGCAACCACATCCGGATTGTTCTCTCTAAATTCTGCCTGCTTTGCTTCCAAATCTGCCTGTTCCACTTCCTCGGCTTTCTCCGAAAGTTCTTCAAAATTGACAATCTCTGCTTCGGAACCTGCATACACCTCGCCCTGCAAAAATTCATCACGATAATACTGCTCTGTGACCGCTGAAAACCTCGGTTCTTTCAAATCCGCAATCACCATATCCATTGCACGCTGAATCGTAATATCCGGATTGTCATAAACGCCGCCATCCAGTAAATGATACTGCTCATTCAGAATGGAGTAATCGTATCCCTCATCGCATTCATGCATGAGGATATAACGGTCTGCGATATGAACCGCAAGCTCCGTCTCTATCTCATTTTCCTTGCCCTCCAGTGTCAGCATGAACTTCGGCAATTCTGTAAATCCAAAAGAATCTACAAAGTGTGCACTGTTTTCCCCGTTCTCATGTAATACCACAATATCGCTGACCGACAGGGAATGTGCCTTGTAATCTGCCGGATGGTCAATATTGAACTTTGTATAGATTGCTTCCAGTGTTTCCGATTGCGTCTGTCCCTGCAATTCTGATAATTCGCCCAAATACACCAGTTTATAATTTTCCGGCAATACCGCATCAAAATTGTCTTTGGTTATTCCCATATGCTTCAGGCTTTCCGTTCCCTCAAAACGGAACTTATCCAGTTCCGGATCATCCTTTAACTGGAAAATTCCATATTTATCGGTATTCCCATACAAAAGCTGTGCTTCCCTGTTGGAATCACTCTCTGATAATTCTTCCTGCATCATGAGAAGTTTCCGTTCCTTCTGCCAGTCCCCTTTTTCTATTCCGCACATTCCATCATGCTCTAAAATCTGTTTTCTATCAGCTACAGCACGCTCGGAACCATCCGTATGCAAAAGATACACAGGCAAGTCATGGTCAAATAGTTCCAATGCCCTCTCCTGCGTCAGCGGAAGCATTTCATTCCATGTATAGCCATACTCCTGCATTTCAGATATTCCGACCATGCTATCCGGAAGTGCGTCGATTTCTGCCTGTGCATCAACCATTGCTAATGCAACATCCTGATTTCCATCCACTTCCTGTGCATAGATATGTTCTGCAAGCCCCCTTGTTTTCTCCACATTACTCAGCTTATAAGCATAATTTACAATCAGATTTCTTTCATCATCGGAAAAGGCAGGCTGTCCATGCTCCAATCGGTTAATGATATGCTCTGCCTGTTGCATGACAGACAATTCCTCCACATCCGTCAGACCTGCATCAAAATCGTATTCATAATCCCAAAAGTCCGGCATATTTCCATTTAATTCCTTACTACTGGACGCAAGTAACGTGATTTCCGCTCCCTGTTTTTCCATATATGAAAGGTAATTGCCATCCCATTCTTTTTCATCAAGAGAAGCCATATCTTTGAGCATTTTTCCGACATCATCCCTCAACATATTTGTGATTTTCAAAACCTCCCATTCGCTTTCAAAAATGGAAGCAAACTTAACAACCACATCATCGGCATTGATCGGCTCCATTGCCTTATCATAGACCGCCTTTCTCTCCTTCATATCAATCAGCTCATCTGTATCCGTGTTATAACGCACATCCAGATGATACTCTCCGTACTCTCTGGAATCCTGATTGCCGATTTCCGTTGTCCATGCACCCCTGCTTTCCAAATATGCCTGTATGCTCAACTTGTCATCGTCTGTCATTTCTGACAATGCCTGCATCAGTTCCGGTCTGTCCATGCCATATACATCAAGCAGACTGAACTCTGAAAGGTCAGTATTCTGTATGAGGAGAATACTTTCCTTTGTCTGTTCCTGTGATACTTCCCTGTTCCTTTGTAATTCCTGTAATTGTTCCTCTATCCCGGTAATCAACCCCGAAGCTGTCCTCCGTATCGTATCCATGGAAGATCTAAGTTCTTTGGTATCTCTTCTGCTGCTCCAACCTGCAATATACCCAAAAGAATAATCAGAGGTATCTATACCAAAATGCTGACAAACGGTGTATGCCACACTCTCTGCTTCCACCTCTTTGGTATTGCGGTCTTTTCGCATTTGCTCATCCTGCTCCACTTCCTTACTGTGCAGCTTAGAATGAGCCACCTCATGGATCATGGTCTTTAAGGTCTGGCTCTCACTCATGTTTTCCTGTACCACAATCCGCTTTGCTTCCCTGTCGTAATAGCCTTTGGAATCTCCGGCTATCTCCTCCAGTTCAATCGGTACTGGTGAAATGGCTTCTACTGCACGAATCATATCCTGATACCCTTCCACATCTGAAAGAAGCTCCTTTGCCGCAAGTTCCGGTATCGGCTTTCCGTCTGTCTGTGCCACATCAAAAACGGATACTGACCGGAATGCCGGAATTGTTATCTCGATCTCCTCTTTCTGCGGATTTCCGTCCTTATCAAGCAACAACTCTTGTGTAACCGGATCAATCTTATCCCGTTCCTCTTTAATTTTATAGGGTGCAGGTGCAAGGATACGGATTGCCTTTTCCCCTTTCTTAACGTGCCTGTCAAAATTCTTCTGCCAAGTCTTGAATCCGGCCACTAACGTAGCGTCAGGCTTTTGCATTGCAATTAACATTGTGTTGTTAAAGCTGTAATTATGAAATTTTGACATGGTATTCAGATAAGTCTTGTACTTCTCGCTTTCAAAAAGCTCCTTGATACCCTGCTCCAGCTTCTCCGTTATTTCCTGTACTTTCTGTTTTTCTGTTTTAGCGTCTGCCATTATATTTCCTCCATCTGCTTATTTTTTACATGACAAAAGGCAGCCATATTGACTGCCTTTGCATAATTACGATATTCACTTATAAACCTTTATCATTACTGCCCGTATTCGTTTTGATTTCTGCAATGTACTCCTGTCTCCTTTCTGCTCCTGTCGCTGTAAATGTTTTTTACAAATAAAAAAGACAACTAAGATTTTGTTTCTTAATTGTCTGTTTCTATGCTATTAAATTTTTATTGAACCGGTAGCCGACTCCCCAAACAGTCTGTATATAGATTGGCTTGCTTGGGTTATCCTCTATCTTCTCCCGAATATTCCGGATATGGCTCATGACAATGTTGTAATCGCCGGAATAGGATTCCTTCCAGACAATATCATAAATCTGCTCCTTGCTGAAAACTATTCCTTGATGCTTTGCAAGAAGCTTCAAGATTTCAAACTCGGTATTTCATCTCTGGTATTTATAAACGATAGTATGCGGTTCATCATAGCATCCTCATTATCCTCAAATGTCAGAACTAGCATTTTCCCATACAATCACTTCCAATCTGATAACAAAATTCTACATGAAAAGCTCATTGAAATTTTCCTGTTGATTGTTTTATGCTTTCATATCGAAATTACTTTGCACCACAACATTTTCATTTGTGATTTCCACATTTGTTCCAGTGTTCAGTGCCTTTCTTGCATCATGGTATGCCTCATAATATACTGATTTTAACGCTGAATGTACACTTGTTTCTGCTTTTGTCTCTTTCTCATGCCACCCTACTCCTTGAGTATAGGTAAGAACTTCTTCCCCTCCTTCATTATATATATGAATCGCAGAACCAGTTCCCTCTCCCTGATATTCAGCCTCATATGGTATCCCAAATAAAATACACAGCCATCTTTTGTCTGCCTCTTGTATTTCTTTCATGTCACCCATATTTCCAGAATTCATTGATTGGTTGAACTTACCTATCAGTGCCGCCCGATTTGGTGCCACTTTAGCAACCTCTGCTTTCCGCAAGTTCATAAACTCATTTCCCATATATATGTTGTTTTTCGCATCTTTCTTAGCCAATTCTGTTATTTTCTCTTTTATTGAATCCGTTAGTTTCCACTTGTTTTTATCATCACTTTTTGAAATACTTTTATTAGAATTGATAGATACTATCACCCTATTAATGCTATTTGATAAATCCATTTCTAGTACCTTACCTTATCCAAAATCTACAGCCTATCAGCTTCAGATGTAGTCCCTAAACCATTTGCAGCTGCACTAAGCGCTACCGCCGAAGCCGCAGTTGCTCTCATGTCTGAATCAGCCTCTAAAGCTGCTTTCTGAGCGGCTTCATCTTGCATTTCTTTCAGCTGTCTTAGACGTTCCTTAAATGCGTCGATATATTCATCTACACCCTCAAGCATTTTATCCCATTCTTCATCTGTCATTTCACGCCAGTCTTTTTCTTCTTTGAGTTCCTGTGCGGTCAGTTGATTGTCATCATGAAATTTCTGAACTGCTTCACAAAATAAATCTCTGCTGCTTACCTTTGTGTTCCACTTTTCAAAATATGATAAAAGCTTTCCACATTCCACTGATTGCGAATATGTCTCTGTCATACTGGAAAATGTCTGTTTTGCATTATCAATAATTGCAAACCAGTTCTGTTTTTTATCCCAGAAAGCCTGTTCATCATAAATGCCAGAACAAACTCCATCATATTCTGACTGCGATGCATATGCCCTCATCTTTGAATACGAAGCCATACCATGTTTTTCAATCATACCCACATCTTCCAAATAAGACATCAGAGCAAACATTTCTAACTCTGTTGCATTATTTGGATCTACATCATTAACACGAACCTCATAATCGCCCACTTTAATTATTGGTTCAGCTGGTGTGGAAGAGTCAGCATATTTTGCTAAAAATCCTGTGTTCCCTGCTGTTGTAATACCAATTGTTTTTCCATTGTTAGACGATGTGGTCTCTTGTGTTGCAGAACCCATTGCCATAAACTTTGAAGCTGAATCGTTTGAACTGTTCTTACAATATCCAGCACGATAAAAATCCGTACTGTATCCTACTGCTCCTATACTCATTTTTGCTCCTTTCCTCAGTTGCTCTGTCAGTCACAACCGCACCGCTCTCCAGAAAGGTCCGAGCGGTATAATATTATACTTCTAAACTTACTTCGCTAAATCAACTTTATTTGACTCAACCCATTTTCTATTTTCTTCTTCCATGTATTTAACAAACTCATCAAAAGTCATTTCTACTGGAGAACCAACTATTCCCCAAGTCATATTTTCTGCATTAGGATAATTCTGCTTTAATACTTCTCTAATAGATGTTTTTATCTTCTCTCCTTCTTTAATTCTTTCATCCCATTCTTTTTGAATATCTTCTATTGATCTAACCGTCGCAAAACTACAAGATACTGTTGATACGCCATTTTGTTCCGTAGTTAAACGTTGCATAATATCTCGGTTAAAATACACAGGAACAGAAGTATAATCCTTTATACTTTGCTGCCAGTTATCCATAGAAAGATAACTATCCCAACTTCCAGATTTATTATATTCATCCAAAATATCTTTCATTGCTGTACTATAGTCTGCCTTATCTAAATAGTGCGCCACACCTGTTTGTTCAAACAGAATGTCAGCTCTTTGCTTATCTGCCGCAGATGTATTTCCTGTTTCCTGATTTAAAACCATTAGTTCTGCATAACTACAATTTCTTGGATCAATAATCCATGCATGGAGCTTCCTTTCAAATTCTTCGCCTTCTGCGGTTTTACCCTTTAATATATAAAGTGGATTATCATCCGAATAAACATCCGAACGATGAATTTCAACACTCTCACCTGTCTCTGGATTTGAAAATGATACCAATGGTTCATTCACCTTACTACCACTATTCACATCCTCTAATGCAAAATTAAATTTTTTGTCTAAAACTCTTCTGCTGCTATTGATTGTCATATTGCCAGTTATAGTACAACTGCTTCCAACTCCACCTATCGCCATAAATTTTGTCCTCCATGCTTTTCCGTTTTATAGTCAATTTGTCAGTCACAACCGCACCGCTCTCCAGAAAGGTCCGAGCGGCTCATTTTTTTGACAATATTTCTTTTAAACAGCATGTACCTAATTTTATATTGTTTATTTCAATGGCAACTCCTCTATCGTTCAGAGCCCCCCTGCACCCTCGCAGTCCGCAGAGGCAAAACCTTATGCGTTTCTGCGGAATAAAGTGTAGGATTATATCTGTATATCCAGTGAACTGCCCGAAGATGGCTTTTTCACAAAGGTATTACCACTTTTGACAAGCGTGCTTTCCACGGATTCCCTTGTAACGCTGTCAAGTATGCTGGGATTAAACGGCTGGCCCGGTTCCCATTTCGGATTTACCGCCTTTACCGCTGCATACATCGCAGAGCAATATTTTCCCTCATACTGCTGCAAAGTCCATGTCCCTTTCGCACGATCCTCTTTCTTTACGCTTAACTGGTATTCCCTGAAAATCTGCGACCTTTTCGTGGTATCTCCATTTGAAATCCCGTTCTCCTGAATGAACTCCCTTTTCACATTGTCGAACATCTTCTGCCGCA
>OHFL01001088.1_pt1 | contig 13770 bp, 6 predicted proteins | sample 1567491 | NCBI WGS metagenome assembly OHFL01 (sample SAMEA3879539, study PRJEB24766) | human gut metagenome | biome: human-associated habitat; feature: feces | place: USA | collected 1985/1987 | reverse complement strand
ATGCTGCCTACAAACCAAGTGTTTCCTTTGCGGCGTGCTATCGTGATGTATTCGGCTATTTTACCATCAAGAGCAATGGTTTCGTCAAAGGTAGTGGGAACCTTGGCGATGAAGTCGGTGCATTCCTGTTCCTTCATGTATTTGCTGGGACTGTCGGCAAGCATCTGCAAGGGTGCTTCGAAGACGGTGTACATAGCCATCTGGTGTACACGTGTACCTTGACTCATGGGGTGGTCGTTGACGGAGCGGAACAGGGAACGGGTGGCATTTACCATAGCTCCCGGCGTATAGTCCATCGGACCGGCGAGTTGGCGCAGATAGGGGGCGGTAACGTCGTAGCGCGGGAAGTCATGCAAGGGTGCACCGTTCACGATGGGCTCCCACTTGCTGTTTTCCAGTCCTTTCACACCTTCAAAGTTGAGGATGTTGGGATAGGCGCGCTGGATGCCGAAGGGTTTCAGTCCGTGTAGGTCAAGCAACATGTGATGCTTGGCGGCACATGCTGCGAGTTGTTCGGTAGAAGAGATGGCGAGTTGGTCGTCGCGGTCGAAGAAGTCAATTTTGAAACCTTTGATTCCCATTTGTGCGTAGTGGCTGATAACTTGTTCCACGGCAGGGGAGATGTCGCCTCCTCCCGTAAGATTGCGCCAGCTTGCCCAGAGGATGATGCCTATGCCCTTTTGGTTGCCGTATGCCACCAGTTCTTCGAGATTGATTTCGGGACTGATGTCTTCCATTAATGATTCCTTTCCGCTCCAACCTTCGTCGATGATGATATACTCCAGCTGGTTTTCGGCGGCAAAGTCGATGTATTTCTTATAGGTGGGCGTATTCATGCCTGCCTTGAAGTCCACGCCGGTCAGGTTACAAGTATTCCACCAGTCCCATGCCACTTTTCCGGGTTTAATCCAGGATGTGTCAGCGATGCGGCATTCGGGTGCGAGGCGTTGCATCATGTCGTTGTTGGCGAGTTGTGTGTCGTGGGTAACAACAAGCACGGCACGCCAAGGATAGGTCTGTTTCCCTGTGGGACGCCCGTTGGGGCAGAAGTAGGGGGCATTGTTGGGCTTGCTGATAACGTCGGCACGTTTGGTAGGGACGAGGTTCAAGCGGTCATAGCCTCCGATGACTGTTTCCAGTGGATAGGGGGCGAATTCTGCCTTCACTCCGTGGGGCATCTGTGGGTTGGCAGTGAGGAACATGCCGGGATAGTTGGACAATCCGGCTTCCATAATGACGGCTTTCTTTCCGTTCTCCAGTTCTACCATCAGCGGAGTAATGGCAAGCGAGTCTTTGTACATGCGAGAGAGGGGGGCCTCATCGTAGTAGGACTCGAAGGAGTAGCAGTAACGCTCGCCGGCGCGATTGTCGTTAATATAGGGCACGAAAGCGTGGTAATCGCGGTCGAAGTTGAACTCGGCAATCTCGTCCTTCACGCAGAAAGGTTTGCGCAGTTCGGAAACAAAACGATAGGCGGCTCCGTCGTCGTAGGCGCGGAACTGTATGCTATAGCCGTTACGGCATTTCAGCGTGAGTTGGTTATAAGTGTCCTTCACACTCGCCTTTTTGTAGAAAGGAGTGGGGAAGGAAGTGTCGACGGAAGTGCGGGTAGCTTTGGTCACCTTCACATCTTTGCCGAAGGTGAAAGCAATGGGCTTTCCCTCAGATTCAGTGCATTGCATGGCAATGTCTGAAGGCAAAAGAACGGTGGTACCGTCGTGGGCAATCGCCCAGTTGAGGGCTTGTCCGGCTTCGATGTTGACAATTAGTTTTCCGTCCGGTGAATTCAGTTGATATTGCTGTGCTTGTGCCGTCAATGCACAAGAAAGCAATAGGCTGGCGAAACAAGTGCTGATTCTGTTCATTTTTATTTGATTATTGATTATGAATATTTGTTTAATTCCGTGGATATTTAACCGGAATAGCCATCATTTCTTCTAAGAAGAGAGGGTCGTCGAACTGGCAAGTCTGTCGGTTGTATTGTCCCCCCGGAGTGTCCCATAGCATTGGGCACATGCCGCGCGAGTAGATGGCTTCGGTTACGGAAACACAGAAGAGTCTTATCACTTCCTTTGTTCTGTTTTTGGACTCGGCGCAATATTCGCCTACGATGACGGGGATTCCTTTGTCTACGCAATTCTTCTTCAGTAGGTCCATATTGTCGTTCAGTTCCTTGAAGTCAGCTTCCGTTCCCCAGCTTTCCCGGCCTACACCCCAATCGACAACCTCGCCTCCACCCAGTATGGCAAAGTTTGCGGGAGTATAGTAATGCACTGTAAGAGCAAGTCGGTTTGCGGGATCATTCGGCATCTTGAACAAGGGGTCGTAAGCATACTCCAAGTTGGTGTTGTAGATTTCCACCAACAGATGACGTTTGGCGTTGTTGCCGCCACTGTTTCTTACTATGTCGACAAAGAGCTGGTTGAGGTCGTTCACGTATCCCAGTGCCTTTGCCTTGTCGGCTTCACTACCGCCCCACGGAGTCCAAATCTCATCGTATCCGATTTCATTCATTGGCTCGAACAGTAAGTGGTCACCGTACTTTTCGAAGCGTTCACATATCTGTTTCCAGATGGAAGTGAATTTTTCTTTTGCTTTGCTGTCGGTGGGTACTTGTTTAATCCATTCGTTTTCGTGGTGGATATTGATGATAGCCACCATGCCACAGTCGAGGGTCCAGTTTAGGATTTTCTCTACGCGGTCCATCAGGTCAGGATGCACTTTGAAGTCGTCGGACAGCAGATTGCCCCAGCTGACCGGTATGCGCAGAGATGAGTAGCCCGCTTTGGCATATCCTTCAATGATTTCTTGTGTGATAATAGGGCTTCCCCATGCTTGTTCGTAATTGAGAATGTTGCTTGGGTCTATCCAGTCGCCCACGGCATCCAGCGTGTTGCCTAGGTTGATGCCCAGTCCCATTTCGTTAATCAGTTGGTGGGTTGTGAGATTCTCGCGTACAGTGTATTTTTCCGGTTCATCGCTTTGGATATAGGCCGCCTGCTCCACGTTGATTTCTTGTATATGCTCCTTTACGCTGACGGTGATGATGGCGTTGCGCACGTCGGGCGTAGTGTTGGGTTCTACGGTTATGTTATAGATTGCCTGTACGGGAGTGCTGCTTTCCGAGGTTACTTTGCACCATGCTTCCGAACTTTGGAAAGTGGCTGGTTCATTGGGGGTGATACCGAATTTCTTGCTACCACCCGTTTGTTCAAAATGGAAAGAAGTAGGCTCTACGATGATTTTCAGCTCCTTTTTATCGTCAGAGCAAGCTGTCATCAGAAATAGAACCAGGCTGGTTAATAAGGTTTTCTTGAAGATTTGTGTCATGGTATCGGTAAAATTTCGTTTTAATAATTTCGGTGTATTTATTTTTAGACGCTGATTCAATTGAATCAGCGTCTAAGAGTTTAAAAGAAGGTGTCACTTTGTGTAATCCCGTGCCCGATTTTAATTCAAATTATTGAATTATTGTATCTTGACAACTCGGAAATTATCAAAATACATTTCGATGTTGTATGGACCGTTTTCGCTGGGATTTGTCATCTGGAGTGCCAACTCGTCACCGTCACGTTTTTGGAACTCGCCCCAAGTGGTTTCGTCTACCAGTTCGGAGAGCGGAATGCTGCACTGCATCCATTGGCCTACTTCGGTTTTTCCGGTGAAGTCGCTCACCGGACGATAGTTCGTGTAGTTGTGAGCCTCATTCCCTTTGAGGTAGATGCGGAATACAGGACCTTCGCCATATTCCACTGCCACGAAGCATTCGAACTGCAAAGCCAGTTCGGAAGTCGGTGTATCGGTAGGCAGGAAGGCTGTGTCAATGCCCCATACGGCACCGTTCTGCAATTGGCCCCACCAGTAATTCCATGCTGAAAGTTCCCCTGATATGCTGTAGCATTTACCATCCGAGAAGAAAGGAGCTGCTGTACCGTCGGCAGTGACGGGTACAGCTTGCCCGCCCCAGGAGAACCAACCGATGTTGTCATAGTTCAATACTATATTCTCCAAAGGATAGAAGCCCGGAACTTCGGCAGTACCGCCCATTGTGGTAATGGCGAGTGAGCAAGTGCCTTGCGGTGCACGCGGCATGGTAAAGGTAAGCATATCGTTAGCTTCGCTTACGGTAACAGTAGAGAGATCTACCGAGCGATTGCCCATTGTGATGGAGGCGATATCCATAAAATTCTGTCCCAGTACGGTAACTGTGGTACCCGTGATAGGCATCATGGAGCTTACCTTGCTGATACTTGGTGGGAGGGCTGTGCGACGGAAGGGAGTAAATGCGGATGCGGTATAGCACTCCACTACCAGGCTGCCTTCATCAATCAGGCCTGCGGGAGCATTGAATGATATTTCGTCAAAGTTCTTGTTTACCGTGTAGTCCGTTACTTCTACCGAAACAGGTGCATTGGTGATGTCGTCCACGGCAGTGGTGAAATAAACGCGCTGAATTTCGTAGAAGTTACCGCCCACGATGCGCAGAGGCGTGCCCGTCTCCACGGGGAAGGTTGTGGCTACACGGGTGATGTAGGGTGCGGGCGAGAGTACATGCATGGAGTACGTGGCAATGCCGTGCGAGGTCTCGATACGCAGTTCGCCTTTCAGTTCGGGGTTGGCACCCGTCAGTTGCAATTCGCCGGGGATAGTGAGGATGAGACTGGTGGAAGTGCCGTAGTTGCTATTGAACGAAACTTCTTGTTCGTTGATGAACACTTTCCGCACATCATTCAGATTTTCGCCGATGACTACAATCATGGTGCCCGGATTTACATCGGTGAACGTACTGTCGGCCTTCTCTGGGTCGACAAGACGGATGTGGTGGATTACGGGAACACCGCCGCCCTCGTCATCGTTGCAGGCGGTGAAAAGGTTGCATGCCAACAGGATGGTGAGCAACACAAAAGGAAAATGTATATATTTCATATTAAAGTCGTTATTTGAGATAATGAATGTATAACTTGGTTTATTCACTGAATTCGTATGCTACCGGTTCTTCGTTCAGTAGCGGATTCTGGATGACATCGCTTTCCGGATAAGGCATCAGGATGTTGCCGTGGTGGATTTCGATGTTCTCGCCCGGTTCCTGCCAATTTTCTATGCCTTCGAGGAAAGTGTCGCCTTCTTTCTTGCCGAAGTGGAGGTAACCGTCTTCGTCTTTCACGATGAGGTCTACTGTGTAGCCGCGGTGTTGGTTCTGGAAGTAATTCAGCATGTAGTCGGGTTTCCAGTGATACCACGATACCATGTCATACCAGTTACAATACTCCATCGAGAACTCTACGCGGCGTTCGCGAATGATGTCTTCGAAGGTTACGCGTTCCTTGCGGGGGATACGTGCACGGTCGCGCACCTGGTTCAATGCTTCCAGGCCGGGACCACCGGTCAGTTCTTCGCTGTTGCCCAGACAAGCTTCGGCATAGGTCAGGTAAACATCGGCAAGGCGTAGGATGTAGGTGTTGAGAGGAGAGTTCATGGACTGGACATAACCGTCGTTGTCGTCGTCCGGACCGCCCGGTACACCTTTTTTAATGCAAGAGGTGGCGCCGTCGTAAGTATAACCACCGTCGGCAATGCAGATGTATGAATAGTATGTACCCGGTGTGCAGAAGGTGGCGTTGCGGCGGATAGTGTCGCCCAACTCATATTGCTGGAGCATATCTATACTTGCCTGATAGCTGCTCCATACGTTTACACCGCCGGTCATCTTGCTGTTGCCGGCGAGGTCGGCAAGCAGAGTGTTGCATACGCCCCAATCACCCAGTGGCACCCACTGCATGGCAATGAGCGATTCGGGATTGTTGTTGTGCTTATACTTGAAGAGGTCTTCATAGTTTTCGTAAAGGCTGATGCCGCTGTTGTTTATCACGTCGGCGGCCAGTTCCTTGGCTTTCTCCAGGTCGGCGTTGTCGCGTGTGCCTCCTTTCCAGCCTGAGCGGGCGAGGTAGACTTTGGCAAGCATGCCTTTTGCACCCCATGCGTTGACACGTCCTTTGGCGGTTGCCACTTCAGGAAGATTCTCGACTGCATAAGTGAGGTCACGAATAACGAGTTCCAGCACATCTTCTTCGCGGTGGAGCGGTTGCATGGGATTGGCAACCACTTTGTCGTTGTCTTCGATGATGATAACCGGTCCCCAGAGGCGAACCATGTAGAAGTAGGCACAAGCACGCATCAGGCGGGCTTCGGCAATGGCTGTGCGCTTGGCACGTTCGCTTACGCTGTTGCTACATTTGGTCTGCACATCACTGATAACTGCATTGGCCATTGTAATGACCGAGTAGAAACCTGTCCATGCATTGGCAAGGTTTTCGCTCAGGGCTGTCACCTTGAAGTTGGTGAACTCGGGAGCTCCCCAGCGACTGAAGTTATCGTTGGCACGGTTACTGCCCAGCGGCACGATGGCGCGGGAGTTGAGGTCGAACCATGCACGGTTGTAAAGCGGTGCAGTGGCTTGTTCGAGTGCATCGTCGGAAGTGTAGTATGTCACATCTACGTAGTTTCCTTCGGGAGCACGTTCCAAAAATGAGTCGCTGCATGCCGTAAGCAGAAGGAGCGATGATATAAGGGTTAGAAATCTGTGTTTCATAACTATATTGAGATTTTAAATGATAAATGATTTGTCTGGCTCATTAGAAATTGAAGTTAAGGCCAAATGTATAGATACGTTGCGAAGGATAGCGCGCATCGTCCACACCACGTAGCAATACATTGTAGTTCAAAGCGCCTATTTCGGGATCGTAGCCTTTGTAGCCTGTGATGGTACAGAGGTTCTGGATGTTGACGTAGAGGCGCAGATGGTCTATCTGCAAACGGCGCAACCATTTCTGTGGGAAGGTGTACCCCAGCGAGATGTTTTTTATGCGGAGGTAGGAAGCGTCTTCAACAAAGCGGTCGGAGATACGGTTGTTGTCGTTGGCGCTACTGGTAGTGATGCGTTGTACTTTGGCTGCATCGGCGTTGGCCACGTAAACATTGGAAAGTACCTCGTCGCCCACTTCGGGGTCGTGCATGGCGATTTGGGCAATGCCGGTAGCTTCTTTCAGCAGGTTGCTGTTACGCATGGGATCGGTGAAGGTGCGGCGAATCAGGTTGATAGCCTTATTGCCCACCGAGCCGTTCAGGAAGATGTTGAGGTCAAATCCTTTATAAGAAAGGTAGTTGTTGAAGCCGAACGTGAATTTGGGTGCCGGATTGCCGAGGAACGTGCGGTCTTTCTCATCAATTACACCGTTGTTGTCGCGGTCTTCATAGATGTAGTCACCTACCCAGATGCCCGATTTGCCGATGGTCTGGTCTTTCGGGATGGCTACTTGGATGCGGTTGCCCGTTTCGTCGAGCAGGAAGTTGCCGTCGGCACCTTTCTTGTAGAAATCTCCTTCTTCCTTGAACATACCGATTACTTTATAGCCGTAGAACTGCCCGACCGGTTCGCCCACCATGGTGTAGGTCAGTGTTTCCGAACCGTTGATTCCCGAAATAGCGGATGATTCGGAGTAGAGCTTCGTCACTTCGTTGTGGTTGATGGAGAAGGTGAGTCCTGAGGTCCAGGTGAAATCACGTGTCTGGATGTTGTGCGTGTTCAGGGTAAATTCTACACCTTTGTTGGTCATGGCACCGGCATTGACCCACGGTGCACGAATCAGACCGCTTACGTAGGTAGGAAGAGAAGCTTGCATCAGCAGATTGTCCGTTTTCTTGTAATAAGCATCGGCGATGAACTCTATGCGGTTGTTGAAGAGGGCGAGGTCGAGTCCTACATTGAAGGAGTTTGTTTCTTCCCACTTCAGTTCACGATTAGGATAGTTGCCTGCATAGAAACCAGTACCCCAGATGGAGGCTGCCGAAGCCATGGTGACGCCGTAGGCATAGGAACCCGCCCATTGGTTACCTACTACACCCCAACCCAGGCGGAGTTTCAGTGAGTTGATGGCTTCCACATCTTTGAGGAAAGCTTCGTTGTTGACTTTCCAAGCCAATGCTACCGAAGGGAACCAACCCCAACGACTTTCTTTGGCAAACGAAGACGAACCGTCGGCACGGAGCGTAGCGGTCAGCAAGTAGCGGTCGTCGTAGTTGTAGTTCAGACGGCCGAAGTATGATTCGATGGCGGATGAACCACGGGAACTGTTGGCTTTTGCTGTTGTGGCATCACCCGCATCCAGTTCGTGTACGGAGTTGAAGAGGAAGTTGGTACGGCTGCCGCTCAGCGACTCGTACTTGTTTTCTTGCGCTTCGTGTCCCAGCATGGCAGAGAGGCCGTGTTTGCCGAAGGTATTATTATAAGTAAAGTAAGTTTTCAATGTCCAGTTGCTTCCGTTGCCGGCTCCACGGCTTGCTGACGACTGCTGCTTGAAGTGCTCGTAGTCGTAGGAGGGGGTAAACTTATAGTCGTTGCTGTAATTGAAGTTGGCGGCATATTCCGTGCGGAATACGAGTCCTTTCCACAGCTTGATGTCGGCAAAGGCGTTGACATAGACTTGTGTGTTGCGACTATAGTTTTCATTTTGGATAAGGTCGGAGAGGGGGTTGGAGAAGTAAGTTCCATACATGTTCTCCGTCTGCATGCCGAAACTGCCGTCCGGGTTGCGGGCAGGCACTTCGGGGAGCTGGTTCAGGGCATTGTAGATGGCACCCGAACCGTCTACGTTGTTGGTCTGCTGTGTACGGGCTACGGAGGCGCGCAAGCCGGTGGTGAGCCACTTGTTGATGTCGTTGTCCATGTTGACACGGAAAGAGAAACGCTCGAAGTCCGAACCGAATACAATACCGTCTTGCTGCATGTAGCCGCCGGAGAGCGAGTATTTCATGCTCTTCGAACCTCCGGAGATGTTTATCTGATGGTTGTGCATCGGGGCAGTGCGGAAGATTTCATTCTGCCAGTCGGTACCGCGGCTGAGGAGTGAGGGGTCTTTGAACTCTTCGCGTGCACCGAAGCCGATGGTGGCGGCGCGGAGGTTCTGGTAAACTGCATATTCGGGGAGTGTCAGTGTTTCCAGTTTCTTGGGAAGCTGTTGCAAGGCATAGTAACCTTCGTAGGAGACCTTTGTTTTGCCCTCTTCGCCCTGACGGGTGGTGATGAGTACTACACCGTTGGAGGCGCGGCTACCATAGATGGCTGTGGCCGATGCATCTTTCAATACTTCCATGGAAACGATGTCTGCAGGGTTGATGGAACTGAGCACGCTGCTGTTGCTGGTGTTGTTGCCTGAGATGGCTACACCGTCGATAACGTAGAGCGGTTCGTTGCCGTTCAAGGAGTTGATACCACGGATGCTGACCGAGATACCGCCACCCGGAGTTCCGGAATTCTGGGTCACCTGCACACCGGCGGCACGTCCTTGCAAAGCTTGGTCGAGCGAGGTGACTACGGACTTTTTCAGTTCGTCACCCGTCACGCTGACTACGGAACCGGTCAGGTCACTGCGTTTCATCGTACCGTATCCCACTACTACTACTTCGTCCAGCATCTCATTGTCTTCTTGCAGCAGTATGTCGATGCGGGTGGTGCGCTCTACTTTCACCTCTTTGGTGCGGTAGCCGATGTAAGAGACTATCAATGTTTGTCCCAGATTTGCCTGGATGGTGTAACGGCCGTCGATGTCGGTAATGCCGCCCGTATTGGTTTCTTTCACTTTGACGGTGGCTCCTACAAGTGGCTCACCGCCCGATTCTGATTTAACGATACCGGATACTGTTTTGGTTTGTCCATACGTGGAAACAATACCCAAACCTAGTAACACGATAACAAGCAATTGTCTCAATTTTGTCCATTCCCATTGAGAGCATACATTTGCGTGTAACTTCATAATACTTTAATTTAAGATTTAAAAATAACTGTTATTAAAAGCTACTGCAAATATGGAAAGTTATCATAATAGCATAGGTCTATCATGTCTCAAATAACATACCTTTATGTTTCAAGTTATCATTTTAGACTGCGGATGTAATCAGATGGTGATATTCCAAATTCATTCTTGAAGTTTACAGTGAACCTTTTTGGAGAACTGAATCCCACCTCATAGGCAATTTCTGCAATTTGTTTCTGGCTTTCCTTTAGAAGTTGCTTACTGCGCTTCAAACGGATAATCCGGATGAATTCTGCCGGACCTTTACCGGTGATACACATCAGCTTTTTGTAGAGATGGCTACGACTCAACCCCAATTCTGCTCCTAACATTTCCACAGAGAAGTCGGAATCACTCATGCGCTCTTCTACTATTTTGATAGCTTTTTCAATAAATTGTTCGTCTAGTGGAGTGATTGTTATTTCATTAGGTGTCACTTCTATTTTCTGACTGAATTTACGATGGCTTTTTTCTGTCCATTCAATAAATTTCCTGATGCGCAGCTTTAGTAATTTGAAGTCAAAAGGCTTTACGATATAGTCATCGGCTCCTTGCTCAAATCCTTCACTTTTGTATTCTTCTGCCATACGGGCTGTAAGCAATATAACGGGAATGTGGGACCATTGCATGTTTGTTTTGATTTGCCGACATAGCTCTGTTCCATTCATCACTGGCATCATGATGTCGCTTATTACAATATTGACACTGTTTTTTTCTAATATCTTCAATGCCTCTGCTCCATTGTAGGCAACCTGTATGGCGTATTCATCGGACAGGTATTCAGACATGAAACTACAGAAATCCTTGTTGTCGTCCACCAACAAGATGGTATACCGCAATTCTTCCGCATTTGGAACGGGAAGTTCATTCGGAGCTTTGTCATTGTTTAGCAGTTCCGGAAGTAATTCCTCCTTTTCACTGGCATATGTGACGATAGGCAATTTAACGGTAAATACGGAACCTTTAGGAAAATTGTCTGTAACGGAGATTGTTCCTTTGTGTAGATGTACATATTCGTTTGCAATATGCAGGCCGATTCCACTGCCGGTTTTTTCCGAAGTTTGTTGCACCTGATAAAAACGTTCGAAGATATGTTTCTTGTCTTTGTCTATGATACCTTGTCCGTTGTCTGCCACACAGATGCATACATTGTCATCTTCGCGATAAAGATGTACATTGATTTCTCCTTTATCAGGAGTGTATTTGAAGGCATTGGACAACAAGTTGTTCATTACTTTTTTTATTTTAACCGGATCGAAGGACATGTTCAGGTTTTCTACTTCGCACATGAAACAGAAGCTGATGGTATGGTCAAGAGCATACTCTTGAAAAGTACTGCAAATCTCGCGGATAAAGTTGACAATATCTCCCGATTTGTAATGAGCTGTCTCGGCTCCTACATCCAGTTTCCGGAAATCAAGCAGAGAGTTTATCGATGTAAGTAATTGTTGTGCATTTTTATTGATTGTATTTAGTTTTTTGCGTATTCCGTCATCCAGGGTTTCTGACAATAACATTTGTAACGGGCTAATGATAAGCGTCAGTGGTGTACGTAAATCATGGCTTATATTTGTAAAGAACTTTAGCTTCATCTCATTCAGGAGCAACTTTTGTTCTTGCTCCAGTTTTGCTCGTTGTTGCTCCAGTCTTATGTTGTGATGCTTTTTGAATCGGTATATTACATAGGATATTATGCCAATGGCAAACAATATGTACAAGATGATGGCAACATTACATAAATATATTGGAGATGAAACGGTTATATTCAACTCACTAGCTTCGTCATTCCATATACCGTCACTGTTACAAGCTTTAATCAATAGTTTGTAATTGCCAGGAGGAAGGGTGGTGAAAGCTACTTTGTTCTCGTTTGTATAGTACCATTGGGTATTTAATCCTTCCAGTTTATAGGCATATCTTATTTTATCAGCATTCAACAGATCGCCTGCAGCAAATTCGATGGAGATTAAATAATCGTCATATCTGACAGACAATGATGGGGTTCTGCCAAGTACAGTTGTTAATAGTTTACGCCCTTCATATATTGAGTCTACTTCTATATGTTGATTGCCAATGGTCAGATTTGTAAAATACACCTTTGCCAGCGGTCGGCTCTTTTCGGTCAGCTTGTTCGGATTTATAGATGTATAGCCACTGGTGCCTCCCAGCAGTAAATCTCCGCTGGACAATTTACAAGCGGAATGGGAGTTGAAATGATTTTCTGGCAATCCGTCTCTGGTAGAAAGATTCTTGAAAGAAAAGTCTACTCCTTCCTGGGTGTCTGGGGTTACTTCCAATATAGACAATCCGTTACTTGTTGCAAGCCACATGTTACCATGATTGTCTTGGGTTATACTGTTAATGAGATTGTCACACAATCCGTTGTTTACGTCGAACCAGTGTAGTGAATCATTTTTTAAGTCCCAGGCAGTCAATCCTTGTTTATGGGCTAACCACAATATATCTCTGTCGTCCTTGAATACAGTGGAAATGAAGAGTTGCTTGAATGGCTGTGTCTCTTTTCGATTGGCATAAATCATTTCGGGTTTTCTCGTCACGATGTCCATTACACAGAGTCCGTATGTAGTCCCGATATACATTTTGTCTCCATAGTCATAACAGATATTGAGTACATTGATATTATTCCCATCAGGTAGTAGATAACTTGTCGCAGTATTTGTGTCCGGATTAAAACAAACCAAAGTTTCCAGTACATAACCTATCCATAAGTTTCCATATCGGTCTTCCTTCATACTCCATACGCCACTGTATGGCAGTTGGCTGTTCTCTGGAGTAAAATGGCGAATACTGTTGTTCTCATAGCAGAACAATCCGTCTTGATAACTTCCTGCCCAAATCCGTCCTTTATGGTCTTCGAGAAGACTGATGATGGCTATGTCGGGGATGGATAGTTTGCGAATGGCAAATCCTTTTTGCTTTTCTTTTACATAAAGTCCGTTCCCATCTGTTCCCAGCCAAATGTTTCCGGTCTTATCCTCTAAAATGGAGGCTATATCACCGCATTCTTTATGCTGGGTATCAATAAATTCATGGAAGCTTTCGTGATAATAAGAAACTCCTTTTTTGAAATTTCCTAACCAAATGACGCCTGAATCATCACGGTAGATTGTATTTATTCTGTTGGAAGCAAGGGATGTGGAAGACATAGGGGTATTCAGGAGGTTGACAAGGTTATCATTTACGTAGTCATAAATGAATACTCCTTTATGGTCCGTTCCTATCCAGACATGTCCGTTCGAGTCATCCAGTATGCTCCTTACCGCATTACTTTTTGTCTCTATTTTGGAATGGAGATTGATTTGGTTCCATTCCGATTTTATGTTTTTCGTAATATCATTATTTTTGTTTCGAGCAGTAGTAAACTGCAAGCGTCATTTCACTATAAGCGTGACGGTGATGACGATGATGACGGTGTTCGTGGGATAGGGTAAAGGGGTATATCAAAAACATCGTCATCACCGTCAGCATCGTCATTCTACAGGCAAGCCGTTTTAATCTGCGGCTTGCCTGTTTTATTTTGAGTAATGTGGCAGGGTTTTTGCCCCATTGTTTGTTAAAATGGATTTAGATATTTTGTAAAAGTGCAAGGGTTTTTAGCACAATGGGTGATATGCTGGTTTTGAAGTGCATTCGGGCATTTAGTCAGATGCGAAATCTTTTAAATATTTTTTCTTTGCGACATATTTGACCGTTTCTCAGCGGCTATATAGTAGAGGTGCTTTTTCAAAAATTTTGAGGACGGTTGCAAAAATTGCAACTTCTTATCTGTATGATATGATTTGGAATCTTTCTAAAAATTTGAACTTTTTCTAAACAGTTTAAAAAACCTCGTAATTTTCGCCGTTCTCAGCGGCTATATAGTAAAGGCCTTTTTATAAATTATTTACATAGGAGGAACCCA
>OHFL01001072.1_pt1 | contig 13982 bp, 10 predicted proteins | sample 1567491 | NCBI WGS metagenome assembly OHFL01 (sample SAMEA3879539, study PRJEB24766) | human gut metagenome | biome: human-associated habitat; feature: feces | place: USA | collected 1985/1987 | reverse complement strand
GTGGAATCAAGAAATACCAGTGGGTGACACTTCCACTTGCACTGCACGGTGTGATCGCCAAAAAAGACGGTACCGTTGTAAAAGTTAATGTCGGAGACAAACCGGGCGATCCGGTATTTGGCGTCAGCGATCTTTTGATCCATTTATCCGGAGAGCAGCTTGAGAAAAAGGCAGCGAAGGTGATCGAGGGAGAGAACCTTGATCTGATCATCGGAAGTATTCCGGCAGAGGAAGCGGGCGATGACAAAGAGGCTGCAAAAGAAAAAGTAAAAGCAAATATCATGAAGATCCTTGCAAAAGAATATGATATAGAGGAAGAAGATTTCTTATCTGCAGAGATCGAGGTCGTTCCGGCAGGAGAGGCAAGAGATTACGGTTTTGACCGCAGCATCATCATGGGATATGGACATGATGACAGAGTATGTGCATACCCTTCCTTTATGGCAATGCTTGCAATGGAAAAACCGGAGATCACGAGTGTCTGCCTGCTTGTAGACAAAGAGGAAATCGGCAGTGTCGGGGCAAGCGGCATGCAGTCACGTTTCTTCGAAAATACCGTTGCAGAGGTCATGAATGCAGCAGAAGATTATTCGGAATTAAAATTAAGACGTGCCCTGAAAAACTCCAAAGTACTTTCATCGGATGTATCCGCTGCATTTGATCCGAATTATCCGTCTGTTATGACAAAACGCAATGCAGCATATTTTGGAAGAGGACTTGTATTTAACAAATACACCGGAGCGAGAGGAAAATCCGGCTCTAACGATGCCAATGCAGAGTATGTCGGATATTTAAGAAATATCATGGATAACAACAATGTGTCATTCCAGACAGCAGAGCTCGGAAAAGTAGATCAGGGTGGCGGTGGAACCATCGCATACATTCTGGCAAACTATGGAATGAGTGTTATCGACAGCGGTGTTGCAGTGTTAAACATGCATGCTCCGTGGGAACTCATCAGCAAAGTAGACTTATATGAAGCATATAACGGTTATGTCGCATTCTTAAAAGAAGCGTAAGACCACAGAATTGAGGAAAGCATGAATCAGCAGTTTTTGACAGAACTTAAAGCAGTCACAGCAGAAAACAGAATTTTTACGGACGAACCGATGAAAAAACATACGACATTCCGTGTGGGCGGCCCGGCAGATATTTTAGTGCAGCCAAAGGGAACAGAGCTTGCGGCGGTCATCCGTCTGTGCAGGAAGTATGATGTCCCGTATCAGGTCATCGGAAACGGGAGCAATCTTTTAGTGGGCGACCGCGGGATCCGGGGACTTGTGATCGAGATGCTGTCAAAAGAAGATGAGATTTGTGTGGAGGACGACTGTATCACCGTGGGTGCGGGAATGCTGCTGTCAAAGACAGCAAACCGTGCTGCGGATCACGGACTGACCGGTATGGAATTCGCTGCCGGTATCCCGGGCAGCATCGGTGGTGCAGTTGTCATGAATGCGGGCGCTTACGGTGGTGAGATGAAAGATATTTTAACCGCCGTGACCGTCTTAGATCAGGAAGGAAATGAGAAGATTTTTTCTGCAGAAGAGCTTGAACTGGGTTACCGGACAAGCTGTATTTTAAAAAAAGGCTACATTGTAATGAGAGCTAAGATCAAACTGAAACACGGGGAAGAGACAGCAATCCGTGTCCGCATGGAGGAGTTAAAGAAGCAGAGAGTGGAAAAACAGCCGCTTGAATATCCGAGTGCGGGAAGTACATTTAAAAGACCGGAAGGATATTTTGCAGGAAAACTGATCATGGATGCGGGATTAAGAGGTTATCTGGTGGGAGAAGCGCAGGTGTCGGAAAAACACTGTGGATTTGTCATCAACCGCGGAAATGCAACAGCGGCAGATGTAAGAACCCTGATGCAGAATGTATCGGATATTGTAGAAGAAAAGTTTGGTGTCAGATTAGAGCCGGAAGTTAAGATGATCGGTGAATTTTAAACAGGATTTGGATGCGCGCAAAGCGTTTTGAAATGGAGAAAAAAGATGAAGTTCGTAATTTTAACAGGAATGTCGGGAGCAGGAAAAAGTACAGCGATAAAAATGATGGAAGATATTGGGTTTTATTGCGTGGATAATCTACCGATCCCATTGCTGGAAAAGTTTGTGGAACTTACAACATTACAGAGCGCAGAACTGCAGAAAGTTGCAGTCGGCATCGATATCAGAAGCGGACAGTCATTTGATGAGCTGCATGGTGTATTAGACCACATGAAGGATAATGGGGTTGAATACGAGATCCTGTTTTTGGATGCCGAAGATTCTGTTCTGGTAAAACGATATAAGGAAACGAGAAGAAATCATCCTTTAGCGGGCGGCGAGCGCGTGGACAAGGGAATTGAAGAGGAAAGAAAGCGTCTGGCGTTTTTAAAGGAGCGCGCAGACTATATTATAGATACAAGCCAGCTTTTGACGAGAGAGTTAAAAGCGGAGTTGGACAAAATATTTATACAGAATCAGGACTACAAGAACCTGTTTATTACGATTTTGTCATTTGGATTTAAATATGGAATACCGGTCGATTCTGATCTGGTATTTGATGTCCGTTTTTTACCAAACCCGTATTATGTGGAGGGTTTACGGGCAAAGACCGGAAATGATAAAGAAATTCAGGATTATGTCATGCAGTTTCAGGAAGCAAATGTTTTTTTGGACAAACTTGAAGATATGTTAGAGTTTCTGATCCCGAATTATATCACGGAGGGCAAGAATCAGCTTGTGATCTCCATAGGATGTACGGGAGGAAAACACAGGTCTGTAACACTGGCAAATGAATTATATAAACGTCTGTCAGGGAAAAAGGGTTATGGACTGAAAATCGAGCATCGTGATATTGGCAAAGATGCTTTAAGGGGAAAATAAAAGATGTCTTTTTCAAGTGAAGTGAAACAGGAGTTAGCAAAGCAGAGTGGAAAGAGCAGACATTGTCAGATCGCTGAACTTGCGGCGTTAGTTGCTTTTGACGGAAAGCGTCAGCAGCTGATCGGGGATGCGGGAGATGTGCTGGATTCGGAAAATCCGCTTCTGCAGGAAAAATATGGACTGTTACTGGCACAGCTGTTCCATGTTAATATAGAAGAGATAGATACATTGCCACCGGAACGCATTCTTGAGACAATCAAGATGTGGAATCAGTCTTTAAGGTGTGCAGACATCACAGAGACGGTAAATGGTATTTTACTGCAGCAGACATGCTGCAGGCGGGCATATATCCGGGGAGCATTTTTAGCAGGTGGATCGATCAGTGATCCGAATAAGTCTTATCATTTTGAGATTGTCTGCCGGGAAATTGCGCAGGCGAAACAGCTTCAGGATGCAATCAACAGTTTTGAGATGGAAGCAAAGATCGTAGAACGAAAGAAACACCAGGTCGTATATTTAAAGGAAGGTGCCCAGATCGTGGATATGTTAAATATCATGGAAGCACATGTGGCACTGATGAATCTTGAAAATGTGCGTATCTTAAAAGAAATGAGAAATTCTGTCAACCGAAAGGTAAATTGTGAGACGGCAAATATCAGCAAGACTGTGGCGGCAGCCGTAAAACAGCTTGGCGATATTGAATATATTAAACAGAATGCAGGCTTAGACAGTCTGCCTGAAAACCTAAAAGAAATGGCGTTGCTGCGGTTAGAGTATCCGGATACACCGCTTAAGGAACTGGGAACATATCTCGATCCTCCGGTCGGAAAATCGGGAGTGAACCACAGGCTGCGCAGGATCAGTGAGATTGCAGATGAGCTGCGTGAAAAAGAATAATGTGGAAATATATTATTGATACGTAGCAGCTGTATTGGAGCATAAACATAAAGTGTGTAAAAAGCAGCACAGGAATGGAGGGTAGTGTGAAAAATAAGATTTTTCACACGTAAGATTTGTGCTAACGCACAAACTTGAGATGCGCAAAAAACAGCGCAAGAATGGAGATTATCATGAAAAAGGGTGTAGTGGTAAACATGCAAAACGACTTAGAGGCAAGACCAATTGCGCTTTTAGTGCAGAAGGCAAATCAGTTTTCCAGCCAGATCTATATGGAATCCGGGGATAATAAGAGAGTCAATGTCAAAAGCATTATGGGCATGATGAGTATGGCTCTTTTAAATGGAGAAGAGGTTGTGATCGATGCTGAGGGTGAGGACGAAGAGGCTGCAGCTGCGGCAATCGAGGAATTCCTGACAAAATAACAGAACAGGTGTAGGGAGCGTATGGAAGAAAAGAAAACATTACTATTTATTTTCAATCCGTTTTCCGGAAAAGCACAGATCAAAAATCAGCTGATGGATATTGTGGATACCATGGTAAAAGCTGGATATGAGGTAACGATTTACCCGACACAGGCACCGGAAGATGCGATACATAAGGTGGAAGTGGACGCAGAGAAATATGATCTTGTTGTATGCAGCGGAGGGGACGGTACACTTGATGAAGTGGTAAGCGGTATTATGCACAAAGGGCTTACCGTGCCTTTGGGATATATTCCGGCGGGCAGCACGAATGACTTTGCAACATCACTGGGAATCCCGAAAGATATGGTCAAAGCAGCCGATGCAGCGGTGAATGGAAGAACATTTCCTTGTGATATTGGTGCATTTAACAATGATTATTTTGTCTATGTGGCAGCGTTTGGTCTTTTTACGGAAGTGTCTTATAAGACAAGCCAGGAGTGGAAAAATGTACTTGGACATGCGGCATATATCCTTGAGGGAATGCGCAGTCTGCATGATATCCCGTCTTTCACTATGCAGGTAGAGTACAATAATGTGCGGATCCAGGATGAATTTATCTATGGAATGATCAGCAATTCCACATCGGTGGGTGGATTTAAGGGAATGACCGGAAAAGATGTGCTTTTAGACGATGGCGTGTTTGAGGTTACCCTGATCAAAAAACCACGCAATCCGATTGAACTCAACGAGATTATTGCATCACTCATCAATCTGGTGGATGATACGGATATGATCTATTCGTTTAAGTCAGATGAAGTAGAGTTCATGGCAAGAGAGGAAGTTCCTTGGACATTGGACGGGGAATTTGGCGGAGCGCATGAGGAAGTTATCGTAAAAAATATCTGCCGTGCTGTCGATATTATGGTTCCGGCAAACAAATGAGAAAGATTGTTATAAATTTAACTTTATTTTTTGAAAGAAGTAATATATAATACCCATAGGGTAAAAATATTAATTTTATGGAGGAATAGCATATGTTAGTATCTGCAAAAGAAATGTTAGACAAAGCAAAAGCTGGTCACTATGCAGTTGGTCAGTTCAACATTAACAACCTGGAGTGGACAAAATCTGTTCTGCTTACAGCAGAGGAGTTAAGATCCCCGGTTATCTTAGGTGTTTCTGAAGGCGCTGGAAAATATATGACAGGTTTCGGTACTGTAGCAGCTATGGTAAAAGCTATGCATGATGAGTTAGGCATCACAGTTCCGGTTGCATTACACTTAGATCATGGTACCTACGAAGGATGCTATAAATGTATCAAAGCAGGATTCACATCCATCATGTTCGACGGATCTCATTATCCATTTGAGGAGAACCTTGCAAAGTCTACAGAATTAGTAAATGTAGCACACAACTTAGGACTTTCTATCGAGTGTGAAGTTGGTTCCATCGGTGGTGAAGAAGATGGTGTTGTTGGTATGGGCGAGTGCGCAGATCCAGACGAGTGCAAGACAATTGCAGATCTTGGTGTTGATATGCTGGCTGCTGGTATCGGTAATATCCATGGTAAATATCCTGCAAACTGGCAGGGATTAAGCTTCGAGACTCTTGATGCAATCCAGGCAAAGACTGGTGTTATGCCATTAGTTCTTCACGGTGGTACAGGTATCCCTGCAGATATGATCAAGAAAGCAATCTCTCTTGGCGTATCTAAGATCAATGTAAATACAGAGTGCCAGTTATCTTTCGCAGATGCTACACGTAAATACATCGAGGCTGGTAAGGACTTAGAGGGCAAAGGATTTGATCCTCGTAAGCTTCTTGCTCCTGGTGCAGATGCTATCAAAGCTACTGTTAAGGAGAAAATGGAACTGTTCGGTTCTGTTGGAAAAGCTGAATAATAACAGGAATCAAAAAAGGAAGTGCCGTTTGACACTTCCTTTTTTCGTGAAGAAATAAACAAAAAAGAAGTAGAATTTGAGAGAAAAACGTCAAATTGTATAAAATGTAAAAAACTTCAAAAAAGAGGTTGCATTTTGTGTTGGAAAGAGGTATCTTAGTTTTAGATTAAACATGAGTTAAGAACGAGGGCGTTCCAATATAGCTATTGGAATGCCCTTTTTTAGTAAAATGGCTGATGTTTGGTGAATAAGCGTACAATCAGGGGATTTGATTGTGAAAAGAAAGGATGTTGTAAAAAATGAGTGATTATTTTAACGTTGCAGACATTTTTGGCGAGAACGTATTTAATGACACGGTCATGCAGGAACGTCTTCCAAAAAAAGTTTACAAGAAACTCCATGAGGTCATGGATGAGGGAAAAGAACTTGATCTTGAGACCGCAGACGTCATCGCACATGAGATGAAGGAGTGGGCTATCGAGAAAGGTGCTACCCATTATACCCACTGGTTTCAGCCACTGACCGGTGTGACTGCAGAGAAACATGATTCCTTTATTACTGCTCCAATGCCAAATGGCAAGGTTCTGATGAGCTTTTCCGGCAAGGAATTGATCAAAGGTGAGCCGGATGCATCTTCTTTCCCGTCTGGTGGACTTCGTGCCACTTTTGAGGCAAGAGGATATACAGCTTGGGATTGTACATCACCTGCTTTCGTTCGTCAGGATGCAGCAGGAGCAACACTTTGTATTCCAACTGCTTTCTGTTCCTACACTGGAGAGGCATTGGATCAGAAAACTCCGCTTCTTCGTTCTATGGAAGCGATCGATACACAGTCCATTCGTCTGTTAAGACTGTTTGGAAACACGACTTCAAAGAAGGTAACTCCTTCTGTTGGACCAGAGCAGGAATACTTTATTGTAGATCGTCAGAAGTATTTACAGCGTAAGGATCTGATCTTTACCGGACGTACTCTTTTCGGGGCAATGCCTCCAAAGGGTCAGGAAATGGACGATCACTATTTCGGAGCAATCCGCGAGAGAATTGCAGCCTACATGAAGGATGTCAACAAAGAACTCTGGAAACTTGGCGTAGCTGCAAAGACACAGCATAACGAAGTAGCTCCGGCACAGCATGAGCTGGCACCAATTTATGCAGAGTGTAACGTAGCAGTTGATCACAACCAGATTATTATGGAAACCTTAAAGAAGGTTGCCGGACGTCACGGTTTACAGTGTCTGCTTCATGAGAAACCATTCGCAGGTGTCAACGGTTCCGGAAAGCATGACAACTGGTCCATTACAACAGACGATGGAATCAATCTGCTTGAGCCTGGTAAGACACCACATGAGAATGTACAGTTCTTACTGGTACTTACCTGTATTTTAAAGGCAGTTGATGAGCATGCAGCACTTCTTCGTGCAGCGGCAGCTGATGTGGGAAACGATCACAGATTAGGAGCAAACGAGGCACCGCCAGCGATCCTTTCCGTGTTCCTGGGCGAGCAGTTAGAGGATGTGTTGTCACAGCTGATCAGCACTGGTGAGGCAACACACAGTATCTCCGGCAAGAAGTTAGAGACCGGTGTTAAGACGCTTCCGGATTTCATGAAGGATGCGACTGATCGTAACCGTACATCACCGTTTGCCTTTACCGGAAACAAATTTGAGTTCCGTATGGTTGGTTCCCAGGATTCCGTTGCACAGGCAAATATCGTGTTAAATACCATCGTTGCGGAGGCATTTTCAGATGCCTGTGACGTTCTTGAAAAAGCAGACGATTTCGAGCTTGCAGCACATGATCTGATCAAGAAATATGCTATCGAACATCAGAGAATCGTATTCAACGGAAACGGATACTCTGAGGAATGGGTTGCAGAGGCTCAGAAGCGTGGACTTCCAAATATCAAGTCCATGGTAGATGCAATTCCTGCATATACAGCTCCGGAATCTGTAGCTGCATTTGAAAAATTTGGAGTATTTACCAAGTCTGAGCTTGAATCCCGTGTAGAGATCGAGTACGAGACATATGCAAAGACCATCAATATCGAAGCAAAAGCCATGATTGACATCGCTGGAAAGCAGATTATTCCGGCTGTTATCAAGTACACAACAGAACTTGGACAGTCAATTGCAACTGTAAAGAGTGCATGTGCATCTGCAGATGTCAGCGCACAGACAGATATTTTGACAGAGACATCCTCCCTGCTTGCTGAGACACAGAAAGCACTCAAGAGTCTGGAAACTGTTACTGCAAAGGGAACAGAAATGGGTGAAGGTAAGGAACAGGCTGTATATTACAGGGATGAGGTGAAATCTGCTATGGATGCACTCCGTGCACCGGTAGATAAGCTGGAGATGATCGTTGACAAGGATTTATGGCCAATGCCATCTTATGGAGATCTGATCTTTGAAGTTTAATCCAAAGATTTAAGGAACATTTTTTACAAACATCTTACAAAATAAAAAAGAGACATTTTTTCAGAACCACGAAGCTGTGGAATTTTGGGGAAGTGTCTCTTTTTCTATATAGGGAGGAGATTGTTATGGATAAACAACAAATTGTAAGTTTTATCAATGAAAATATGTTTGGCATCTGGTTTCTGATCGGTGCCGCACTGGTATTCTGGATGCAGGCAGGCTTTGCCATGGTAGAAACCGGTTTTACCAGAGCAAAGAATGCAGGCAACATTTTGATGAAGAACCTGATGGACTTCTGTATTGGTACCGTAATGTTCATCCTGATCGGTTTTTCATTATTGCTGGGAGAAGATGTTCTTGGTTTTATCGGAAAACCGGGATTTGATATCTTTACCAGTTATGCAAATTTTGATTTTTCGAATTTTGTGTTTAACTTAGTATTCTGTGCAACTACAGCAACGATTGTATCAGGTGCTATGGCAGAGCGTACAAAATTCTTATCCTACTGTATTTATTCAGCAGTAATTTCGGCATTGATTTATCCGATTGAAGCACACTGGATCTGGGGCGGCGGCTGGTTATCACAGCTTGGATTCCACGATTTTGCAGGTTCCTGTGCCATTCATATGGTTGGTGGTATTTCAGCACTCATCGGTGCAGCAATGCTTGGACCACGTATTGGAAAGTTCTCAAAAGATAAGTCTGGGAAGATTACAAAAGTCAACGCATTCCCGGGACACAATCTTCCACTTGGATGCCTTGGATGTTTTATTCTCTGGTTTGGCTGGTATGGATTTAATGGCGCTGCATGTACTTCCGGTTCACAGCTTGCCAGCGTATTTCTTACAACGACCGTAGCTCCGGCAGTTGCAACAGTTGTATGTATGATCTTTACATGGCTTAAATATGGTAAACCTGATGTATCAATGTGCCTGAATGCATCACTTGCAGGACTTGTAGCAATTACCGCTCCTTGTGATGTGACCGATTGTTTCGGTGCAATCTGTATTGGTTTTGTTTCCGGTTTACTGGTTTGCTTTGGTGTATGGCTTTTGGATTATAAGCTTCATGTGGACGATCCGGTTGGTGCGGTAGCTGTACATATGATGAATGGTATCTGGGGTACCATCGCCGTTGGTTTATTTGCTACGAAATCTGCTCCGGGAAATGACTCGGTTGTTGGTCTCTTCTATGGTGGCGGATTGAAGCAGCTTGGTATTCAGTTATTAGGTTTTGTTACGGTAGCTGCATGGACCGCAGTTACAATTACGATTGCATTTGTTGTAATTAAGAAGACTATTGGACTCCGTGTGAGCGAGGAAGAAGAAATTGTCGGTCTTGATTCCATGGAGCATGGACTTGCATCTGCTTACTCAGGATTCTCCATCATGGATGTTTCCAACACAATGACCATGGAGGTCAATGAAAATACAGATCTGGGTACACCGGAATATGCACAGGCTTCTACGGCAAAGAGAGATGCAGCAGTCAAGGTGGTTTCCACCGTGCCAAAGGATGCAACCGGCATGTACAAAGTGGTTATTATTGCAAAGCTTTCCCGATATGATCATTTGAAGAAAGCAATGAACGATCTGGGTGTTACGGGAATGACCTGTACACAGGTTATGGGTTGTGGTATCCAGAAAGGCTCCGGCGAGCGTTACCGTGGTGCTGAAGTCGATGCAACCTTACTTCCGAAGATTAAGGTAGAGGTTGTTGTAAGCAAGATCCCAGTAGACAGCGTAGTGGCTGCAGCAAAGAAGGCACTTTATACCGGACATATCGGAGATGGAAAAATCTTCGTATACGATGTGGCAAAGGTTGTCAAGATTCGTACCGGTGAGGAAGATATGGAAGCCTTACAGGATGTTGAATAATTTTGCACTAATCTAATGGCTAGGTTAGTGAATCTAATCCCCTTAGTTTTAGTATACATCAACAGCGGACCCCTGGCGAAAGCCGGGGGTTTTTGCTGTCGATAAATAAAACTTTCTATTGCACATATTATTTGGTATAATATATGGATAAAAGAATTTTTATTATTTCTGCGGGGAGAAAACTATGAACTATGGAAGAACTTCTTTGCGCCGGAGAGCAAAACAGCTGGACGCAAGAGGAACGAGAATACGTCATAAAATAGGAGTCATACTGAGCAAGCTTCTGCTGATTGGAATCATTGTGGGAGGCTGCGCGGCAGTGAGTTTCGGAGTGGGTGCATTTAAAGGAATCCTCGCATCCGCACCGGATATATCCGAAGTGGATGTCATTCCAACGGGATATTCCACGAAAGTGCTTGCGGCAGACGGAAGTGAGACGGCCAAGCTGGTGGCAGCAGGGTCCAACCGACAATATGTGACAATTGATCAGATTCCGGAGGATCTGCAGCATGCGGTTGTGGCAATCGAGGATGAGCGTTTTTATGATCACAACGGCATTGACCTGAAAGGAATTGTCAGAGCGCTGGTGGCGGATGTAAGGACCAGGGATTTCAGCCAGGGAGCAAGTACACTTACGCAGCAGCTGATTAAAAACAATGTGCTGAATGAGCAGTGGGCAAACGAAAATGACAGTAATATTTCCAAAATTGAAAAGATGGAACGTCAGGTACAGCGGAAAATACAGGAACAGTATCTGGCAATAGAACTGGAAAAAAAGGTAAATGACAAGAACTGGATTCTGGAAAATTATCTGAATTCCATCAACCTTGGAAGCAATACCCTTGGGGTTCAGGCAGCAGCACAGCGTTATTTTGGGAAAGATGTGTCAAAGCTGACACTTTCGGAATGTGCGGTTATTGCCGGAATTACAAAGAATCCGGCAGGTTACAATCCCATTCTTCATCCAAAGGAAAATGCAAAGCGCAGAAAGAATGTGCTGGATGCCATGAAAAAACAGGGATATATTTCGCAGAAACAGTATGATAAAGCGATGGCAGATGATGTGTATGGCAGGATTTCCGAACACAATGATGTGAGGGAAGAAACCATGAACACATATTTTGTGGACGCGGTCATTGATGATGTTTTTGATGATCTGGTAAACATCAAAGGCTATTCGGAGTCGGAAGCATACAAGGCAATCTATCAGGGCGGATTGACGATCAAGTCCACACAGAATCTCCAAATCCAGAAAATCTGTGATGAGGAGGTGGCAGACAAAGCCAACTATGATGCGGGTACCAAATATTCATTCTATCTTTCTTTTCAGGTGAAGGAGAAGGACGGTACAATAAAAACATATACCAATCAGACAATGCTTTCCTATTATAAAAAGAAAAACAAAAGTCAGAATTATTCGATCAATTTTACATCGGAGGAGGACTGCCGGGCTGCAATTGCACAGTACGAAAAAGATGTCCTCGGAAAAGGGGACAAGCTGGTAGAAAATTCAGAGTATATTTTCATTACCATGCAGCCACAGGTGGCGATGACGATTATGGATCAGTCGACCGGTGAGGTACAGGCGATTGTCGGCGGACGTGGAAATAAGGCGGGAAACCGTACATGGAACCGTGCAACAAAGACCTGCCGGCAGCCGGGATCTACTTTTAAAATCATTGCATGCTATGCGCCGGCACTTGATGCCGGGGGAAAAACGCTGGCATCCGTGCAGGATGATGCACCATTTACAGTCGGAAATAAAACATATAATAATTACTCACATACATTCGGAGGTTTTACAAGCATCCGGAAAGCAATTACAAAATCCATCAATATTGTGACAGTAAAAACACTTCAGGATATTGGTGTGGATCTGGGATATGAATATGCAGAAAACTTCGGATTTTCCACGCTTACCGATACGGACAGAAACCTTGGAATTTCTCTCGGAGGTCTGACACAGGGTGTGACAAACCTGGAACTTACTGCAGCTTATGCCGCAATTGCAAATCAGGGAGAATATAACGAACCGAGTTTTTATACCCAGGTACTGGATCATGACGGCAACGTTCTTCTTGATAAAACACAGACAAAGGAACAGCATCAGGTAATAAAAGAGGATACCGCATGGCTTCTGACGGATGCCATGAAAGATGTTATGACGAGTGGAACGGGTATGCGGGCCTATTTCGGAACCGGAATGGCACAGGCAGGAAAATCCGGTACGACAACGCTGAACAGGGATGCACTGTTTGCCGGATTTACGCCTTATTACACCTGCGTGGTATGGGGCGGATATGATGATAATTCCATTCAGTCAGCTACGGGATATCCAAAGAATTTGTGGAAAGCTGTGATGAAGCGGATTCATGCGGATCTTAAGGCAAAAGATTTTGAAAAACCTTCCGGAATTACACAGGCTGTTGTCTGTGCAAAATCCGGACTTCTGCCGGAAGCGGATGTCTGTGATAAAGATCCGCGTGGAACGCAAAGTTATGCGGAATATTTTGCAGAAGGAACGGTTCCGACCGAGAACTGTGATCATCATATTTCTCTGCAGATCTGTGAGGCATCCGGAAAGATTGCCGGAGAATACTGTCCGGCAGATCAGGTTGTGACAAAAACTTATATTGTGGGTGCCGAAAAGGGCTCGGCTGATTACCAGTACTGTGCGACAGAGAAATTTTTAAATGGAACATGCAATATACACGATGCCGAAACGCAGGATGAGGAGAAGCCGGAAGAAGAACCGGCAGATCCACCGGATGATGCAAAGCCGGAAGAAACACATGAACCGGAACAGATACCGGAGAAGAATGAGGAATGATACAAAGGAGAATAGGATATATGCGAGTGGTCTATACCGGAGGAGAGGGCGAAATCACAGAGAAGAAATCTCATTTTATAGCAACGGTAAAACCTGTCCAGTCAGAAGAAGAAGCGGTTGCTTTCATTAATGAGACAAAGAAAAAATACTGGGATGCCCGTCATAACTGTTCTGCTTTTGTCATCGGGGAGAGGCAGGAACTGACGCGCTGTTCGGATGATGGAGAGCCGGCACAGACCGCCGGCCGTCCGATGCTGGATGTACTTCTCCGGGAGAAAATTACGGACGTTGCGGTTGTTGTTACACGTTATTTTGGAGGTGTGCTGCTTGGAACAGGAGGGCTTGTGCGTGCCTATCAGGCAGCGACACAGGCGGGACTTGCAGCCAGCCGGCTCATTGAAAAATGTAAGGGACAGCATCTGCTGATTCATACCGATTACAATGGGCTTGGAAAGCTGCAGTATTTATTCGGACAAAATCATACCGTGATTCTGGATACAGCATATGAGGCGGATGTCACAATGACAATTCTCGTACCCACGGAACAAAAAGAGACACTTCCGAAGGAAATTACAGAACTGACCAACGGATCAGCAGGTTTGGAATGGGGAAAAACCTGTGTATATGCGCTAATTGATAAAGAAGTTGTGTTTTTTTGAAAAAATTTGAAAATATGGGTTGACACTTATAGGGGTTCCATGTATAATACCATTTGTTGAGAGACATGAAACACATTGGCCCATCGCCAAATGGTAAGGCAACGGACTCTGACTCCGTCATTTC
>OHFL01001069.1_pt1 | contig 14013 bp, 10 predicted proteins | sample 1567491 | NCBI WGS metagenome assembly OHFL01 (sample SAMEA3879539, study PRJEB24766) | human gut metagenome | biome: human-associated habitat; feature: feces | place: USA | collected 1985/1987 | reverse complement strand
TCGTTACTGAAACAGCGTATCACGAGACTGAAACAGAAAAAGAGTCAGCTGAAAAGAAAAAAGCCCTTATCAAAAGGGCTTTTATATTGTACGTAAGGAAAATTATTCTAAATAAGTATATCCATATAGACCGGAACGATAGTTGGATAAGAATTCACGACCTTCTTCTGCAGAAATTGTTCCTTTTTTTACAGAAGATGCGACCCAAACTTCAATGGCTCGCGCCATCCGTTTCGGATTGAATTGTACATATTCTAAAACATCAGCGACGGTCTCTCCTTCAATGACGCGGTCTATGACATATTTATCTCCTTTTACTTTGATGTGTACCGCATTGGTATCTCCGAAAAGATTATGCAAATCTCCTAGAATTTCCTGATAAGCTCCCACCAAGAATACTCCTAAATAATAGTGTTCGCCATCTCTTAACTTATGAACTGGCAAATGATAAGAGAAATTTCGTGTAGAAATAAAATTATCAATCTTACCATCTGAGTCGCAAGTTATGTCTTGTAATGTGGCGGACTTGGTTGGCTGTTCTTCTAACCTGCTGATAGGCATGACCGGGAAAATCTGATCAATAGCCCACGAATCAGGCAAAGACTGGAACAAAGAAAAGTTACAGAAATATTTATCAGCCAATAATTTATCCAATTTACGGAATTCATCGGGAGCATGTTTTAACCCGGAAGCAATTTGATTAATCTCACGAGTCACAGACCAATAGAGACGTTCTATCTGCGCACGGGTTCTTAAATCCACAATACCATGACTGAACAAATCCAGTGCCTCTTCACGAATTTGCTGTGCATCATGCCATGCCTCCAACATACGGCTCTGATTCAAATTATCCCATATTTCATATAGTTCATGCACCAGTTCATGGTCTTTTTCACTTACTTCAAAGTCTTCATCCATTTCGGGCAGAGTAGCTGTTTCCAGCACTTCAAAAATCAGCACCGAATGGTGTGCCGTCAGTGAGCGACCACTTTCTGTAATAATATTGGGGTGCGGAATATTATTTTTATCACTAGCATCCACCAACGTAGAGATAGAGTCGTTTACATACTCCTGAATAGAATAGTTCACGCTGCTTTCACTATTGGAAGACCGGGTACCGTCATAGTCAACACCCAAGCCTCCACCGATATCAACAAACTCAACATTGAAGCCCATTGCGTGTAATTGTACATAGAACTGTGAAGCTTCACGTAAAGCTGTTTTAATACGGCGTATCTTGGTTACTTGACTTCCGATATGGAAATGAATCAACTTCAAACAATCTTTCATGTCTTTCTTTTCCAAAAAGTCAAGTGCTTCCAGCAACTCACTGGAAGTCAATCCAAACTTGCTGGCATCTCCACCGCTATCTTCCCATTTTCCACTGCCCGAAGAAGCCAGTTTAATACGAATACCTATATTAGGGCGTACATTGAGCTGTTTCGCCATCTTTGCAATCAAGCGTAACTCATTCATCTTCTCTACTACCAGAAAGATACGTTTCCCCATCTTCTGAGCCAGTAAAGCCAACTCAATATAGCTCTCATCTTTATATCCGTTACAGATAATCAGCGAGTCTGAGTCCGTGTTAATAGCAATCACTGCATGCAATTCGGGTTTGGAACCGGCTTCCAGTCCTAAATTAAACTTCTTGCCATGACTTATGATTTCTTCCACCACCGGACGCATTTGGTTCACTTTAATAGGATAGATGATAAAGTTTTCAGCTTTATAACCATACTCTTCGGATGCTTGCTTGAAACAGTTCGAAATTTTTTCGATACGATTATCAAGAATATCCGGGAAACGAACCAGCATAGGTGCTGCGACATCCCGTAACTGAAGCTCGTCCACCAATTCTTTCAAATCGACTGCGACACCGTTCTTACGGGGAGTTACCACTACATGACCTTTGTCATTGATACTAAAGTACGAAGTTCCCCAACCTGTAATGTTGTAGAGTTCTTCCGAATCTTCAATACGCCATTTTCTCATTTCTTGTTCTGTGCAAATAGTGTGTATACTTTTACTAAATAGATTATAACTTTCAATCTGTTTATTTATCCAACAGCTTTCTCAAGCTATCTACTGATGCCTGTATCTGCGACTTGTCTTCCAACTCGTCGGCCCGAAACAGAAACTTCGCCTGCGAATAAAAAGGATGACGCTTCTGCAACGCTTCACAAATAAAGTTCATCAATTCTTCATCGCTTTTGTTTGCCAATAACGGACGTTGTTGCTTCGCCACTTTTAAACGGTGAAACAACACCTCGGGCTCCACCTGAAGAAACACGGTATCCCCACAAGCATTCATATAGTCCATATTGTCAAAAAAACAAGGAGTGCCCCCACCGGCCGAGATTACAACATCTTCAAACTCAGCCACCTCATGCAACATTTTTTGCTCCAATTCGCGGAAACCCTGTTCACCGCGTTCTGAAAACAACTGCTGAACAGTTTTATGAAAACGCTCCTCAATATACCAATCCAAGTCTATGAAAGTAAGACCCAGTTCGCGGGAAAACGCTTTACCCAAAGTCGTTTTCCCCGCACCCATATATCCTATTAAAAATATACGTGTCATTTCTTTTTCTTAGCTGCCACTCGTTTACGAGTCTCACTTTTTTCTTTCTGCAGTTCTATCACCTTAAAGCAAGTTTCCAGATTTAAATCTTTCGGTTCTACGCTTTCAGGAATCTTATAATTCTTTTTCTGATAAGCAATATAAGGTCCGTAACGACCGTTCAGAATCTGCAAATCAGGCTCTTTATCAAATGTTTTAATAATCTTCTTTTCGGCAGCTTCGCGCTTGGCATTAATCATTTCAATCGCTTTTTCCAAGGTAACCTCCATCGGATCTTCCCCCTTGGGAATAGAGACGAATACATTATTATGACGGACATAAGGTCCAAATCGTCCCACTCCTACCGTCACTGTCTTATCTTCATACTCACCTAACGTTTTCGGGAGCTTGAACGAATCAAGCGCTTCTTCCAACGTAATTGTTTCTATCGAAAGACCTTTCGGCAAGTGCGCAAACCTAGGTTTTTCTTCATCATCGGCTATGCCTATCTGTATCACCGGGCCAAATCGACCAATTTTTACGGATACAGGCTTCCCACTCACCGGATCATTGCCTAGAATTCTTTCACCCACCTTATGCTCGCTCTTCGCATTCATGGTCTTGTCTACCAACGGATGGAAGCCGTCGTAAAAGTTCTTCATTACACTCGTCCACTCTTTCTCGCCTTCCGCCACTTCATCAAATTCTTTTTCAACACTCGCGGTGAAATTATAGTCCATAATTTCGGGGAAGAATGACATCAAGAAGTCATTAACCACTATACCTACATCAGTAGGCAATAGTTTAGACTTCTCATTTCCGGTTGTTTCCGTCTTGACTGTTTCGGTTATCTTGTTCCCTTTGAGCTTCAATATCTCGTATGGACGTTTTACGCCTTCACTGTTTCCTTTTACCACGTAGCCACGTTGCTGGACCGTCGATATGGTAGGAGCATATGTAGACGGACGCCCGATGCCCAGTTCCTCCAGCTTACGCACCAGACTGGCTTCGGTATAACGCGGAGGACACATACTGAAACGCTGAGTGGCAGAAATTTCCTTACTCTCTAATGACTGTCCTTTACTCAAAGGAGGCAACAAGCGGCTTTCATCCTCTTGTTCGTTATCGTCGTCATAAGACTCTTTATATACACGCAAATAGCCATCGAAAATCACAACTTCACCAATAGCAACAAAAGTTTCTTCACTATTGCTGATAGAGATAGTAGCAGTGGTCTTTTCAAGTTCAGCCTCTGCCATCTGTGATGCAACAGTACGTTTCCAAATCAATTCGTACAATCTCTGCTCCTGTGACGTTCCCGCAATAGTCTCGTTCGACATATCCGTCGGACGAATCGCTTCGTGAGCTTCCTGAGCACCTTTTGTCTTCGTTGCAAACTGACGTGTCTTCACATACCTTTCTCCCATCAGTGAAATGACAGTTGATTTGCAGGCCGCCAATGCCAAGTCCGAAAGATTCACAGAGTCGGTACGCATATAAGTAATCTGCCCGCTTTCATACAACCGTTGCGCCACCATCATAGTCTGCGCAACCGTAAACCCTAACTTCCGAGCAGCTTCCTGCTGCAAAGTGGAAGTGGTAAATGGAGCAGCCGGTGACTTCTTAACCGGACGAGTCGTAATATCTTCAATAGAAAACTCTGCATCCTTACACAATTCAAGGAATGCCTGAGCCTCTTCTTTTGTCTTAAAACGTCTGTCTAACTCAGCCCTCACTTCCGTTTTATTACCATCGGCATCAGGAGCTTCAAATATTGCTGTTACACGATAAGAAGGCTCACTGACAAAAGCGTGCACCTCACGCTCACGTTCCACAATTAACCGAACAGCAACAGACTGCACACGACCGGCAGAAAGAGCAGGTTTTACCTTCTTCCATAAAATAGGAGAAAGCTCAAAACCTACAATCCTGTCCAAGATACGACGCGCTTGCTGAGCATTTACAAGGTTCACATTTATGTCACGCGGGGTTTCAATGGCTTTTAATATCGCAGTTTTGGTTATCTCGTGGAATACAATACGCTTTGTCCTCTTCGGGTCCAGTTCCAACACTTCATATAAATGCCACGAAATGGCTTCTCCCTCACGGTCCTCATCGGATGCGAGCCACACCATATCAGCGTTCTTTGCCGCAGCTTTCAACTCGCCGACCAATTTTTTCTTATCAGAAGGTATCTCATAAGTCGGTTCAAATCCCTTCTCTACATCGATACTGAAATCTTTCTTCTTTAAGTCACGGATATGCCCGTAACTGGAAAGGACTTTATAGTCTTCTCCTAAGAATTTTTCTATGGTCTTGGCTTTTGCGGGTGACTCTACAATTACAAGATTTTTTTGCATAATATAATGTATTCCATTTTATTTAAGGGCAAAAGTAGAAAAAAAGCAGAACTACACCTATATAATAAGGTATGTTTCTGCTTTTTTTTCTTAAAAAGGCTCTTTTTAGAAGCCTATTTAACTAAAATCGAAAAGTAAGACCACCTAAAACATTCAGTTTTTCGGCAGGGTATCCTCCTTCGTAATAATATTGTTTATTTAACAGGTTGTTCACATCCACAAAGATAGAGATGTCTTTTAAAAGCTCATAGGTAGCACCCACACTCAGATTACTGACAGGATCGACATCCTCACCCTTACGCTTTACATAATCATAACCTAACCGAAGCTTTAAACCGTCCATCAGCTTGGCATCAACTTTAAAGTTCAGTTCCATTTCAGGCTTCATGGCAACTATCATATCGTCGTCACTATCTGTTGTCCAACCGTAATACGTACCTTTTACCGATGCATCAAAATAGTCCTTATAGCCATATTTCACTTCTGCACCTCCATAACCAATTTTTCCTTTATCCTGTACAAAACCCGTATATACAAATTGTCCCGCAGGCACTAACGTACAGAATAACTCATGTTTACGTATCTGATAACCACCAAATATATTAAACCATAACCCACTTACAGGAGACGCCTTAAAACCCAAAGTTGCATCAAAAGGGACATAAGTCGCATCAAGCTGCTGCTCTGTTCCCCAATAGGGAGAGATGCGGCTCAACATACGATAATCGTTTACCTGCCTGCCTCCTTGTGCATTCAAATAAAGAATATAACTATCGGAGAAGATATACTCAGCACGAATGTCCGGGGCTACATCTATACCGCTATCATTACCGGTCATCCAGTCGACATGCGCACCCAGATGCAGCCTCCAGCTATCTTCATCAATAGCATAATAAGGATTCAGACCTAAAGAAGTATAATCCTTCATCAAGTCATCTGAATAAAATAAATTATCCATTTCAAATTTAATACCCACACGCTGAATATCGCTCAGTTTTCCCCATACATCACCTGCTGTATGAATTATTTTTTCCGTGCTGTTCTCATCAGAAATTGCCGGATATTTCTGTTTAAAATACTGAAAGCCTGTTTGTACAGTAAATTGCAATGGCATCATTTCATCCGTAGAAGACAACCCGACATAGAAATCTCCCAGTGTGTGATGCTGTTTATCATTCTCGCCGGAGATAGAAGAAATCGGACTCAACATATAATTAAATACACGAGAATGAAATCCTCCTCCAAGATTCAAATCCATATTCCTGAAACTATGTCTATACCCTATATTGAAAGAAGAAGAAAAACGGGATTTCCAATCATTATCAATTGCATCTTTCAGGGTTCCATTCATGCCATCCAATGAAGTAGCAACATTCAGACGGTCACCTTTCGTAATGTCCCATATATATCCGGCCTTGAAGTCCACATTACCATAATTACCGGCACCCGCACGCACATATCCTCGTTTGGTATTCTCCCATTCCCATTCACGGACTATAGGAAACATTTCTTCATAATTCCAGGCAGCCACAGGACGCAAAGCCGTAGCATACTCAATTCCTTTCTTCACTACTGCCGGTTCTTCCACCCTGGGCAACACATTTATTTTGGAAGCATCCATGACAGTAGGGTTATACTCATTCTCCACTACCACAGTGCGGTTCAAAGTACTGTCTTGCTGTGCATATACAGCCGACAGAGGCAACAAGCCCACAAACGCTATAATTGCTATTTTCTTCATAATCTTTAATTTTCGGCATTTAACTTATTCAGTCTGCTCTCTATCATTCCTGCAATATCATCATCTGCCTGGTAATTCTGCTTCAATGAAAGCAAATATTGCTTAGCATCTAAATTACGTCCCAATTTCATATAAACATCAGACAACAGCACAAAGCTACGCGCCAACCAATAAGTATGTGGAGTGCTGACTTCAATATAATCCAAGACTTCTTTCTCAGCCTGTTCTGTCTGCCCGGCATCAAAATAAATCTGCGCCACTTTATATTTCGCTTCTGCACCATATATATTGCGAGTGTCTTTTGCCAATATCTTCAAATCATCCATGGCACCTTCCACTTTTCCTGCATCCAGATAAGCCTTGGCACGATAATAATGAGCCTCGTTGGATAATTCAGGAGCAACCTTTGTCTCCGCCAGCAAATCCGTTGCCGCCAGCATTACTTCTTCTCCATTGCCCAACATATAAGCGCTACGAAGTACGCCTGTCTTTGCCAACTGCCGGCGTTCCGGCGAAACAGCTTTATCTTTCAGTTGCTTATAAACAGTCAACGCTTTTTCATAGTCTTTTGCCGAGTAAGCCATCTCAGCACTCATCATCATGGCATCTTCCGAATATTTATTATTGGGATAAGCCAAAACTTTGTCCAAATGTTCTATCGCACTATTGTAAGCCTTCCGGTTATAATCTATCAGCCCGACATAATAATTGGCATTCAAACTAAATGCACCTTCCGGGAAAGTTTGCAGATAATGAGTAAAACTATTGCGTGCTTCATCTATTTCACCGCGCATATATACCCTTTCGGCAGCAACATAAGTCAACGAATCACGTTCGTTCACATCAAAATTGGCTCCACCGGGAATGGTAGAAGCAAAGTTGGCATATTCATCCACCTTATTCAAATCAATATAAATAGACTTCAAATCTCTTTGGGCAAGACGAGCCTCCTCACTACCCGGATAATTAGTGATTACCTGCTTATAAGCCTGGATAGCCTCCGGATACTTATCTCCTTGATAATAGAGCAAACCTATTTCGTTAGCCGCTCGACGGGCCATATTACTTTCCGGGAATTTCTTCAACAAAATATTGAAACGATTAATAGCATTCGTATGATCCTCCATTTGAACAAAAGCACGGCCTTGCTCATACAAAGCATCATCCAGATATTGAGACTCGGGATAATCCGCTATCAAACGGTTTAAAATTTGTATCTTTCCGGTATAATCCTTCTGCAAGCCACGGACAAAAGCCTCTTGATATAAAGAATAATCCCCCAAAGAAGGATCTATTTCCACAGCACGGGCATAATCCTGACGGGCCGAATCAAAACGGCGGGCATAAAAGTTACAGTCACCGATACGATTGTAAGCATCTGCCTGTACAGCACGGTCATTGACAGTTCCACGGTCAACAAAACGGGTAAACCAATTCAATGCACCATTATAATTCTTTTGTTTAAAATCAGTATAACCCAAATTGTAAAGCGCCAGCCCGTACTCCCGATTCATCTTATCGGGAGCGAATTCCAAGTACCGGCGTAAATCATTTCCAGCCTGAGCATAGTGTTCCAGTCTGTAGTTTGCCTCACCACGCCAATAATATGCATCAGCCTTAGCAGACATGTTATATTGCCCGATAGCCAAAGAGCGGTTAAAATATTCTATTGCTTTGGAAAAGTCGGCATTAGCAAATGCCTGAGTACCGAGACGGAACAGAATCTTTTGTTTTGCTTCCATGATTCGTGCACCCGGATGCTCAATCTTTGCAATAGACTTCAATGCAGCTTCGTAGCTACGAGTATTCATATACACCTCTATCAAGTAATCATTTACCCGTTCGGCATACGGCGAATTGGGAAATTCATTAAGGAAGCGTTCAAATACCGTTACAGATTCAGCAAAAGGAGAATAAGAAGTCTCATGTATACACAAAGCATAATTATAAAGAGCCTGCTCTTTCACCAACGGGTCAAATCCTGATGCAGACGCCTGCTCAAAAGCCATTCTTGCCTGATTGCGTTCCTTCAAATTCAAATAAGCCAAGCCCATGTGCAAATATGCATTCTGAGACAAAGCATCATTCACCGAAGTCGTTTCACCCAATGTGGCAGCCGCCTTTGAATAAACACCGGTATAATAATAACTCATACCCAACTCATACAACGCTTTACGCTGCGGACGCGACACCGCACCCTGATAACGTTCCAGCGGTGCAATAGCTGCCTGGTAATTATTCAGCCCAAAACAGGCTTCTCCCAAAACACGTTCCATCTGAGCCTCATCTTTATGACCGGAATAAACCTTCAAATAGCGTTCAGCCACCGAACGTGCCTGTTCATAATTACCTTGCAATAAATAAATCTCTCCTATATAATAAGGCACTAAAGATGAATATACAGCATCATCTTTCAAAGATAAAAAAGCATCTAATGCCTTATTATACCGTTTTTCCACATAATCGATATAAGCCAAGTTATAAGTGGCATCCGATTGATAACGCGGGCTCACCTCTTTCAGTAAAAGGAACCATACGGAAGCATCGCGCAAATTACCTTCCTTTAAATAAGAAGTGGCAAGACGCATGGCACAATCATCGCGTTCTGCATCAGGCAGTGCCTCAAGGTCACACGCCCTAAACATAGCTATTGCCTCCTTATATTTACCTTCTTCAAAATACACCGAAGCAATCAAAGAACGTACCCTGTCTGTATATCGTGAATCCGGGTATTTATCCAGATAAGCCTGCAACAGCTCCACACTGTTTTTTGACTTCAATTCATATTCTCTGCATACCCTTCGGTATTCCTTATCGCCTGCCACGTCATCGGGAAGAATTTGCTGGGCCATACTTTGCAAAGCACATCCCCCCATCAATGCAGCTATTAATAGAGTCCTTTTCTTCATATTCTATTCTAATATTTATATTCTTTCAAAAAGCGTTTTACTCCCTCACGTACAGAGTCAAGACCAAATTCTTCAGGATTCACTTTGTCAAGCGGCATCCAAAAAGAATCCGCCACATCATCCATCGCTTCAAGATGAGCCGTATCTTCCACCGTACAAAGGAAAAACTGGTCTAAGGTATGTACCAAAAAGCCGGAATAAAGATAAGTATTGGGCAACGAAAACAGATATGCCGCTTTTTCCACTTTCAGTCCTGTTTCCTCCAGCACCTCACGCGCCACACCTTCCTCTCCGGTTTCATACATATCTATAAACCCTCCCGAAAGGTCCAGTGTTCCTTTCTTGGGTTCTTTACCCCGACGGCAAACCAATAATTCGTTCCTCTCATTCAAGATAAATGCCACTGTAGCGGCACTTGAATTAAAGTAGTAGACAAAACCACAATCCGCACAGCGTTTGGACTTCTCATTATTCACCACAAAATGTGAAGAACCACATTTGGGACAGTACTTGAATAGTTCTAGTGGATGCATAATTACTCCTTTTCTTTTATAGACACCGCAAAGATAGCTTAAATGACAGATAATTCATTAATTAAATCTAAAAGAAGAAAGAGAAAACACAATTCTTAGTACATTTGTTAGCAAATACAAATGTAAATTACTCACATGGAGATTGTTATAATTATCGCACTTATTTTACTAAATGGGGTATTCGCCATGTCCGAAATAGCCTTGATTTCTGCTCGCAAAAGCAGTCTGAACAATGATGTCCGTCACGGCAGTTCCACCGCGCGTATCGCCTTAAAATTAGCCAATGACCCGGATAAGTTTTTATCGACCATACAAATCGGAATTACTCTGATTGGTATTCTCACCGGTATTTATTCCGGCGATGTATTGGCGTCTGATTTCAGCAAAGTACTGACTGCAGCAGGCATACCAGTCACTTATGCCCATATAATAGCACAAATTCTGATTGTCATCTTAGTGACCTATCTCACCATTATTTTCGGAGAGCTTGTCCCCAAACGAATCGGAATGAGCGCATCCACACGCGCAGCCAAGCTACTGGCACGCCCCATGTATTGGCTGTCAGTCATAGCTTCTCCTTTCGTATGGATTTTGGCAAAAAGTACTTCACTGATTTTCAACCTGCTGCATATAAATACAGCAGAGGAAAAAGTTACGGAAGAAGAAATCAAATCCATGATTGACGAAGGAGCCGAGAATGGCGAGGTACAAGAAGTAGAACAAGATATCGTAGACCGCGTTTTCTCTTTGGGCGACCGCAGCATCAATACCATTATGACTTATCGTAATGATATAGTATCTATTGATATAGATATGGGAAACAAGCAGATTTATGATATTGTATGCCAGCATTTATATCAAGTTTATCCGGTGACACAAGACAATACTTTGGATAATATTATAGGTGTGGTTTACCTGAAAGATCTTTTCGGTAAATTAGAAGAAGTGAACTTTAATCTGCGTGATGTTATTCGTCCGGCACAATACTTCCATGAAAACATGGATGTCTATAAGGTATTGGAACAAATACGCCAGCACCACATTAAATATGGACTGATCTGCGATGAATTCGGCAGTTTGCAAGGAGTCATTACAATGAAAGACATATTGGAAGCATTGGTAGGGGCACTACCCGGCGATTCGGAAGAACCGGATATCATTCTCCGCAAAGACGGCAGTTGGCTGATAGACGGACAATGTTCTTTCTATGACTTCTTAAGTCATTTTGAAATGGAAGATTTATATTCCGAATATAATTATAACACATTGAGCGGACTTATTCTGCAGCAGTTGGGACATGTTCCCAAAACCGGAGAACTTCTCCAATGGAACGATTTCCTTTTTGAAATTGTAGATATGGACGGAGCACGCATCGATAAGATATTGGTCACCCTGTCAGACAAAAACAAAGAAGATAAATAAGATATGTTACAAAGAGATTATATTATGCGTTTGGTTCGCCAATTCATAGAAGCATTGGAAAAACTGGTGGAAGAAAAGAAAAAAGAGGATGGTCCTGAGTTTCAATTAAAGATACAAAGTATCTATCGAGCCTATTTTAACCATAGCCATCACTTCTATTATGAACAGGATGCGGAATATATTTTAACCGATCTGTCTCAAGACTATGAAGGGCAAGAGTTTCTGACCCGAATCGATATGTTATCGGAGTTGCTCTACCAAGACGCTCTATTGAAAGAGCCGGACGAAAAGAAATACCTTTTAGCAAAAGCACTCTATCTAAAAGAGTATTTGGACAGCCATAGTGATACCTTTTCTTTTGAGCGAAGAAACAAAATAAATGAAATCAAGAAGTTATTAGAGTTATAGACTAAAAAAATGCACTTTTTTTCAAAGAATATGTGTTTTTTCTTTCAAAATAGTAGATAAATTAAAAAGTATTCCTATATTTGCTTACAGATTGACAACACTAAAATCAAAATATTATGGAGAAAATAGACAGTCTTGACAGACAGATCCTTGAAATTATATCTCAAAATGCTCGCATCCCATTTAAAGATGTCGCAGCAGAATGTGGCGTTTCCCGTGCTGCTATTCACCAACGCGTACAAAGATTGATTGATTTGGGCGTCATTATCGGTTCGGGATATCATGTAAATCCTAAAAGTTTAGGATATAGAACATGTACGTATGTAGGAATCAAACTAGAAAAAGGCTCAATGTATAAAGCTGTAGTAAATGAATTAAAAAAGATTCCCGAAATAGTGGAATGCCATTTTACTACCGGTGCATACACCATGCTGACAAAAGTATATTCTCGTGACAATGAACACTTAATGGATATATTAAATTCCAGAATTCAGGAGATTCCCGGTGTTACAGCTACCGAAACAATGATATCTTTGGAGCAAAGTATCAAGAAAGAAATTCCTATTCAAACCGGGAAATAATGGAATGGCTGACTGACTACCATTTAGGCGGCATTGTTATCGGCATTTGTACATTTCTGATAATCGGTCTTTTCCACCCCATCGTGGTCAAAGCCGAATATTATTGGGGAACGCGTTGTTGGTGGATTTTCCTGATTTTAGGAATAGCCGGTATCATCGGCTCAATCTTAATCAACGACATACTCATTTCTTCACTGATAGGCGTTTTCTCTTTTTCGTCATTTTGGACTATAAAAGAAATTTTTGAGCAACGGGAACGCGTATTGAAAGGTTGGTTTCCAATGAATCCCAAACGAAAACACGAATACGAAGAAAAATAAACTCCTATTTTCCGGGCATTTCTTATTATATTTGAAATACCCGGAAAATACCACTCTTTCTGCAAAGACAATTTTATCACCATAGAGAAAAAGATTCTCATAATACCATTAACGGTTACTCTATTTGCCATATTTTTCGTATTTTTGTGAGCGACATCTAATATAAACCGAAGAAAAACAACATGAGATACAAATATTTATTACTCTTATTAGCACTATTAGCATTAAATACTCCCATTTCTGCCGAATATTTCAGGCATATTGGATTATCCGAAGGATTGACGCAGCCATCGGTTATGTCCATACACCAAGATCAATTGGGAAGAATGTGGTTTGGTACAAGAGAGGGAATAAATCTGTATGATGGCAAACAAATCACTGCTTTCAAAGGTTGGTGCAACGCTTCCAATGATTCAGCTCCCATCTGGTTGGGAAATGAAGTTTCATCCATCGTTGAGGACAAACAAGGAAATATTTTTTTCTTAGTCGATGACGATATTATAAAATTTGATATACAGACCGAACAATTCAGTCGTCTTTCTAAAGGAAGCCGCATCCCGGTTTTAACTTCACTTGAAGGAGACCTGTGGTATATGAGACGTGATTCCTTATTCAAGCATTCTTCAGGAGCCACGGAATCAACCTTCATGCTAAAAACCGGAATTACTTCTCCCATCACCTGCCTGACAATGTTACCCAATAAAATCTGTATTGGCTCACATGACGGAATTTTCTTCTATGACCGTTCCAGCGGGAAAGAAACACATGTACTCAGAGGTATTGACATCTACCGCATTTTTGAAAGCTCACAAAAAGAATTGTGGATTGGAACAAGAATGTATGGATTATACAGAATCAACAAAAAAGGAGAAATCAGGCAAGTGCCTTTCAGCCCCGGTTCCCCCACAGGAATCAGCAGCTGGCAAATTCGTGATTTTGTGGAAGACGGCGAACGGAACATCTGGTTTGGAACATTTGACGGACTACATAAATATAGTACGAAAACAGGACAGTATTCCCTTATCCAAATCCCCAAATACGTAGGAGGATTAAACCACCCATCTATCTTTTCCCTTTGTAAAGATATGCAAGGTACTATCTGGGTGGGAAGCTATTTTGGAGGAGTAAATTATTTCACACCCAAACAAGACAGCTTTGTACATTACGACTATGACC
>OHFL01001054.1_pt1 | contig 14202 bp, 9 predicted proteins | sample 1567491 | NCBI WGS metagenome assembly OHFL01 (sample SAMEA3879539, study PRJEB24766) | human gut metagenome | biome: human-associated habitat; feature: feces | place: USA | collected 1985/1987 | reverse complement strand
GGAAGGCTGATCTGTCATTACTGTGGTTATACACAGCCGATGCCGAAGCTTTGTCCCAAGTGTGGATCGAAATATATTCTGGGATTTAAGGCAGGTACCCAGCAGATCGAGGAAAAGCTGAAGGAGCTGTACCCCGGTGTGCGGACGTTACGCATGGATGCGGATACCACCCGGACGAAGGACAGCTATGAGAAAATATTATCCTCCTTCGCAAACGGGGAAGCGGACGTGCTGATCGGCACCCAGATGATCGTCAAGGGACATGATTTCCCAAAGGTGACACTGGTGGGGATCCTGGCGGCGGATCTGTCGTTAAATGCGTCGGATTACCGGGCGGGAGAGCGGACTTTCCAGCTTCTGACCCAGGCGGTGGGCCGGGCCGGCAGAGGGGTGCTCCCCGGGGAAGCGGTGATCCAGACCTATCAGCCGGATCATTACGCCATTACCTGTGCTGCGGCTCAGGATTACGAGAGCTTTTATCAGGAGGAGATTCTGTATAGAGAGCTGTCCGGCTACCCGCCGGTGGCTCATATGCTGGCAGTACAGATCTACGGGAAAGAGGAAGAAAATGTAAAACAGCTTGCCCTGAGACTGACAGATGTGGTAAAGTCTAATATGGACTTTTTGTCAGGAAAGCAAAAAGAACAGTCCAATAAGAAGATACAGGTACTGGGACCTGCCCCTGCCAACATCAGCAAGATCAATGATATCTACCGGTATGTGTTCTATGTGAAGCATGCGGAGTATGATGTCCTGGTGGAAGTAAAGGACAGACTGGAGGAAACTCTCAGACAGTGGCAGCCCAGACAGATGAGTATACAATTTGATTTTGACCCGGTAAGCGTGTTATAGGAGGTAAAGAACTGTGGCAATCAGAAACATTCGTGAATATGGGGATGAAGTACTGACCAAGACCTGCAAAGAGGTCAAGGAGATGACACCCCGGACCAAAGAACTGATCGAGGATATGTTGGAGACTATGTACGATGCCAATGGCGTAGGGCTGGCGGCACCACAGGTAGGTGTCCTGAAGAGAATCGTGGTGATCGATACCACCGGAGAGGATCCGTATATTCTGATCAACCCCCGCATCGTAGAGAGCAGTGGAGAGCAGACCGGACAGGAAGGGTGTCTTAGCGTACCCGGTAAGTTCGGCATCGTAACCAGACCCAATTATGTGAAAGCGGTAGCACTGGATGTGAATATGAAGCCCATCGAAGTAGAGGGAACAGAATTGCTGGCCAGAGCCATCTGCCACGAACTGGATCATCTGGACGGTCATCTCTATGTGGAAAAGGCGGAAGGACCGCTGCAGGATATGACCTACGAGGATGAGGAAGAAGAGTAAGCTTTCCGGAAAGGAGACAGACTATGCAGATCGTATTTATGGGAACTCCCGATTTTGCCGTGGGAGCGCTGGAGGCACTGATCACACAGGGCCATGAGATCACCGCAGTGGTGACCCAGCCGGACAAGCCAAAGGGCAGAAGCAAAGAATTACAGTTTCCTCCCGTGAAGGAATGTGCGGTAAAACATGGCATTCCTGTATTCCAGCCCCGTCGGATCAAGACACCGGAAGCCATTGAGGAATTGAAAAAATATCCCGCAGATATTTATATCGTGGCGGCGTTCGGACAGATCCTGTCTCAGGAGATTCTGGATCTGCCAAAATACGGATGTCTGAACATCCATGCATCCCTCCTTCCGAAATACCGCGGGGCATCTCCTATCCAGAGAGTGATCATCGACGGAGAGGCTGAGACTGGTGTGACCATCATGCAGATGAATGCGGGACTGGACACCGGCGATATGTTGTACCGGAAGAAAATCCCCATTACTTCGGAGGACACCTTCGAAACTTTGCATGACAAGCTGATGGTGCTGGGCGGGGAAGCGATCACCGAGGCACTGCCTCTGCTGGAGGCAGGCAAACTGGTACCGGAAAAGCAGGATGATACCAAGACCTGCTACGCGGCCCTGATCACCAAAGAGATGGGAAAGCTGGACTTTACGAAAACAGCGGCAGAACTGGATCGTTTGATCCGTGGACTGACTCCCTGGCCCAGTGCATATACGCATTATCATGGAAAACAGCTGAAAATCTGGAAAGCCATTCCTATGGCAACTGCGCATAAGGAAGCACCGGGCACGATCCTTACGGTGAATAAGGATTCCTTTGAAGTGGCTGCATCGGAAGGCTCCTTAAAGGTGATGGAACTGCAGCTGGAAGGTAAAAAGCGTATGACAACTCACGATTTCCTGCTGGGGGTAAAGGTACAGCCGGGAGAGCTTCTGGGCGAGCGTTAGGATACGACGAAACGAAAAGCAACGATCGGGTAAACGGTGTTGACAGAAAGGAGACTTTCGTATGTACGGTGGCTATTACGGATATGGTTATTATTGGGATCCTACTTATTTTCTGGTACTGGTCGGACTGGTATTGTGTCTGGGTGCCAGCGCACTGGTGAATTCCACCATGCGCAAATACAGCAAAGTCCGGAATATGAGAGGATTGACGGGAGCGGAAGCGGCCCGCAACATTCTCAACAGAGAAGGCTTATACAATGTACAGATCGAGTGCCTGAACTCCGATGACGGTGATCATTACGATCCCCGGACGGATACGGTGCGACTGTCTTACAACAACTTTAACGGAACCTCGGTGACCGCGGTCAGTGTTGCGGCCCATGAGTGCGGACATGCCATTCAGCATGCCCATGGCTATGCCCCCATGAACATTCGTGCTGCACTGGTGCCGGTGGTGAATATCGGAAGCAATTTAAGCATTCCCCTGATCTTTTTAGGAGTACTGCTCAGCTGGAACCAGACATTGATCCAGCTTGGTATCTGGGCATTTGCGCTGACTGTTATTTTCCAACTGGTGACACTGCCTGTGGAATTCAATGCTTCCCGCAGAGCTATCGTGAAGGTGGAAGAATACGGGTTATTAGGCAGTGAAGAAGTAAGCGGCGGCAAAAAGGTGCTGACGGCAGCGGCTCTGACCTATGTGGCAGGAGCGGCCTCCTCCGCATTACAGCTGCTCAGACTGATCCTGCTGTACGGCGGCAATCGCAGAAGGAGAGACTAATCTTGAGTGATCATGCAACGACCGATACAAGAGAGATTATAGTGGAGATCCTGCTCAGTCTGGAAAAGGGGCAGGATTTTTCCCATAAATTGATGAAAGCGGTTCTGGATAAATACGATTATCTGGATCCCAGAGAGAAAGCGTTTATCAAAAGAGTCACGGAAGGTACGATAGAGAGACAGCTGGAGCTGGACTATTATCTGGATCGGTTTTCTTCTGTTCCGGTCCGGAAGATGAAGCCTCTGATCCGCTGTCTTCTTCGTATGAGTACTTATCAGATCCTGTATATGGACGCAGTTCCCGACAGTGCGGTGTGCAATGAGGCCTGCAAGCTGGCGGCCAAAAGAGGCTTCCGTACCCTGAAAGGCTTCGTCAATGCGGTGCTGCGTAATATTTCCCGCAGCAAGAAACAGATGCCGTTGCCGGATCCCAAGGATACGGTGAAATATCTGAGCATAAAATATTCCATGCCGGAATGGATCGTGAATCTGTGGCTGCCTGCATATGGCAGAGAAGGAACGGAAACACTTTTAAAAGGACTCCTTTCCATTCATCCGGTATCCCTGCGGTTCTCCACGGAACTGACCGAAGCGGAGAGAGAGTCACTGGCGGAGAAAATTGAGAAAACCGGTGTACGTCTGCAGCAAAGCAGGGAACTTCCTTATGTGTATCTGGCACAGAATCTGGAAAATGTAAGTGAACTTCCGGGCTTTGCGGAAGGCAAATTTACCGTGCAGGATGCCAGCTCCGCACTTGCAGTGGAAGCGGCAGGTATATGCCCAGGTAATACGGTCATGGATCTGTGTGCGGCTCCGGGTGGCAAGACGATCCTGGCGGCGGAATTTGCAGGGGAAGCAGGCCACGTCGTGTCCCGTGATATATCGGAATACAAGACGGACCTGATCCGGGAGAATCTGGAGCGCATGAACCGTAGGAATGTGGAGGTTCAGGTGTATGATGCCACGGTGCATGATCCGGAGAAGGAAAAATATGCGGACGTGGTGCTGATGGATGTCCCCTGCTCTGGTCTTGGTGTTATGGGAAAAAAGAGAGATATCAAATATCATGCCACACCGGAAAGCCTGCAATCCATCACAGAACTGCAAAGGCAGATCGTGGCAGCCGGATGGCAGTATGTGAAGCCGCACGGTGTACTGCTCTACAGTACCTGCACGATCCACCGCGGGGAAAATCAGGAGATGGCAGCCTGGATCACAGAGAATTTCCCGTTTGTACTGGAAGAAGAGAGACAGCTTCTGCCGGGAACGGATGAGACCGACGGATTCTATTATGCAAGACTGCGCAGAAAAGCGTGAGAGATAAGAAGTAAGAGAACGAAAAATGGATACGAAAAAAGATATCAAATCCCTGAATCTGGAAGAATTGAAGACAGAGCTGGAGAGCATGGGAGAGAAGGCCTTCCGGGCAAAGCAGATGTATGAATGGATGCATGTGAAGCTGGTCAGGAGCTTTGATGAAATGACCAACCTCTCCGCAAAATTCAGGGAGCAATGTAAGGAAAAATATGAATACACCTGTGTAAACCCTGTCAGAATACAGGAGTCCAAGATCGACGGAACGAAAAAATTCCTGTTTGAATTATCTGATGGCAATGTGGTGGAAAGTGTCTGGATGCAGTATAAGCACGGCAACAGTGTGTGCATTTCTTCACAGGTGGGATGCCGTATGGGCTGTAAATTCTGTGCGTCCACGCTGGACGGACTGGAACGGAATCTGACTCCTTCCGAGATGCTGGATCAGATTTACGCCATCACAAGACTGACGGGGGAGCGGGTCTCCAATGTGGTAGTCATGGGCACTGGGGAACCGATGGATAATTATAACAATATTTTGAAATTTCTGCATCTTCTGACCGATGAGAACGGTCTGAACATCAGCCAGAGAAATGTCACGGTGTCCACCTGTGGAATCGTGCCCAGAATGCGGCAGCTGGCGGATGAAAAGCTGCAGATCACACTGGCATTGTCCTTGCATGCCACCACCGATGAAAAACGAAGAAAACTGATGCCCATTGCCAACCGGTATTCTATCAAAGAGTTGATGGAAGTCTGTCAGTATTATTTCGAACAGACCGGACGAAGGATCACTTTCGAATACAGTCTGGTGGGCGGTGTGAATGATACGGAAGAGGATGCCAGGGAACTGATCGCCCTGGCGAAGCCGTTGTGCTGCCATATCAACCTCATCCCGGTCAACCCCATTAAAGAGCGGGATTATGTGCAGTCGGATACGAAGCACATTCAGGCATTTAAAAATAAACTTGAAAGTAAGATGATACATGTTACAATTAGAAGGGAGATGGGCCGGGATATTGACGGAGCCTGCGGACAGTTAAGACGCCGTCATACGCAGGAGGCGAAGAACCCGGGGGAACTCTCACAGGAGGAAGTTTGACGTGCTTAAGACGTTTTCCATAACCGATATCGGAAGGAAAAGAAAAGTAAATCAGGACTATATCTATACCTCTGAAAAACCGGTGGGAAATCTGCCGAATGTATTTATCGTGGCAGATGGTATGGGTGGTCACAATGCGGGAGACTATGCGTCCAAGGTAACGGTAGAGACCATGCTTGCCGAGATGGAGAATTCTTTTGAGAAGAATCCCACCCTGATCTTCCGCAAAGCCATTGAGGAAGCCAATGATGTGATCCGCAAGAGAGCAAGCGAGGATGAAAAGCTGGAAGGAATGGGGACTACGGTCGTGGTGGCATCCTGCATGGGCAGATTCTTACAGGTGGCCAATGTAGGAGACAGCAGACTCTATGTGGTGGGCAGCAAGATCCGCCAGATCACAAGAGATCATTCGTATGTAGAAGAAATGGTACGGATCGGAGAACTGGATCGTGCCGATGCAAGGAACCATCCGGATAAAAATATTATTACCAGAGCGGTAGGGGCGGAAGACAAAGTGGAGCCGGATTTCTTTACCGTGGAATTACAGGAGGGTGAGATCGTCCTTATGTGCTCGGATGGTCTGACAAATATGCTGGAAGACGAGGAAATCCGCATGATTATCAGCGGAGCCAGAGACCTTGTGGAGAAGGCAGAGAGCCTGGTGGAGGCGGCCAATGCCAACGGCGGCAGAGACAATATCAGTGTGATACTGATCGAGCCGTGCGCGTAAATTACCCAGCTTTTTTGGAAATGGAGAGCAAGTATGATCAAAATAGGAATGATGATCGGCGATCGCTATGAGATCCTGGAAAAAATCGGAACCGGCGGTATGTCAGATGTCTATAAAGCAAAATGTCACAAGCTGAATCGCTATGTGGCGATCAAGGTATTGAAGCAGGAATTCAGCGAAAATGCTAATTTTGTATCCAAATTCCGGATCGAGGCACAGGCGGCAGCAGGACTGATGCACCCCAATATTGTCAATGTCTATGATGTCGGGGAAGAGAACGGAATTTATTATATCGTCATGGAACTGGTAGAGGGTATTACCCTCAAAAAGTACATTGAGAAGAAGGCCAGACTGTCTTACAAGGAAGCGGTAAGCATCGCCATCCAGGTAAGCATGGGTATTGAGGCTGCACATAATAATCATATTATCCATCGGGATATCAAGCCGCAGAATATTATTATCTCCAAGGACGGCAAAGTCAAGGTGACGGACTTCGGTATTGCCAAGGCAGCTACCAGTAATACCATCACTTCTAATGTCATGGGAAGTGTACACTATACTTCTCCCGAGCAGGCCAGAGGGGGTTACAGCGATGAAAAGAGTGATATCTATTCGCTGGGTATCACCATGTTCGAGATGCTGACGGGAAGAGTTCCTTTCAACGGGGAGACTACGGTTGCCATTGCCATCAAGCATATTCAGGAAGAAATGCCGTCTCCGAAGGAGTTTGTACCGGAGATCCCTTCCAGCGTAGCCAGTATTGTACTGAAATGTTGTCAGAAGTCTCCGGACCGCAGATACCAGAATATGGCAGAACTGATCGCGGATCTGAAGCAGTCCCTGATCAACCCGGAGGAAGATTTCGTGGTGAACACCGATCCGGATATGGAAGGTGGTACCCGGATGATCTCCGATGAGGATATGGCGCAGATCAAACGAAAAGTCCCTTATCAGGGAGGACGGGAATACGAAGAGCCGGATCATGATGAGACCATGCGTCTGCGTTCCGATACCGAAGCCATGTATGAAAACGATGAGGATGGCGAAGACGAGGATAATTACGACTACGACCCCAAGATGGAGCGTGTGACCACAATCCTGGCAATTGTAGCCGGTGTGGTGATCTGTATTATCCTGATCGTTCTGGCAGTGAAGATCTTCGGCGGCAAAAATGAAGGAAGCAGCGACTCTAACTCAGGACCGATCATTACGACCGAAGAGACGGATGCCACAGAAGTGGAAAAGGTCTCCATGCCGGATGTAAGGGGCATGAAGGTAGAAGATGCAAAGAGCACCCTGACCAGTCTGGGAATCCTCACAGAGGTGACTTATGAGGAGTCCGACACGGTAGCGGAAGGTGTTGTTATCAATACAGATGTCAGCGTGGGAGCACAGATCGATAAGGGCAGCAAGGTAACCCTGAAAGCCAGTGCAGGAACTCAGGGTGTGGAAGTACCCAATGTGGTGGATCTTACTTTTGATGAAGCCAATACACAGTTGGTAAGCAAGGGATTCCTGGTCAACAAGACAGAGAGCTATTCCGATACGGTAGAGTCCGGCCGGGTGATTTCCCAGACCCCTTCCGAGGGCAACAAAGCACCGAAGGGCAGTGTGATCACTGTGACAGTAAGTCTGGGTAAGGAAGATACCAAGATCCGTGTGCCGAATCTGATCGGTCTGTCCGAGCAGGACGGTACGGTAGAAGCCATCGAGGCAGGACTGACCGTAGGCAGTGTGACCTATATCTACAGTGACGAAGTGGGAGAAGGCATGATCTGTTACCAGAGCTATTCCCATGGCTCCTATGTGGAGCAGGGAACCTCCATTGATATCAAGGTCAGTCAGGGAGCTCAGAAGGTGACTTACAAGTGTAATGTCAGCATTGCGGCACCGACGACTTCGGAAGCACCCGGCTATGTATCGGGAATGGAAGTCAGCATCAAACTGGTGACGGATGACGATAACGTACTGCTGGATACCAAGACCAGCACTTTCCCGGTAGCTACCAATTTCAACGGTATGACTGCCTCCGGTGGTACGCTCACCATGACGTATCAGGTGACAAGCGAACCGACCACCACAACGAACCCGGATACCGGGGAGCAGGTGACGGTTCCCGGAACGACAGAAGACCGTTCCTTTACCAGAAGAGTTGAGTTCGTAAAGGAATAAGATCAAAGGCGGGAAGCTATGAAGGGCAAGATTATAAAAGGAATCGCCGGGTTCTATTACGTCCATGTAGCGGACGATGGCCATACAATGGGCACGGTGTACGAATGCAAGGCAAAAGGAGTCTTTCGCAAGGATCACAGAAAACCCCTGGTCGGGGATGACGTGGAGATGGATGTCCTGGATGAGGCACAGAAAAAAGGAAATATCAGGGAATTGCTTCCCAGACACAGTGAACTGATCCGTCCGGCGGTAGCTAATGTGGATCAGGCGCTGGTGATCTTTGCCATCACGAAGCCACAGCCGAATTTTAATCTGCTGGATCGTTTCCTGGTCATGATGCAGCAGCAGGACATTCCCTGCATTATCTGTTTTAACAAGCAGGATATTGACGAGGAAGGCAAAAAGGAAGATTATCGTGCCATTTACGAACAGGCGGGATTCCGTACGATCACGGTCAGCGCAGCCAGACAAGAAGGGATAGATACCATTCAGGAGCTGCTTCGCGGCAAGACCACTACGGTGGCGGGGCCCAGCGGTGTCGGTAAATCCTCTCTGGTAAACTGCCTGCAGTCCGGCACAGTGATGGAGACCGGCTCCATCAGTGAGAAGATCGAGCGGGGAAAGCATACTACCAGGCACTCCGAACTGATCACCATTGCACAGGATACGTATATTCTGGATACCCCGGGATTTAGCTCTCTGGGGTTGTTTCGGTTGGAGAAGGAGCAGCTGGCGGAATTTTATCCGGAGTTTGCCCCTTTTGAAAAATATTGCAGATTCGGAGGCTGCTCCCATATCTCTGAGCCGGTATGCGGTATCAAGGCTGCTGTGGCAGAGGGAGAGATCCCGCAGATACGTTATGAGAACTACTGTCTGCTCTATGATGAACTGAAAAATCAGAGAAAATATTAATTATGAGTGAAGTGCAGAATAATCTAGGGGAAAAATTCAAAGAGACCATTGCGGAAGCGATGAAGACCGGAGATTTTCATGCGTTGAACACGCTGGTGACGGATACGGTCAACGATGCCTTGCGGGAGGCGGATTTCCAGGCAAATCTGTCCAGGGAAGCCACGGAAAAAAAGGTGTGGAATTCCCAGCGCAGCTGGCAGGATAAAAGGCGGGAGGAAGTCAAGACTGAGGCAGAGATCCAGGCAGAACGGCAGCAACGGGAAAAACAGCAGGAGGAGCGCCGCAGGCAGAACGAAGAATGGCACCGGCAGCGCAGAGAGCGGGAAAAGCAGTGGGAAGAACAACGGAAGGCTCAGGCAGAGCAGAACTGTGCACGGAATCAGGCACAGCCGGTGACACCCAGAAAAGCTACTGCGGCAGAAATGACTTCTCTGGTCAAAATGGAAAAGAAGGGAAACGTGTCCGGAACATTGTGCACTGTGTTCGGCGGGATCGGACTGGGGTTCAGCGGACTGGGACTTCTGGTACAGCTGTTACTGGCAGCTTTTCAGGCAGCATCTCTGAGTGCGGCGATCCTTCCGGGGGTATTGTCTCTGGTATTTTTAGAGATGATTTCTTATGGCAACGGACAGCGTAGAAGATTAAAACGTGCGGAGAAATATCTGGAACTGTGCGGCACCAAAATGTATGGTGTGATCAACGAAATGGCCCGCTATACCGGAAAAAGTGTCCGCTATGTCAGAAGGGATCTTCGTAAGATGTTAAAAGCCGGAATGTTTCCGGACGGACATCTGGATGATAAAGAGACCTGCTTTATGCTCAATAATGTGATCTACCGTCAGTATCTGGAGACGGAGAAAGCCTATCTGGAGCAGAAGAAGATCAGTGAGCAGGAGAAGGAACAGAATACAGCGGGCACCGATACACAGGATACGGATCAGAACCGCAGAGAGCAGGAACTGCACAGTATTGTGGCAGAAGGAATGGAATACATCCGTCATCTGCGGGATCTGAATGACAGGATCGAAGGAGAAGCTATCTCTGAGAAGCTGTACCGGCTGGAAAATCTGTTGAAGGAGATCTTTGACCGAGTGCAGGAGCATCCGGAGCAGATGCACCGGATGCATAAGCTGATGGATTATTACCTGCCTACTATGTTGAAACTGGTGGAGCAGTATGCGGAATTTGACGAGATCAGCAGCCCGGGAGAAGATATTCTCGATGCCAAAAAAGAGATCGAAAAGACACTGGATATGATCAATCAGGCATTCGTTACATTGCTGAACAATCTGTTCCGGGATGCAGCCTTTGATGCGTCAGCGGATGCACAGGTATTGCAGACGATGTTGGCCAGGGAAGGGCTGACGGAATCGGATTTTGTAAGAGAAAAAAGTGTATGACAGCAGGAAAGCAATGCTGATGGTAAATAAAAAATCATGAGAGAGTATGGAAAGGCGGGGTTATAAGTATGAATATGGATCTGGATGCAGCAACAAAAGAGGCACCTACCCTTACACTGGATCCCTTTGCGGAGGCAAAGGCAGAGATCGTGGAGAAGAAGCCGGAGGAACTGGTAGAGGAGCAGGCTGTTCCGGAGATGGAACTGACACCGGAAGAACAGAAAATGGTAGATGATTTTGCGGGACAGATCGATCTGACCAATACCCAGGCGGTATTGCAGTACGGTGCGGGGAGTCAGAAAAAGATCGCAGATTTCTCTGAGACAGCACTTAGCAATGTCCGGACCAAGGATATGGGCGAGGTTGGACAGCTGTTGACGGATGTAGTGGCACAGCTCAAGGATTTTGATACAGAGGAAGACAAGGGATTCTTCGGCTTGTTTAAAAAGAGCGGGGATAAGCTGAGTAATCTGAAAGCAAAGTATGATAAAGCGGAAGTGAACATCAGCAAGATCTGTGATGCCATGGAAAATCATCAGGTGGTGCTGCTAAAAGATGTGGCGGTACTGGACAAGCTGTATCAGCTGAATCTGAATTATTTTAAAGAACTGTCCATGTATATTCTGGCAGGTAAAAAGAAACTGACACAGGCGAAAAACGTGGAACTGCCGGAACTTCTGGAAAAAGCACAGAAGAGCGGACTGCCGGAGGATACGCAGGCTGCAAAGGATTTTGCAGCAATGTGTGAGAGATTCGAGAAGAAGATCTATGATCTGGAACTTACCAGAGCCATTTCTCTGCAGATGGCACCCCAGATCCGACTGATCCAGTCCAATGATATCGCTATGTCCGAGAAGATCCAGTCCACACTGGTGAATACGATCCCTCTGTGGAAGAGCCAGATGGTCATTGCCATCGGTCTGGATCATGCCACCGATGCAGCCAAGGCACAGCGTGCAGTATCGGATATGACCAATGAACTGTTGAAGAAAAATGCAGAAGCACTGAAAGTGGCATCCGTGGAGACAGCGAAGGAATCAGAGAGAGGTATTGTGGATATCGAGACCCTCAAGACCACGAACCAGACACTGATGACCACACTGGATGAAGTCATGAAGATCCAGGAGGAAGGCCGTGCCAGAAGACAGAGCGCAGAGGAAGACTTACAGCGGATCGAAAATGAAATGCGTGAGAAACTGCTGGAGATGAGCCAGTCATCCCATACATGATTTTTACATAATTTTAAGCAGAGAAATCTTGACGAAACCACCAGAGGAAATTAAAATAAAATGTATATAGGTTAATTAACGGAAGGAGCAGGAAACAAATGAAAAAACTGGAAGAAATGCTAAGGGAGAAACCAATTAAAAATAAGCTTTCTTTTGTGTTCCGCATTATGGATGTTTTATATGTGGTGTTGGCACTGGTGGCAGTTGTGGAATTGATACATTCAAAAAGCTATGTGGGAAGCGTAATTGTTGTGATCATAGTTGTATTAGCTATTGCATTTAATGCAGCTATGTCAAAAATGCTTACCAAAATGCTGGTGGAACCTATTGAAAGCCTGGTAATGGCAGCTGAAAAGATTACAGTCGGTGACTTCGAGATCGGCACTCCTTATGAGTCCGAGGATGAGCTGGGACGCTTATCCGATAGTTTTGAGACCGCAGCCGGTATTTTGAAAAAGGTTGTATCAGATCTGCAGGATATTGTAGAGCATTTTGCTGAGGGTAATTTTGATGTACATAGCAACTGCCCCGATGCGTATGTAGGACAGCTCCGCAATGTACTGGATGAACTGGATGATATGGTGAACAAGGTCAGTGAGACTATGCACGGTATTCAGGGATCTTCCGAACAGGTGTCTGCCGGAAGCAATCAGCTGGCTGTCAGTGCACAGGATATTGCAGAAGGTGCTACCAGTCAGGCTGCAGCTGTTGAAGAACTGGTGGCTACCGTAGAAGAAGTAACGAATCAGCTACTGGAGAACACCAAGTCTACCGATATCGTTCACGATAAGGCAAAACAGGTAGGTATCGAGGCAGCCAACAGCCAGAAGAAGATGGATGAGCTGGTAGATGCCATGAAGAAAATCGATACCACGACCCAGAATATCGAGAAGATCATCGCAGATATCGAGAATATTGCATCCCAGACCAATCTGCTGTCTTTGAATGCTTCCATTGAGGCAGCAAGAGCAGGGGAAGCCGGAAGAGGTTTCGCAGTCGTGGCTGACCAGATCAGACAGTTGGCAGAAGAGAGTGCAAATTCCGCAGTAGAGTCTAAGAAGCTGATCGAAGAATCCATGAACGAAGTAGGAGTGGGTAACAGGGTTACCAGGGAGACCAACGAAGCAATGCAGAAGGTTATGACCGAACTGGATCAGATCATCCAGGAGCTTGCTAATATCCGTACTGCATCCGACAGACAGGCAGTATCTGTCAACAACATCAAGAAGGGTGTGGAGGACATCAACGATGTTATCCAGTCCAACTCCGCAGCAGCAGAGGAAACCTCTGCGACCAGCGAGGAGCTTTCCGCTTCCGCTACTACTTTGAACGAGTTGTTAGAGCACTTCAAACTGCGCGGTTAATCGGAGGATGTTTTCCCAAGATCGTAATAGAGAGAACAGAAGAACCATAGCTGAAACCACAGCTGTGGTTCTTTTCATATCGGAGGAGTAATGAGTAATAAGGAAATGCTTCATAGAAAACAATATAGGATAGCGGCGGTAGTGGCCGGTCTGGCGCTTGCAGTAAGTATGACAGCCTGTGGTGCACAGAAAGGGACTGAGGGGACGGAAAGCGTGGAAACTATGGAAAACGTGGATCCTGTGGTTCCCGAGAGCGTAGCAGCATCCGTGGAGACAATAGAAAATGAGAAAAACGCAGAGGAATTCGGTAGAGAAACGCTAGCGGAAACGTCTGTGCCGCAAGGGGCGGCGAATAGTGCAGGACATGAAATGGTGACTTCGGGGACCGACAAAGTTCCCGGGGGAGAGGCTGCGGTGTCGCAAAGCGGTATGCCGACAGAGGCCGCAGGCAGTCAGACAGAAACGGTAGCCGGTCAGCCGGAGGCTATACAGAACCAGCCGGTGGAATATACCGACTTACAGCAGATCACTCTGAATCCGGACTGGGAATATGCGGATCATTCGAAGATAAATACCGGAGCCGCAGTACTATACCGGGCACCAGAGGAGTCCGGAAGCAAGGGAATCATTATCGGAGTGAATGCGGGACATGGCACCGCCGGTGGGGCCAAAGTAAAGACGCTGTGCCATCCGGACGGTTCGGCCAAGACTACGGGAGGCAGTACGGCAGCGGGAGCTACGGAAGCTGCGGCAGTGTCCGGAGGCATGACATTTCAGGACGGGACACCGGAGCGAACGGTTACTTTGCAGATGGCACAGATCCTGCGGGACAAACTGTTGGCCTCTGGCTATGATGTACTGATGCTCAGGGACGGAGAGGATGTGCAGTTGG
>OHFL01001050.1_pt1 | contig 14252 bp, 8 predicted proteins | sample 1567491 | NCBI WGS metagenome assembly OHFL01 (sample SAMEA3879539, study PRJEB24766) | human gut metagenome | biome: human-associated habitat; feature: feces | place: USA | collected 1985/1987 | reverse complement strand
CAAGAATTTTCAAGAATTGAAAATTTGTGGCCACGGGACGATTCTTGCTCTCACGTTTTCCCTCAACTTTTGCAATTATTGTTGAAGAAGTTTTAGGTTCGACTGCTGTTGACAATGCTCCACCACGATCCCCAGACTATTCGGTCTGGGGATTTTTTTGTGGTGGACGGTACAGGACGCCATGGAAGCACACACCAACTTTCCTGGGCTGTGTTGTCCAAAACCCCGGCGGGCACTGGACATCCTCTGCCGGGTGGTTTATACTGGGAGCAGCAAAAAAACAGAGGAACAGGGGAGTGCGGAATGGTGCAGGAAAACGGGATGATGCTGGAGGTTCTGCCGCTGGAAGCAGGCGGTGCGCGGCTGGTGCGGGTGTACGGTCAGGACCCCTGCGTCGTACTGCCGGGCAGCGTTCCGGCCCCGGCGGGAGGCAGCTGGCCCATCACCGAGTTGGGGGACTACTGCTTCTCCGAAAAGCCCCGCAGTCTGCCGGCATCGGATGCCGTCTGCCGCTATCAGGTGGATGATACCGGTGCAGTCCGGCTGACCCGGGCCTTCGGGCAGGCGGTGGGCGGCAGTGCCCGCCGGTACGATTTTGACTTTGACGCCCCGGCGGCGGACCCCGACGACCTGCACCCCGTGTGCGGCAGCTTTGTGGAAGAGGTGACCCTGCCGGACCGCCTGCAGGTCATTGGCAGCTGTGCCTTTTACAACTGCCGGAAGCTGCGCCTGCTTACGGTGGGAGCCGAGGGCCTGACGCTGGGCAGTGATGTGTTCCTGAACTGCTTTGCACTGGAGACCATCCGGGTGCAGGCAGAGGCGGACGCGGCCACCGGCCTGTTTGCGCTGGTCAACAACATCACCGAGGCGGTGCGGGCGGAGTTCCGGCCCGCTGGTGCGGCGGCCCCGTTGGCGGCCCTGTGGTACCCCGCCTACTGGGAGGACATTGAGGAGACCCCGGCCCACATCCTGCTGCACACCTTTTCCGGGCAGGGATATCATTACCGGCAGTGTTTTTTGAACAATAAATTCCTCCCGGCAGAATACGACGCCATTTTCCCGCAGGGGCACGACGCCGACGATGCCAACATCATGGCCATGCTCTGCTTCGACCGTCTGCGCTGGCCATGGCAGCTGAGTGAAACGGCGGCCGGGCATTACCGGGCCTTTCTTTCCGCCAACACCGGTCGGGTGCTCGCCCGTCTTTTAAAGGCGCAGGACACCGACAGCATCCGCGCTCTGCTGGCACTGGACGTGCTGGACAAAGCTGCCTTTGCCGAGGGGGCTGCCCTTGCCGCAAAGGCGGAAAATGCCGCTGCCGCTGCCCTGCTGGCCGACGCGGAGCACAAAAAATTCGCCGCGGCAAAACCGAAGCGGCGGTATGATTTTGATTTTTAAGGGGGTGAATCCGGTTGCCAAAGGAAAAATTTGTGGACCCGCGCAAGGAATTCCGCTCCCAGCGGCCGGAGACCCATGAGGAGTGGCAGGCCCGCATGGGCGGCGAGGTGCTGGCCGTGGTGCGCAGCGGGCTGTATCTGGACTTCCGCTTTTTGGATATGGCCCTCTCGGCCCTCACGCCTGCCCCGGATGAGCGCTGCCGGGTGCTGGCCACCGACGGTCAGACGCTGTACTACCAGCCCGCCCGGCTGCTGCAGCTTTACCAGCAGAACCCGAAGTATCTCAACCGGTTGTATTTGCATGTGGTATTCCACTGTGTATTTCGCCATCTGTGGCTCAAAGGCCGCAGGGAGCCGCAGCTGTGGAGCCTGGCCTGTGACATCGCGGTGGAAAACGTGATCGACAGTCTGAACCGTGCCAGTGTCAAGCGGCCCCTGACCTATGTGCGGCAGAATGCGTATCAGCAGATCACCGCCGAAGAAAAGGTAGTGGCGGCGGCCCCAGTGTACCGCTGGCTCACCCGCCAGACGCCCGGCGTGCTGCGCCAGCTGGAACGGGAATTCGTGGCCGATGACCACCGCCTGTGGCCGAAGGATGCCCCGGAACAGCCCCAGCAGATGCCAACCCCGCTGCCCCAAAAGACCTGGCAGAAGATCGGGGAACGGATGCAGACCGAGCTGGACCTGCGGGACAAAGAAGCCGGGGAAGGGGCCGACGCCCTGAAACAGCAGGTGAAGGCCGCCAACCGCAGCCGCCGCAGCTACAAGGATTTTCTGCGCCGGTTCTGTGTCATGCGGGAGGAAGTCAAGCTGGACCCGGACGAGTTCGACCTGAACTTCTACACCTACGGCCTGTCGGTGTACGGCAACCTGCCCCTCATCGAGCCGCTGGAAACGCGGGAAAGCAAAAAGATCGAGGAACTGGCCTTGGTCATCGACACCAGCTATTCCACCTCCGGTGCGCTGGTGCGGGCCTTTCTGGCCGAGACCTACACCCTGCTGAAGGGGCAGGAGAACTTTTTCCACCGCATGAACCTGCACCTGATCCAGGCTGACAATGCCATCCGGCAGGACCTGCTCATCCGAAACGAGGACGAGCTGATCCACGCCATGAACCACTTTGAGCTGCGGGGCGGCGGCGGCACCGACTTCCGGCCCGCCTTTGCCTATGTGGACCGGCTCTGCGCCGAGAAAAAGTTCTCGAACCTGCGGGGACTGCTCTACTTTACCGACGGCATGGGCACCTACCCGGCAAAGCGCCCGGCCTACGACACGGCCTTCCTGTTTTTAGGAGAGCGGTTCGACGACGCCAATGTGCCGCCCTGGGCTATGAAAGTGGTGCTGGACGAAGAAGAATTTACCGGTGCGGCGGCCCGCCCGGCCAGCGCTCTTGCCGACGCGCTGGCCGAAGAGGACGACCTGTACCGTGACCTGAACAACTCCTGAAACGAGGGGGAAGCTGTTATGAACATCAAACGCGCCAAAGAAGAAATCGAGCATACCGTAAAAGCCTACCTTGCCAAGGATGCCCTGGGCGAATACGCCATTCCGGCCATCCGGCAGCGCCCCATCCTGCTGATGGGGCCTCCGGGCATCGGTAAGACCCAGGTGATGGAGCAGGTGGCCCGGGAGTGCGGGGTGGCACTGGTGGCCTATACCATCACCCACCACACCCGCCAGAGCGCCGTGGGCCTGCCCTTTATCCGGCAGCGCCACTACGGCGACAAGGACGTCTCGGTGACCGAGTACACCATGAGCGAGATCATCGCCAGCATCTACGCCAAAATGGAGGCCACCGGCCTTTCGGAGGGGATTTTGTTCATCGACGAGATCAACTGTGTGTCCGAGACGCTGGCGCCCACCATGCTGCAGTTTTTGCAGTGCAAGACCTTCGGCAACCAGGCGGTGCCGGCGGGCTGGGTCATCGTAGCAGCAGGCAACCCGCCGGAGTACAACAAATCCGTCCGGGACTTTGACATCGTCACCCTCGACCGTGTGCGCCGCATGGACATTGAGCCCGACCTGCCGGTGTGGAAGGACTACGCCCGGGCAGCCCACATCCACAGCGCCATCCTGAGCTATCTGGAATTGCACCCTCAGAACTTCTACCAGATCAACGCCGACGTGGACGGCACCCAGTTCGTCACCGCCCGCGGCTGGGAGGACCTGTCTAATCTGCTGGACACCTACGAGCAGTTGGGCCTGCAGGCCGATGAGGACCTCATCAGGGAATACATCCAGCACCCGAAGATCGCTGAGGACTTCTCGGCCTATCTGGACCTTTACTATAAGTACCGCGATGACTACGGCGTGGAGGAGATCCTGGCCGGGCAGGCAAAGCCCGCCGTGTTCGCCCGGCTGCTGCAGGCCCCGTTTGACGAGCGACTGTCGCTGGTCAGCCTGCTTCTGGCGGGCCTGAACACCCGGTTTGCTGCGTCCCGGCAGGCAGATGCGGTGGCCGATGCCTGCTATGCCTTCCTGCGGGAGACGAAAAAGGCCCTTGCCACCCTGCCGGACGATCTGCCGGACGATCTGCCGGACGGCTCTGCAGAGCTGTTCAGCCAGCAGATCGCAGACTACGATGCCGAGACCCAGCGCCAGCGGGAGGCCGGTCTGCTGAGCCACGACGCCCTGACCACTCGCCTGCAGGTGCAGGCCGTGCTGCGCCGGTGGGAAGGCGAACTGCGCCGCGCCAACGCCGCCGGGACCCAGGAGGCCTTTGAGCTGCTGCGTGGGCAGTTCCAGACGCTGGCCGATGACCGCGAAAAAGCTCAGCAGACCGCCAGTGCCGCCCTGGAAGCAGCCTTTGATTTTATGGAGCAGGCCTTTGCCGAGAGCCAGGAAATGGTGGTGTTCGTCACCGAGCTCACCGTGAACCCGGTGTCCCATGCTTTCCTCACCGAGAACGGCTGCGAGCGCTATTTCCAGTACAACAAGGATCTGCTGCTGGACCACCGCAAAGCTGCCCTGCAGCAGGAGCTGGCCGCTGAGCAGCGCCGCCACGGGGGCGTGTGAGCCATGTGGGAAAATGTCCGGTTCAGCATGAACAGCACCATGCCGTTGTTTTTCGTCATGCTGCTGGGCTATGTGCTGTACCAGAAAAAGTTCCTCAGCGATGCATTCGTGGCCGGGGCCAACAAGTTTGTGTTCTATGTGGCGCTGCCGGTGCAGCTATTCCGGGACCTGGCCGCCACCGATGTGCGCGCGGCCTTTGACGGGGCCTATGTGCTGTTCTGCTTCGTGGTCACACTGGTCAGCATCCTGGGTATCTGGGCGCTGGCGAAGCTGTTTTTGCCGGACAAGCGCCTTGTGGGCGAGTTCGTGCAGGTGTGCTACCGCTCGTCGGCAGCCATTCTGGGAACAGCCTTTCTGCAGAGCATCTACGGCACGGCAGAGATGTCCAGTATGATGATCCTGGGCAGCGTGCCGCTGTACAACGTGATGGCGGTGGTCATCCTGATGCTGGAAGGCCCGGAGGCGGCCCAGGCAGGCAGCATGACAGCAAAGCTGAAAAAGAGCGTGAAAGGCATCCTGACCAATCCCACATTGCTGGGCATTGCCGCCGGGTTTGCCTGGAGCCTGCTGGGCCTGCCCATGCCCACCATGGCCGGCAAGACCCTCTCCAGCATTGCCAGCCTGACAAGCCCGCTGGCGCTGCTGGCCATCGGGGCCGGGTTCAAGGGCCGCAAGGCGCTGGGCTACCTGCGCCCCACGGCTGTGGCAACTGCCGTCAAGTTGATGGCCCTGCCGGCGCTGTTCCTGCCGGTGGCGGTGCATCTGGGCTTTACGGACGAAAAACTGGTGGCCCTGCTGGTGATGCTGGGCAGCATCGCCACGCCAAGCTGCTATGTTATGGCAAAGCAGATGGGCCACGAGGGCGTGCTTACCGGCAGTGTGTGCGTCACCACCACCCTGTTCAGCGCATTCAGCCTGACTTTCTGGTTGTTTTTGCTGCGGAGCATGGGCTGCATCGCCTGAACGAAACCTGAAAAAGCTGAGCACCTGCCAGACGGCGGATGCTCAGCTTTTTGTTTTTGCGGTATTTTGAGGTCGGCTCAGTCCAGCCACAGTTTCCCTTCGCAGGCCAGCACCTGGTCTAGGATCATGCGAGACACCCGTGCTCCGTACACGATGGCGGGGTGGTCGTTGTACTCAATGATGTCGTGGAAGTCCTTGTTCATCAGCACGATGACATACTCCCCATAGGGCGTGTGCACGATGCCGCCGTCGTTGCGGCAGGCGTTCATGCTGCCGCTTTTGCTGGCCACCCAGAGCAGCTCCGGGGCCCCGGTCTCCTCGCAGTCCAGATAATACTGCGGGAAGTCCTTGGTCAGCATGGTGTTGTAGTGCTGCTGACGCAGGATGGCCAGCATCTCGACGCTGGCGGCTTTGCTCACCAGGGTGCCCCGAGCCATCTGGGCCAGCAGGGAAGCGTAGTCCCGGGGCGTGGTGGTGCCCAGCTGCCGGTACCGGTCAAAGTGCAGGGCGTTGTGCAGTACTGTGTGGGCAAAGCCCAGTTCTCGGATGCAGGCGTTGATGGTGTCCAGCCCCAGGTAGTCGATGAGCATGTTCGTGGCGATGTTGTCTGAGCAGATGATCATCATGGTGGCGGTGTCCTTCACCTTGAGGCGGGCCCCCACGCCCAGGGCACGCAGCATGCCGCTGCCGTCCACGAACTGGCTGGCCTCGTATTCGATCTCGGCGGAAAGATTTGCTTTGCCGCGCTCGGCCTGCAGGTAGAGCGCCGCCAGCAGAAAGGCCTTGATGACCGAGGCTGTCTCAAATTCCTCGTCAGCCCCGCGCTCCACGGTGTGGCCCTGCAGGTCGTCCACAAAAACGCTCATCCTGCCCTGATAGGAATACAGTTCGGCGTCGATGCGCTTTTCCAGTGTCATGTTCTTGTCCATTGCGGTACGCTCCCGTCTGTTTTACAGGTTGTGCTCAAAGAAATCCCGGGCATTGCGCCAGAAGATGCGCTCCACCTCGTCCTCGGTAAAGCCAGCCCTGCGCAGGGCGTCGGCCAGCAGCGGCATGTCCGCCGCTGTTTCCAGCTGGTGGTGGCCGTCGATGCCGTCAAAGTCGCTGCCCAGGGCCAGCACCCCGATGCCGCCCACCTGCTTGTAGTGGGCCGCGTGCTCTGCGATGCGCTCCACCGTGCTGCGGCAGGCTTCCGGGTGAGCGGGGTCGGTGTCCAGGAAAGCAGCATAGTAGTTCAGCCCCGCGATGCCGCCTTTTTCGGCCAGGGCGCGGATCATCGCATCCGTCAGGTTGCGGGTGTGGGGGCACAGGGCGCGGCAATTGGAGTGGCTGGCCGCAAAGGGGCGGGTGCCGTGTTCCACGATGTCCCAGAAGCCCCGGTCAGAAAGATGGCTCACGTCCACGATCATGTGCAGGCGCTCCATCTCGGCCAGAAAGGCAAAGCCCGTCTCGGTCAGGCCGCGCTGGGTCTGAGCCGCCAGCGGCCCGCCGGGGTTTGCCTGTGGGGCGGCCAGCTCGTTGTCGTGGTTCCAGGTCAGGGTCATCATGCGCACGCCCAGCTCATACATCCGGCGCAGCACGCCCAGGCTGCCCTTGCAGCAGCCGCCCTCCTCCACGGTGAGCAGGCCGCTGATCTTTCCGGCTTCGGCGTTTTTGCGGATGTCGGCCGCCGTGTACACCGGGGCAATGCGGTCCGGGTATTTTGCCATGATCCGCTTGAACACGTCGATCTCTTCCAGCGCCGTCACCAGCGGGTCGGCACCGGGGGTGGGGTCGGCCAGGTTCACAAACGCGGCCAGACATTGCAGCATGTAGTCTCCGGCCTGCAATTTTTCTAGGTCGATGTGCAGATCGTTGTGGGCAAAGCTTGCGGGGGTGCCATTCTTTTCGGCACGGCGCAGCTCGCTGAGGGTATCACAGTGCAGATCCCAAACCTTCATAATGCTTCCTCCTTATGCTTCTTCGCCCAGCAGCTGCAGCAGCTCCTCAGGCTTCATGGACAGGATCGCGCCGTCGGCCGAGCCGGTGACGGTGTCCGCCAGCGACTGCTTGGCCTGCTGCAGCTCCACGATCTTTTCTTCAATGGTGTCCTGTGCAATGAGCTTATACACCTGCACAGGGTTCTTCTGACCGATGCGGTAGGCGCGGTCGGTGGCCTGATTCTGGGCCGCCACGTTCCACCACGGGTCGTAGTGGATGACGATATCGGCGGCGGTCAGGTTCAGGCCGGTGCCGCCTGCCCGCAGGGAAATCAGGAACACGCTGGCCTCGCCGCCATTGAAGCGGCGCACCAGCTCGGCACGCACCGGCTTGGGGGTGGAACCCTGCAGGGTGAAGTGGCTCACGCCCTCCGCGTCCAGCCGCTTGGCCAGCAGCTCAAGCATGGAGGTGAACTGGCTGAACAGCAGGATGCGGTGCCCACTCTCCACGGCACTGGTGACCAGCTCGATGCAGGCATCCAGCTTGGCGCTGCCGCCTGTCCAGTTGTCGGCAATGAGCCGGGGGTCGCAGCAGATCTCCCGCAGCCGCATAAGGACGGCGAACACCGCCATCTTGTCCTCTGGCTTGGCGGCCCGCAGCTTCTCCCGGGCATCCACCACGGCGGCAAGGTAGAGCTTGCGCTGCTCCTCCTCCAGCTCGATGCGGTAGACATTCTCTGTTTTGGGGGGCAGCTCCTTCAGCACCTCGGACTTCATCCGGCGCAGGATGAACGGTCCGGTGAGCTGGTTCAGCCGCCGCACCGCCGCCGGGTCATTTTCCTGCGTGATGGGCTTTTCAAACCGGCTGCAGAAGCTCTTGTAGGGCGGCAGGTAGCCCGGCATCAGGAAGGAGAAGATGCTCCACAGCTCGCCCAGGCGGTTCTCCACGGGGGTGCCGGTCAGCGCAAAGCGGACACGGCTGTTCACCCCGCACACCGCCTTGTATTTCTGGGTGGTGTGGTTCTTGATGGCCTGGGCCTCGTCCAGGATGCAGGCGTAGAATTTCTGGTTCTCGTACAGGGTCTCGTCGCGGCGGAGCAGGTCGTAGCTGGTCACCACCACGTCGGCCCCGTCCCACTGCTCGGCCAGCTGGGCCCGGTGGGCGGCATCCCCGTCCACCACAACGCAGTTCAGCTCCGGTGTGAACTTTTGGCATTCCTCGGCCCAGTTCAGCACCAGCGAGGCCGGGCAGACGATGAGGCTGGGCAGGGGGTTCCCGCCCTGCTCCCGGAGGGCCAGCAGATAGCTGAGCACCTGCACCGTCTTGCCCAGACCCATATCATCCGCAAGGATGCCGCCCATGCCGTAGCCATCCAGCGTGCGGAGCCAGCGGTAGCCGTCCCGCTGGTATTTGCGCAAAACTTTTTGTAGAGATGCGGGTGGTGTATACTCGCTGTCCTTTATCGCATGGAAGCTCCGGCTGAGCTGGCGGAAGGCATCGTCCCGGTTGAAGCGGATGCCGTTCTGCCCCGAAAGCGCCCAGTCCAGACTGGGGGCCCGGTACAGGGGCAGCCGGGCGTGGGCCTGGCCCAGTTTGGCCCCGGAAAGCTCCAGCGTCTCGTTCAGCTCGTCCAGCACCTCCATGGAATCGTCCAGCCGGAGCAGACGGCCATCGCGCAGGCGGTGGTAGCGCTTTTTCTGGTGGAGCGATCTCAGCAGGGCTTTCAGCTCCCCCACCGGGAACTCCCCCGTGTCCACCTCAAGGTCGAGCACGCTGCCGTGCACCGACACCCCCACCGAGATCTTCGGCGGTGCGGCCTGCATACTGCGGAAAGCATCGGTCAGGTAGACCTCGCCCTCGGCCAGCAGGGCCGGGATGCCCTCATCGAGGAAGCGGTAGACTTCATCCTCCTCATAGGCATCGTAGTGGGCGGCAAGGCCGTTGCCCATGGTGTCTGGCCCCGGCTCCAGATACCGCCCCAGCAGCCGCCCGGCCCGCTGTTCGGCGCGGGCATCCCGCAGCAGACCGGCAGGCCCCGGTTCCTCCGGTGTGACGCGGTCCTCGCCGTACAGAAATTCAAGGTGCGCCCGCACCGTTTCCCGCGTGGGCGCGTCAAGGTAAAACTGCACCACCGGCTCCAGCGGGATCTGATTCAGCAGCAGGCGTTCGGGGTCCTCAATGGTCACCCTGCTGCCCAGCTCCGGCAGGACGTAACTGCAAAAGGCGGTGGCATCCCCGGTGGTAAAGAACAGGCTCTTGCCGCACAGCGCCTCAAGGGCGGGCCGCATCCGGGCGCTTTCGGCCCGGTCCAGCTGCCAAATCGTATCCTCACTGTATAAATAGTCGTTGTCTAAACCCGTTTTCCATCCCAACGCGGGGGTCACGGACACCTCCACGCCGCCCCGGCGCTTTTCCACCCGCATGGTCAGGGCCGGGATGCCGGTCTTGAGGGTGTAGCCGCCCAGATTGCCGGTGGGGGCATAGAGGGCCACCAGACCGTCAAAGATCTCGCCGTTCAGCGGGATGCCCCCGGCAGGCCCGTTGCGGGGCGCATTGCCGTAGCTGCGCAGGGCCGCCTCGGCTCCTTCCTTTGCGCTGAGCTGCCGCCGCAGCAGGCGGAGCAGCTGCTGTGCCTCCGGGGCAAAGGCCTCCCAGCTGTGCTGGAATTCCAGCGCCTTGCCGTAACTGATGAAACCGTGCTTCTCCACGGCCCGCAGCAGGTCCGGGATGCTCTTTACCACATACTGCCGCCCGCCGTCTGCCGAGATGCGCAGCCGCAGCCAGGGCAGCTCCCCGGGCAGCAGGGTCAGCTCCGGTTCCAGCTCTGCGGAATGGGGGCGCAGCTCTGCGTGGCCGGTCACGCCGTCCACCTCGGCCAGTGCTCCCTCCTGATAGGCCCGGAGCAGCCGCCGTGCCTCGTAGTCAGATTCCGGTTCCTCGCCCCGCCACTTTTTGCCGAACAGCATTTCCAGGCTGGAGGCATAGCTGTCCCTGCGGGGCTGCTCCTCAGGCTGGGGCGTTTGCAGGTTGGCCGTGCCCCGCACCACGCCCGGGATGCTCTCCGGGCTCTCCGAGGGCTTCTGCGGCGCTCTGCCGGAAAGGCCCTGACTCTCGCTGTCCCACATCAGCAGCGCGCCGATGTGCTTGCAGCAGGGTCCCTCGCCGTTTTCGTTGTAAGGGCAGGAGCAGCTGGCGCTGACAAAGCTGCCATTTTCCCGCAGCCAGACCTGGGTCTGGTACAGGCTCCGCCCGCCGCCGCGCACGTCGGCGCTCAGGTGGCGCACGCCGTTCCCGGCCACTTCGCAGTTCAGATCCTGTATCCGGTCCGTGTAGGCCTTGGCCCGCGCGAATACCGTGCCGCCCAACAGGTAGCGGATCTCTTCCATGTCCATCCGGGGTCTCCCTCCCTCTGCAATGCTCTATTGGTTAAGCATACCGCACCGGCGGGCGGGATGCAAGGGGTGCCGGGAAAAAAAGTTCCGGAAAGCACAGAAGCGCCTCATCCGGGAGAGGATGAAGCGCTTCTGTACTTTGGGAATTTTGGAACACTCAGCCCGCATTGCGGTTTACAGGCCAAGTGGGGGTTGGTTTAGGGCTGCTCAGGCATTCTGCTTGAGCTCCTGTGCCTTCTGCCATGCATTCAGCACATCGATCTTGCTTACGGCGTTGTCGGGATAGAATTTCATCTCTTCCGGAGCCGTGCCCTCATCGTTCAGGTCAGGGATAAGCTCGTTTTCCATGGCCCAGCGGGCGGCATGCTGCAGGTCCATATCCCGCTCTTCCTGACCGACATCGGGGTAGAGCAGTTCAGATTCGGGCATGGGCTTGCCTGCATCCTCCCACAGCATCATGGCAAGGGCGCTGCGGTTGCTGGGGAAGTAGGGCAGAGCCATCAGCTTGCCTGCAAATTCAGCGCCCAGAGAATAGGCCTGATAGCCCAGCACTGCACCGCCGACAACAACAGTAGTGCCGATCACGATGGGGCCAACGATATCGGGCTTGTCATCTTCAATGGATGCATCCTGTGTCATGGCTTTCAGGGTCACGGCCTTTGCAGGCATCTCAAAGGCAAAGCTTTCCTTATCCTGATAAGCGTTCGGATCATCCAGGCCGGTGATATCCCAGTGGCCAAATTTCAGACCGCTGTCTGCAAAAGCATCCTTATCAAATGCAACACTCACCGTTGCACCCTCGGGGACATGAAAGGAACCGTCCTCGTTGGCATTCTTTTTAACGATCTCGGTGATATCCTCGGGGTCAGCACCATTCTTGCCGGGCACTGTTACGCTGGTGATAACGCCGTCCTTCAAGGTCAGGATGGGCATTTCAGACACAACAAAGTCCTTTTCGTCCGTTGCCAGCTCATTCTCACCCTGCTTGACAGCAGCGGTCAGGGTCTGCTTGCCGGTCTCCTTGGGAGTAATGCGGAACGCATATTGTTCCTTTACATCGCCCAGATCAATGGGCAGGCCGCCTTCCGGCATGGGCTTGTACTCGCCGCTTTCTTCGTCCTTATACTCGATCTCGCTGTTCTTGTCGCCAAAGTCGATGAATGCCTCACCCAGATTGGCATCGTCATTGGGGGTAACCTTTACGGTAAAGTCCTTGCTTTCGCCTTCCTTGATGACGGCATTCTCCAGGCCCTCAATGGTCACAGTGGTGTGAACACGGCCTGCAACGGTATAGTCCTTGTCCGCTGTGCCCAGCTTCACATCATCCCGCACCACAGCAGCGGTCAGCTTCTGCTCGCCGGCATTTTTGGGGGTAATGCGGAACGCATAATCATTCTTGTCAATGGGCAGGCCGTCCTTCGGCATGGGCACGAATTTGTCGTGTTCGTCCTTATATTCGATCTCGCTGTTCTTGTCACCAAAGGTCAGGATACCGGTACCGGTGCTGTCCTTATAGGTAAGGGTCACGGTAAACTCTGCCGAGTCTTCTGCTTTGATCTCACTCTTCAGACCGTTGATGGTCACGCCGACTTCCTTGGAAAGGCAGCGATATTCCTTGCCACCCTTGGTTTTGTAGCCCACCAGATAGCCCGCATTCGCACTCGTCAGGTTCAGATCCTTCTGATAATTTGTTTCTGTATCTTTGGTCAGCTGACGGCCATCACTGGGGTCTGCACACTCAATCGTCACTTGACCGGTGTAGTTCTGGGCCACATCAATTTGTCGATCTTTTTGAAGATAAACATTGCAAACGTTATCATCAAAATTTGCATTCTTCAGCTGAACGCGGCAGGGAGGCACTCTGCGGTTATCGTTTTCTTCATAAATGTCATACTTTGCCCCCTTGAACGTGCCGCCATCTACAATGGCTTCGCCCTCATCACGGGTGCGAAGTGCCGCGCGCTCCGAACCACCGGAAACCTCAATGGTACCCGAGTTAAAAATCAGTTGACCGTGTTCAACAACAACTGCATCACGCGTACCTCCTATGCTTTGGAGGGTGGTGTTTCCGTCAATCGTCAACGTTTCGGCACTCGCATCATGAAACCACAACAACCGGCCACCAATAAACGTGCTTCCGTGAATTTTTATAGTGCTTCCTTTGTGTCCGTCGTAGCAGCCAAGACGCGCGACGGTATAATCGGTGGATATTGATTTGTAGGTTCCACCTGTAATCGTAAGGTCGATAGCATCATCGTTTTCAGGGTATGTATGAATAGCACTTCCCACATCGGATGTATATTCTCCATCCTCAATGGTAATCGTTCCACAAATCAACTCAAGTGCGTTTCCTTTCAGCGCATGTACGGTAACATGATCCAAATCCATCGTACCATTTGTAGTACGGCATACGATGCATCCCTCATGAGCACCGCCAGAATTGCTCGCTGTAATATTTGAATTTCTGATAACAGCACTATCGCAGTTATACGTAACATCAATGGCATCGTATTTCGATTCAATCGTAACATTTTCTACCTGATTGATGCCATTCGAGAGAGTGAAAGCGGAGGAATAAGGATTTCGACCATTGCAAATATATTTTCCACCGTTTACAGTGAGGTTTTCACCCTTATTCAAAATCACACTGCCACCGTTAACAATAACAGGATATTGAGCATCGCCATTAATAGCTACACTGTCGGCTTTTTCGATCGTGATAAAATAAAAATTCCTACCATTCTCCGGAGCGGTTACTGTCACATTTCCGGTTACATTGATCACCACAGAGCCTGTCGTATTGATCGTGATTCCTTGAGTGTATGGTCCCTTCAGTTGATACGGTCCGCTATCCGTAATGATATCGCCGCTGTGCAGGAGCGTTCCCTTGGATAAGTCAATGGGTTCTTCCGCAAATGCCGACACTGCCCCCGCAGGCAGGAATGTCAGCATCATACTGAACGCCAGTAAGAGGCTGATAAGCCGTTTTTTCATAAAAATCCTCCTTTGTCAGTCATTAATACTCCCAGTTTCTCCACAAAAAGCACCCGACAAAAAGAAAAAAGCGCCGCACCAGCCAAATGGCTGGTACAACGCTTTGCGTTTTGTACTTTAGGGGTGCTCGCCCTCTCTATCTATGCTTTAGTCTGCCGCTTCTCAAGGGCAAGGCGATCGTGGTTCCCGGAAAAGCTACTCCCATAAACTTCTCCATAACCCCGCACCGACTGCCCTTTGGGGGGCGCTGGCACATTTCCGCATAGTCGAAGAGGGTTGCACAGAGCAAAGTGCAGCTGGCGGCCCACACTGGGCCTTCCGCCTTGCGTCACAGCCTTCCGACTGGTTTGCTGATCTTTCTGTTTTGCTGACAAGGTACTTTTCGCATCTTATCATACCCCCCCCCCTATAGAAAATCAAGGGGTTCAGGCAAAGTTTGTGAACATTCACAAATCCATGTGATTTTTTAGGCCATTTTAACGGAAAGTCACACGCACAAAAAAACAAACCCCCAAGGAATTTCTTCCTCAGGGGTTTCATGTAAGTCGGCGACTACCTATTTTCACGCGCC
>OHFL01001049.1_pt1 | contig 14266 bp, 10 predicted proteins | sample 1567491 | NCBI WGS metagenome assembly OHFL01 (sample SAMEA3879539, study PRJEB24766) | human gut metagenome | biome: human-associated habitat; feature: feces | place: USA | collected 1985/1987 | reverse complement strand
TGGAGCAGGGCCGCGACAACTGCTGCTACATCCATGTGGTGCTGGTGCCCTACATTTCCGGCTCGGACGAGTACAAATCCAAGCCTGCACAGCACTCTGTGAAAGAGCTGCAGGGCATGGGCGTGAACCCGGACATCATCATCCTGCGCGCAGACGGCAGTGTGGGCGGCGACATCCGCCGCAAGATCAGCACTTTCTGCAATGTGAAGCCGGAGTGCGTGATCGAGAACCTGACCATGCCCAGCCTGTACCAGTGCCCGCTGATGCTGCACACCGGTGGTCTGGACGAGGTAGTGGTGCAGAAGCTCAAGCTGGATGTGCCCGCTGCCGACCTGACCGAGTGGAAGCAGGTGGTCAGCCGCATTGCTACCCGCAGCAAGACCTGCAGCATTGCACTGGTGGGCAAATACGTCAAGCTGCACGACGCTTACCTCTCCGTGATGGAGAGCCTGTACCACGCCGGCTTTGAGAACGACAGTCAGGTGGAGATCCGCTGGGTGGAGAGCGAGGACCTGACCGACCAGGCCGCCTGCAAGGAAGCCTTTGCAGATGTGGACGGCATCATCGTACCCGGCGGCTTTGGCGACCGCGGCATTGAGGGCATGATCCAGGCTGCACAGTATGCCCGCGAGAACCATGTTCCCTACTTTGGCATCTGCCTTGGCATGCAGATCATGGTGATAGAGTTTGCCCGGGGCGTTTTGGGCTACAAGGATGCAAATTCCAGCGAATTCACCCCGGATGGCAAGCATAATGTGATCGCGCTGATGGCCGACCAGCAGGGCAACATTCCCAAGGGCGGCACCATGCGTCTGGGTAAATACCCCTGCAAGGTGATGCCCGGCACCAAGATGGCCGAGTGCTACGGCGAGGCCGAGATCTGGGAGCGCCACCGCCACCGCTACGAGTTCAACAACGAGTTCCGTCAGGAGATGCAGGACGCCGGTCTTGTCATTTCCGGCACAAGCCCCGACGGTCGTCTGGTAGAGACTGTAGAGCTGCCCGGCCGTGACTTCCATTTGGGCGCACAGTTCCACCCGGAGTTCAAGAGCCGTCCGAACCGTGCTCACCCGCTGTTCAAGGCATTCATTGCTGCGGCACTCAAGTTCCGCGCCAGCGAGCAGCGCAGCCTGCTGCACATGTAAACCATAAAAATAAGGTGCTGTCTGTGCGGACAGCACCTTATTTTTTACCCATATAATCCATGATCCTGCAAGGCATGGTTCTTTTGCTTGTGCTTATACATCCGCTGGTCAGCCAGACGGGTGATCTTGACTGTATCCGTGCCTTCTTCCGGGTAGAGGGCAAAGCCGCAGCTGGTGCCGATCGTCAGAAGACTGCCTGCAACATGATAGGGTGCTGCAACAGTCTTACAGATAAACTCGACCTTGCGGCGGGCCTCTTCCGGGGACATTGCGCCAATGGTCAGCAGGGCAAATTCATCGCCGCCCATGCGGAACGCATAATCTTGATTGCGGATGCAGCTTTGCAGGCGCTTTGCCACCGCCTGCAGCAGTTTGTCGCCCACCTCGTGGCCATAGGTATCGTTGACCGGCTTGAAACGATCCAGATCCAGATAGAACAGCACAAACGCCTGTTTCCGGTGGACCAGTGCACGGGTCACAGCATCAAAATAGCGCTTATTCAGCAGACCGGTCAGGCCGTCCGTGTTGGCAAGGTCCTGCAGAATGTGCTGGCCGCTCATATCCTGCGAGATCATGATGATCTGGGTCAGACGGCCATTCTGCCAGCCGACAGGCACCACCGTCATCATCAAAAAGCTTTTGCGGTCACGGGTGGCATATTCGAACTTGATGCTGTCCTTTTCCTCTTTGAGCTGTGCACGCAGGTTTTCCGGTGCAAGCATCTGCACGAGCTTTGCGTTTTCGCCGTCGGTCAGGATCACATACTGCCGGGACAGCCAGCTGAGCAGATCCAGATAGCTGCCCTCGGTCGGGTACAGCTCCTTTCCCCTGCGCTCGTGGTATTCATAGTGGTCATTTTCCAGATCACACACCACAAACCGGTCCACGATGCGGGCCATCCCATGGAACATCTGTTCCGTAAGTTCCTTGCGGCGCTGCAGCTCCATCCGTTCCGCTTCCGCTTTTTCTTTTCGCGTTTTTGCCTTATCATAGAAGATCTTTCCGGTACCGCCCAGGATCATCAGAGACAGCACCGCCAGCAGTGCAATAGTAAACATTTGCACCCGGCGCATTCCCGCGTCCACCACATTGGTGGGCACAATGCCGATGATGGCCCAGTCTTTTACGCCTACCGGCTGGTATACCATATAGTAGCGCTTGTGGTTGAAGGTATAGCCCACACTGCCTTTGTGCTGCAGCGGCAGATTCTTGCGCATCTCGTCAAAATACGGCTGGTCGGTCTTGACGTTTGCTTCCAGATAGTCGAACAGGTTGGTCATCTGCTCCGGGATCTCGCTCCTCGGCTCGGTGGAAAGCACGATATTGCCATTGGAGCGAACAATGTAGCAGTCGCTCTGTCCCTCATAAGCCAAGCCGCCCAGCATGTTTTCCAGTACGGAGTTATCGTAGCAGATCGCCAGCGAGGTATAGGTAACGCTATCCATCGTGACAGGCTCGATCTGCCGGGCAAACATGACCTTACGCACACCCTTACTGGAAATGTAGCTGGTCACGATAGGGCCGTCCATGGTGTATACTTCTTCCAGCGCAGACTGCATATGCGGGGCATCTCCCCGTCTGCCGCTGACCGTCCAGAACTGACCATCCGCGTTGAACAGGGTCACCTCGCTGTACTGCCAGTTGGCTTTTTCGTTCACATATCTGCGCCACTTTACCTCGGTATTCGTTTCCTTTGCCAGCTGTGCAAGATCCTCGGACCAGATCTCAAGGATGTTCCAGTTGCGCTGCACAAACATGGTAAAGGTCTTGCTTACCTGCCCATAGGTGGAAAGCAGATTCTGCGTGCTCTCGTGGCAGATCTGGCGCTTGGTATAGCGGCTGTATGCCACAATACTGAGCAGCATTACCAGAATAAGCCCTGCCCCGAGAAGGATATTCTTCCTCCGCTGTTTCATAAGCTGTTCCCCCAGCTTTCCTTATATCTTTCCAGAAAAATTATACCATTTCCGAAAAATGGGTGTCAATGCGCGAAACGGTCGATTCACACCTGAAAACGGTCGATTCGTGCGCAGAGCGGCCTTACGCCGCCTTTGGAGCGCTTTGGCGCTCTGTTCTGCCGGGTAATTCCACATTTCTCGCTGGCAATTGCCTGCATGCTGTTCGCGGTTCCGCTGAGCATTGGCTTCTTCTTCCTGCGCCCCTATGAGGAAGCCGCGTGGGCCGCCTTTTACCGGGACATCACCGCCCCGTCTGCTGCACCGGAGGAAAATTTCTAAAAGTCTATTTCCTGTATCACACAAAAAGACACCGGGAGCTTTCCGCTTTTTGCAGAGAACTCCCGGTGGCTTTGTTCTATCCTTGATTTCCGATCAGCACCACGGCCACATCGTTGACATTCGTGCCGGTCGCGCCGGTGATGATGAGCCCATCCACCGCCTTGAGGGCATGGTAGGCATCGTTGTTCTGCAGCACATCGTACACGTTCAGCTGGTTCTGCGCCAGTGCCGCGGCCGTGCTGCCGTCCACATAGCCGCCCGCAGCATCGGTTGGGCCGTCGGTGCCATCGCTGCCCACCGAAAAGACCGCTGCATCCAGCCCGGCGATCACCGGTGCTGCAGCAAGGGCCAGCTCCTGATTGCGCCCGCCCAGACCTGTTCCGGTCAGGTGGACGACCGTCTCACCGCCTGCAAGAAAGGCCAGCTTTTTGCCCTGCCCCGCGTGGGTGCGGGCTATGGAACCAAGGAAGCTGCCGGCCTCCCGCGCTTCACAGCAGAGCCTGTCGGTCAAGATCACCGGCTCATAGCCCAGCTCCCGGCAGGCGTTGGCTGCTGCGCTGCACAGCTCCCGCACGCTGCCGGTGATCTGCGTGACAACACGGTCCAGCACCTTTGGAGTCTCCTGTGCCAGCAGAGCCTTGGCCTGTGCCGAAAGCTGCAGGTGATATTTTTCCGCAATGGCAAGGGCCTGTGCACAGGTGGAGGTATCCGGCACCGCCGGGCCGCTGGCGATCATATCCAGCGGGTCGCCCAGAATATCGCTGAGCACGATGCTGAACACCTGCGCGGGCGCACAGCTCTGTGCAAACCGCCCGCCCTTGACCCCGGACAGACGCTTGCGAATGGTGTTCATCTCCACGATATCGGCACCGCTGGCAAGCAGCTGGCTCGTGATCTGCTGCAGCTCTGCGCCGGAGATCAGCGGCTTCTCAAACAGTGCACTGCCGCCGCCGGACAGCAGAAACAGCACCGTATCCTCTGCCGTTAAGCCCTGCACCAGTTCCAGCGCTTTCCGGGTGGCGGCAAAGCCATTCTCATCCGGCACGGGGTGCCCGGCTTCGCAGCAGTCCACGCCGGGGATCGTACCCTTCACGTGGCCGTATTTGGTCACGACCACGCCGCCATCCACCCGGCCAAGAAATTTCACCGCAGCATGGGCCATCTGCCATGCTGCCTTACCGGCAGCCACCAGCAGCACCCTGCCGCCCTGCGGCCGGAAATTTTTCAGCGCGCGGCGCACCGCTTCGTCCGGCAGAACAGCGTTCAGGCTGGCACGGATGATGGCATCTGCATCTCTGCGCAGTGTTTCGTTTTTCAGCATGTCGTTCTCCCCTTTTCCATCGCTTCTTGTCCGCGGACAAAAAACACCTGTACAGTCTCTTCCTATGCAGGAAAACGCAGTACAGGTGTTCTGATCTTTTTTGCTTACTTTGTGCTTGCCGGAGCAACCTCAAAGTCGATCTTGCCCAGGTTCACATCCGCACGCACAATGGTGATCATCATGGTGTCGCCCAGGCTCCAGTTCTTGCCGGAGACGGGGTCGGACAGGCGGATGCCCTCGGTGAGCATGGTGCCGGAGGGGGTCAGGCTGGAAGCCGGCACAAAGCCCTCCACGCCGTTCTCCAACTCGATGAACAGGCCGCGCTGGGTCACGCCGGAAATGCGGCCCTCGTAGCACTCGCCCAGATGGCGGCGGGCATACTCGGCCTTGTAGCAGTCCTCAGCCTTGCGCTCGATCTGCATTGCAATGATCTCGCGCTCACTGGACTGCTTGCTTGCCTTCTCGGCAAAGTCGCTGTAGCGCAGCACCATGGTATCCTTATCCATGCCCTTGAGCTGGGCGGTCATGATGCGATGGATGGCCAGATCCGGGTAGCGGCGGATGGGGCTGGTGAAGTGAGCGTAGTCCTTCAGCACCAGACCGTAGTGGCCCTTGGGTTTTTCCTCATACACAGCCTTGGACATGCAGCGCAGCATACCGGTATTGATGATCTGCTCATACGGGCCGCCGCGCACACCTTCCAGAATGGCGCTCAGCTCCTTGGGGGTGGGCACATCCTTGGCAAAGTGATCGTTGATGCCGCAGGCCTGCAGCAGAGTGTGCAGACGCTCCAGCTTTTCAGCATTGGGTTCCTCGTGCACACGGTACACGAAGGGGATCTGCTTCACGCGGGCAAAGTGGGCAGCGCACTGGTTGGCCAGCAGCATGAACTCTTCGATCATAGCTTCGCTCTCGCCGGAGGTGCGCTTTTTCACATCGATGCAGTGGCCGTCCTCGTCGAGGATCAGCTTCACCTCGCCGCTCTCGATATCCATGCAGCCGCGCTCCTTGCGCAGGCGGGCACGGTGGCCGTACAGCTCCTTCATGGCGGGCAGCTGGTTGAGCACTTCATGGTACTTGCCCTTCAGCTCGTCGTCAGCACTGCCGGCCAGCAAGGCATTGATCTCGGAGTAAACACCCTTGACGCGGCTGCGGATGACCGACTTGACAAAGCGGTAATCGATCAGGTTGCCATCCTTATCCAGATGCATCAGGCAGGAGAAGGCCAGACGCAGCACGCCCTCATTCAGGCTGCAGATGCCGTTGGAAAGCTGCTTGGGCAGCATGGGCACCACCTGATCGGCATAGTAGACGCTGGTTGCGCGGTTAAACGCTTCGTTGTCCAGTTCGCTGCCGGGCTTGACATAGTTGGAAACATCTGCAATGTGGACACCCAGCTCAAAGCCGCCCTCCGGGGTCTTGGTCAGGCTGATGGCATCATCGATGTCCTTGGTCTCAGCACTGTCAATGGTGAAGATGGGCAGGGCACGCAGATCCATGCGGCCCTCGGTGTCCTTTTCAGAGACCTCAGCGTTCTCCAGCTTCTTGGCTTCCTCACGAACCTTATCCGGGAAGCGGCTGCGGATATCCTGCGCATAGAGCAGGGCCTTTGCGCAGCGCTTTGCTTCGTCCGAGCTGCCAAACCGCATGGCAACGCCCACGCGGTGATCTTCCTGCCGATTGCCGCGCTGCAGGATCTCCACGGCCACCTTGTCGCCGTCCTTTGCACCGCCCTCGCAGTCACGCATCAACTGCATGGAGATGGCCGGGCAGTCGTCCGGCACGAACTTCAGGCGGCCCTCAATGCGGCGGGCAGTGCCCACCAGATCGTTCTTTTCTTCCAGAATGGCCAGGATCTCGCCTTCATCGCTGCCCTCCACACGGGGGTGCTCAAACTTTTCCACAAGCACCATGTCGCCGGGCATGGCACCGCGGGTAAAACGGCCCGGGATAAAGATATCGCTGGTGCCGTCCTCCAGCATGACAAAGGCAAAATTCTTGCCCAGTTTTACCACCTTGCACAGCAGAGCCTTGTCTGCACGGCCGGAGCGCACCGTAAAGAACACGCCCTGACGCTGGCAGATGACCGCCTCGTGCACCAGCTGATCCACAGCCTCCATCACCTTGCGGTCCGAGCCGCGGTCCCCGCCGAATTTGGATTTGAGGTCTTTGACGGTGCACGGCTGATTCTGGATCGCGTGCTCAATTTTATCGCGCATTGCCATAATATTTTTTCTCCTTGCTCTTCCATGGCCGCAGCCTCCAACGTGCCGCAGCGCTGCCAATCGTGGGCCAGCTGCCCCACCCTGCCCGGCGGTCAGACTGCCGCCGACATCCTATCATAACACAGAAAAACAGCCCCGTCCTTTACACGGGGCTGCACGAACCTTGTCAACCTGCCAGACGGCCTGCAAACAGACATGCCAGAATGGCAACCACAAAGAAAACAATACCTGCAATGCGGGTGGTCTTGGCCAGCATCTGATCAGCCGGGGTCAAACGGGCATTGTTTGCGCCGCCCATACTGCCGTTGATAGCACCGGAAAGGCCCTGACCGTGGGTGTGCTGCATGAGAGTGAGGAAAACGATGACGAGCGAAGCGATCAGCAGGATCACACCGCCAACAATTTCGATAACAGACATGGATTGAAACGCTCCTTTATTTTAATTCAACAAAAACTACGCAGAAATACAAATATATAGTAGCATAACAAGCGCAAAAAAGCAAGCAGAAACCGTGCATTTTTATGCCAGAAGGTCCAGCATTGCGCACAGCCGGGCAAAGATGGCGGCGCTGGAATGTTCCGTGCTCACCTGCCCGTCCTGCAGCACCACAATGGTGTAGCGCGGCTGCTGCGCCGGGTAAAACCCTGTGAACCACAAGTTTTTGCGTTCCGTGCCATCCGGTGTGAACTGCCCGGTCTGCGCGGTACCGGTCTTGCCGCCAGCCCCTTCTTCCAGCCAGGCAGCATCCTGTGCGGTGCCCTCTTCCACCACCTGCTGCAGCATTTTACGCAGGAGCGCTGCATTTTCCGCGCTCATCACCCGCCTTGACTGCGGATGTGCAAGCGTTTCCAGCGGCGTACCGTCAGTTTCATCCACCGAGCCACACACAAAGAAAGGCGTGCGGTACACCCCGCCGGAAGCAATGGTGTTCATCATGGCGGCGATCTGTACCGGTGATGCCAGCAGACCGCCCTGCCCAAAGCTGAAATTTGCCAGCTGGCCGCTCTGGGCAAGCTCCCCGGCAGACGGCAGCTTTCCGGCATCGGCGTGCAGCGCACCTGCCACCGGCACCTCCTGCCCGAAGCCAAGCTGCCGAGACATCTGCAAAAGCGTCTCTGCCCCCAGCTGCTGCCCCAGCCGGATAAAATAGCCGTTGCAGCTTTTTTCCAGAGCCGCAGTCATGTCCACCATTCCGTGCGGAACACCGCCTGCGCAGCGGAAGATCTGTCCATCCACCACCACAGCACCGGTGCATTCGCACTCCGGCAGGATGCCCTGCTCCAGCGCTGCCGCGGCCAGCACCGGCTTGAACACTGAACCCACAGCATAGCTTTCCAGTGCGCGGTTCAGGAACGGACTGTCCGGTGCATCCAGACTTGCGGCAAGGTCATCCGGGTCATAGCCCGGCACGCTGACGCTGGCGCGAACCGCAGCAGTGGCCGTGTCCAGAACCAGAATGCAGCCGCTGGTCATGGTGTCTGCGGCCACCGCTTCGGCGGCACGCTGCACCGGGCGGGAGATCGTCAGCTGCACACCCACCGCACTGCTGTCCTGCCGGGTGAGCTGCGGTGTTTCCCCGGCCCGCAGCCGTCCTTGTGCTGTGACCGCGCACACCAGCGTGTCATGCTCCTTTGTCCCGGCCAGCTGGCTGTCCAGCGCCTTTTCCAGCCCGGCAATGCCGCGGCCTTCTGCATCCAGATAGCCGATCAGATGCTGGCACAGTGGAACTTCTGCGCAGCGCCGTGCCGTTGCAAAGCAGCGTATGCCGCGCCCGGAAAGGTCGCGGTCCACTTCCAGCAGAAACGGTGCGGAGCGGTTGCGGTTCCGGTACAAAAGTGCCTGCCCGGCACTGTCCGTAAATGCATACAGGCGTGTGTAGTTGTTTTCGCCCGGGAAGCAGAGGGCAAGATGCCGCGTTTCCAGCCCGGTGAGAAGCAGGCCGCTGTGGTCGTAAAAGCTGCCCCGCCGGGCAGGCAGCGAGAGCCGGACCGTGCTCTGCGCTTCGGCCCGGGCAGCATAGGTATGGTTCTCTGCCAGAAAATACAGGCGGCACAAAACTACCGCAAACCCCAGCAGAACAGCTGCATACAACGCCAATACCCGTTTGCCGGACATCTGCTCACCCCTTTTTGATAGAGTGGGCTGCATCTGTGGTTTCTATACAAAAAGAGACGGGGTCTCCGAAGAGATCCCGTCTCCATAAGGTACTTATTGAGTAAGCAATTCCGCTTCATACGTCGAAAATCACAGGTTGCCGGCGATCTGTTCAAAGGCTCTTTCAACCGATTCAAAGCTGCTGTGCGTGTAGACATCCAACGTCACACTGGCATTGGAGTGTCCCATCAGGTATTGCAGGCTTTTTACATCCAGCCCGGCCTGCTGAACATTGGTGCAGAAGGTGTGTCGCAGCACATGAGGTGTAATGCGCGGAACAGGTTTGCCGTACGCCTTCTCAAACTTTCCCTGCACGCCACGCATATAGTTTTCCAAGTGCATTGCCACCTTTGGCATCCCGGACTTGTCCAGAAAGAGAAATCCGCTGCAGCCATCTACCAGCGCTTCCACTTTCGTGGACGCTCTAGCTTTTACTACACGCCGCAACGCTGCACAAACGGTATCTGTCATGGGAACATTGCGGATACCGCTTTTTGTTTTCGGCGGTGTGACAAAGTAGGGCTTTTCAGCCGTCCGGCAAAGCTGCCGCCGGACATGGATACAGTGCCGTTCAAAGTCGATATCTGCTCGTGTCAGGCCATACAACTCACTCACACGCAAGCCGGTTCCCATAAGAATGACGATATCATCATAATAGTTGCCGCCATAGTCTTGAACGAATTGCAGATATTTCTCCTGCTGTTCTCTGGTCAGGGCATTGCGCACATAAGCGTCCTTCGGCACAACATCGGACAGCTTGAACTTGAATGGATTCTTGCGGATGATGTCATCCTCCACCGCCATCTCAAACGCCGGTCTGACAACGCTTTGCAGGATTCCTATGGTGTTTTGCTTGAAACCGCTGTCATGCAGAAACACGAACCAGCCTTTCGCATCGGACAATTTTACCGTTTTAATGGCTTTTTGCCCGAAAGGGTCAGCATGAATCCGCTTGACCGCTGTGTTGTACGACCGAAGTGAATTGGGTTTCAACCCACGTTTCAGGTTCATATAGCGGTCAACCAGATCAGCCACTGTCATCTCTCCGGCAGCATAGTCGATGCCGTCTGCCAGATCGCGCCACAGTTCTTCCTCTTTTTTCCGCAGCTCTGTCAGGGATTTAGCGTAAATACAACGCCGTTTCTTGTGGATATCGGTATAACGATAGTCGTAGGTGCCGTTTGCTCTTTGGCTTTCGCCATCCTTCAAAACACGGCCCTTGCTATCCTTGCGCTTTTCAGGCATTTAGAAGCTCCTTTCTGTGAAAAGCGCATATAGGGGTTAATTTTAGTATACCATACCGACCATGCGATTTCCACCGATATCGAATAGAAAAGACGTTGCATCATTCTCAAATAGAATACGCCTGCTCGATAAAGTAATCAAACAGACGGCGCTTGATCAAACGCTTGTTACCCACCCAAAGGACAAATTTGCACTTATCCTCGTTGGTGATCTCACGCAGTTTATTGATGCCAATGCCGGAATAAGCCGCAGCTTCCTCCAGCGTTAAATTGCTCTTTTCCCAAATCGGAACTTGTCGGGACTTGGTCCCTCCATCTTGCTGATGCAAGACCGTTCCGTCGCTTGAAGTCTCCACCGGGGACTTCATTGCTTCGCAAACGCGAACTTCCTTCATAGGCAGACCTCCAATTCCTTGTAACCGAACGCCTGTAACCGGGCAGGAAAACTCTCTTTTTCTGCACACAGGGCATCCGGTCGACTTTATACTTTTTCTTCTCTTTTTAAGGTTACACGGTTACAGAAAGAGGAAAACAAAGCAGTCGTGCGGCTTTTCCGCCGTAACCGAGGTGTAACCGAATCTGTAACCAGACGTGTAACCGCTGTCCATCAGAAGGGAAAGCCCAGCTGCTTGGCTTCCGCATCCGTTATTTCGGAGAAATTTTCAGCCCCGGTTTCGGGGCTGGTTACGCGCTCCCAGCCTTTCTGAACACCGTACTTCGGGTAACGCTTGGCGGTCTTGTGCGCCTGCCAGCCTTGGATATCGCCGCGCGAAATTCCTGTGTTCATGATCTCGCAAATGGCACGGGTCTCCCACTCTGCCGGGATATTGGTGTTGCCCAGTGCTTCCGCATAGAGTTGTTTGGAACACACCCGGTCACCCGTGTAGTCCTCCAAAAAGGCGTAGATCATGCCAGCCTGCGCATCCTCCTGCATGAAGTCCTGCTGATGGGCTTGCAGCGTTTCCTGCATGGCGGGGCTGAACGCCAACTTGTAGTCGCCGCTGTTGTAGATGGTCATGGCTTCTGCCCAGAGCTGGTCGATATAGACACGGGATTCAGCTTCATTGTCCAGAATGTGCACCTCGGCCAGTTCCGCATCCACCGGGACGGGGATAAAACGGCGGTTGCCTGTGCGGTCACGGGGCAAAAAATCCTGCCGATTGGTTGTGCCAGCAAAGACGCACTGGCGCAGACGGTCGGCAGGATGGGTCTCGTAGGGAACTTTATAGGTTTCCTTCTGCTTGCTGAGAAAACTCTTAATCTCCTCGATGCTTTTGGCATTGGCGGTGGCAATCATCTCCGACATTTCAATGATCCAGTGCCCTTGCAGCTTGCGGTACACGTTGTCATCGTCCAGCCGCCGCAGGTCATCCGAAAACCATTCATCCTTGACTGCCAGCAACCGGAAGAAAGTAGACTTCCCAGCACCTTGCCCGCCCACCAGACAGAGCATGGTTTCAAATTTACATCCCGGCTGGAACACCCTCTTGATGGCTCCCAGCAGGAATATCTTCATAGCTTCGCAAGTGTACTCGTCCTCCGCAGCACCGAGAAAATGGTACAGGACATGGGGAATCCGTTCAGTCCCATCCCATTTCAGACTGTTCAGATAGTCCCGGATGGGATGGTAACGGTTCTCGTTGGCAACGATGCGGATGGCAGATTCGATCTTCTTTTCGCTGGAAATACCGTACTTCTCCATTCTCCGCAGGATATACTTCATATCGGTGTCGTTCAGCGTCTTGCCGGAGCGGGGCCAGCCCACAGGCTTTACGATGTCGATGCGCTCGCTCAACAGGTTCAGCCGGATGGCATCGGCAAGCACATAGTCGTTCTGCAGAATCGTGATGCAGTTTTGAATCGTCCGCTGGATCTCGCCGTTGGAGTGCTTGGTCAACATTTCCTTCACATCGGCAACGGTTCGGGGAGTGCGTTCTTCGTTGACTTCTTTGCTCAATAAACATCACCTCATACTATTATTGAAAACGATTTTCTGATTTTTCGGCGGTAGGCGGTGCAGATGGATTCCGCTGCGCCTGTTCTGCCTGCAAGCGGTTCAGCAGTTGCAGAACGGAATCCCGTGCTTTCTCCTTGACCTGTTCCTTGCCTTTCTGCCGGGCCTCCGGCTTCAGCAGCTTCTCCTGCAAGCGGGCAGCGGTGGTCTGCATGGTCTTGAGAAACTTGTCCAGCACGGTGTCCAACCGATGGGCGGCGTATTCTCTCGTGGTCTGCGGAGCCTTACGTTCCGGGGACAGCACCCACTTCTTCGTGTCCTCGATCATCCGCATATCTTCCTTGCGGGTCTCGGTGCGCACCACGTCGGTCACGACCTCCACCGCCTTGTCATAGGCCGCAGCCGAAACATCTTCCAGCAGGGTCTCCATGTCCGAAACTTTCAGGGTCAGCTTGTCCAGCTTGTTCTGCTGGGCGGCAAGCTGCTCCTTCTGCTTTGCAAGGATGAAATCCTGCTTTTCCAGATATTTGCGGTTTCTGTACTCCGCTTCTTCCTCCAATTCCAGCCCGTGCCGCTTGGCGATTTCAAATAGCATCTTCCGGCAGGCGGCATCAAAGGTGATCTTGCGGTTGTTGCGGCGGCTGAGGGGCTTGTCCGGGTCGGGCAGCTCGAAGCTCAGTGCTTCCAATGCCTTTTCCTGCTGGGGTGCCACCTCGCCGTACTTGTTTTCGCAGTCGAACACATGACGCTCATGGATGTGGGGAGTGCTTTCATCCAGATGCAATGCCCAGTCCAGCACATGAACATGGTCGCCATACTTGGCTTTGAACTCCTCGATGAACTCGGTGACGATGTTCAGCAAGTCCTCTGCGGAGGCATGGTCGTCCATTGTTCCCAGCTGATAGATAGTTTCTTCCGGGCAGGTCTTGCGGCTGGACAACAGGTCGGGAATGGAGCGGTTGCGCTCTGTGTGCCGGATCTTGGCGTTACGCTCATTCTGGCTTTCGACAAAGGCAGTGTAGTGGGTCTCATAGAATTGCCGTTCCACATCTGAAAAGGTCGCCGCCAGATCATCCGGGTCGGGTGGAGCGAGAGCCGAATGGAAGCCGTGGAAGCAGTCCCAGTAGATGTTGCCCTTGGCTCGTTCCGGGTCGATGTGCTCACTGTTAGCAAGGTTAAAATTGCGGTCATTGTGCTTTGGGTTATAGGTGCCGTGTGCTCCGGCTCGTCCATTGTGTCGTGTTAACTTCAGATAGACATCCCTCCGTTTCAACATCTTGGCAGGGAGAACGCAGCAGCGAAGCTGCTGAATCTGCCGCCGTTTTGCGCCAGATAATACCCAGTAGGATATGACGCACAGCATCATATCACTGGGGCAAAGGGCTGCACCCTCTGCACTCCTGCACCGGGCAAGCTGACAAGCAACGATTTGCGAATCCCTGCCCGCAGCTCGTCCGGCTTTTTCAGTGGGTCATTTTGACCCACTGGTTTTGCCTGTTACCAAAATGGTAACAGGCAGATAGACGGTCTGATAACGGCCATCTCACACTGATTCCCATTTTGGGGATTTGGGTGGATGCTGGCAAGTGCCGCTTTCCGGCACTTAACGCTATGGGGTTGGTTGGTGGTCGTTTTGACCACCAACCAAAGCCCCTTATATGGCGCGTTTTCGGTCAATCGCTGCGTACGTGCGTACAGAGAAAGCCGACTGCTGCGTACGCACGTACGCAGCAAAACACCCAAATTCTCCTTTATAGGGGGTCATACTCGCCAACTGTTGGGAGTAAGGTCGGGCTGCACAAGGGCTTCAATGCCGATAAAGCCCCGGACACGCCGCCCGGACGAATTGACGATGTTGTTGGTGGATTCCAGATTATACCTGCGCTGGTTGGCGATCAGCGCATCGCTGAACCCTCTGGCCTTGATCGCATTCAGGCTGTTCTCCTCGCACCACATCTTGTAGACCTCATACAGCTCTTTCGAGC
>OHFL01001043.1_pt1 | contig 14305 bp, 14 predicted proteins | sample 1567491 | NCBI WGS metagenome assembly OHFL01 (sample SAMEA3879539, study PRJEB24766) | human gut metagenome | biome: human-associated habitat; feature: feces | place: USA | collected 1985/1987 | reverse complement strand
TGCAAAACAAAGCGCATCCTGCGATACCCGCCCGGAATCGTCATTATCTATAAAAAATATGGTGCAGTTTTTGACAAAACGCCGGTTTTGCGCTATAGTATGGCATGGAATTATTTTCTGGATAGAAGGAGGAGCTTTTATGCCATCTCTCAAACCTCACGGACAGATGTCCGAAGCTTTTATCACCGCTCTGTTTCTCTCCGTCTCGGGCGGCTTACAGGATGTTTATACCTATTTATACCGCGGCAAGGTCTTCGCCAACGCCCAGACCGGCAACATCGTGCTGATGGCCGTCAAGCTGTTTGCGGGCGAGTGGAGCGAGGCACTGCGCTACCTGATGCCCCTTTGCGCCTTTGCGCTGGGCATTTTTGTGGCCGAGTTCATCCGCCTCAAGCTCAAGCGGATGCAGTGGCTCCACTGGCGTCAGCTGGTGGTGCTGTTCGAGATCCTGCTGCTCTTCGTCGTGGGCTTTTTGCCGCAGGAGCTGAATCTGCTGGCCAACTCCCTCGTTTCCTTCTCCTGCGCCATGCAGGTACAGGCTTTCCGCAAGGTGAACGGTTATGCTTTTGCCAGTACCATGTGTATCGGTAATCTGCGCAGCGGCATGGAATCCCTGTGTGCCTATGGGAAGACGAAGGACAAAAAAATCTTACGGAAATCCGGCAATTATTTTGGAATCATTTTCCTGTTTGCCGTTGGTGCGGCGCTGGGCGGACATATGATCGGCTACATAGGGGCGAGGACCATCTGGATCTCCTGCATCATATTACTGATCAGCTTCCTGTGTATGTTCATTAAAGAAGAAAAGAAGGAACATCCCGAGATCGTACAGGAGGAACGGGAGATTCGTGAAAATCTGCAAAACATCCGCAAAGAAGCAAAAGATGTGGAACATATTCTGGAGGATGATATCCGTTCCCAGATTGAGAAGAAAAAGTAAAAAAACTGCAACGAAAAATATTACAGTGCTTTTACATCGTCCCGTAAAGCACCGGTCATCTCCTGGACAAAAGTGGTCTGGGAGGAGATCTCTTCCGCTACGACGGCGAATCCGCAGCTATGTTCTCAGGCACGGGTCGTCTCGATGGAAGCATTCAGGGACAGAAGATTGGTTTTTCACACCGCAGTATGGCCTTGCTGACATGGTAAAAAATCGGCCAGAACCGATGAAATTTGCCGGCTTCCGGTATCATGGACGAAAGGCTGCGATGAAAAAAGTTTCACAGCGATATACCGAATTTCTGCAGGTCTACTTTATTGCCGGTGACCTCGATGCCGTCGGCCCGGAGGCGGTTGGCCTGTTCGTTGGAACCGCCGAAGGCAAAGGCACCGGAGAGTTCCCCTTTGGAATTGACCACGCGGTAGCAGGGGATATGGTCGGGATCCGGGTTCTTGTGCAGGGCATTGCCCACGGCCCGGGCCATCTTCGGTTCTCCGGCCATGGCGGCAACCTGACCGTAGGTGGCGACGCAGCCTTTCGGAATCTTTTTGACGGCTTCATAGATCCGCTTCGTAGGACTGTCGGTGACGAGATCATAGCTTTCTGCGATCATGCGCCGGATGTCCTCATCGGGGATCGAACCATCTAAAATAATGGTGTTCCAGTGATCTTTATTCTGATGATATGCGGGAATGACGGAAGAAAAGGTACTGCGCCAGAAGTCCCGCCAGGCAGGATCGGTCTTCACATTCAGATGCAGACAGCCATCCTTTTCATAAGTCCATAGAAAAGCTTTTTTACTGCCCTTCACACGTACCAGCTGCCAGTTGGGATCGTGGAAGGGCATTTCCATATAAGTATTTGGAAAAGACAATCCGTAGTTCAGCGCTTCCTCTCTTGTTTTCATGTCGTCAGACCTCCTTTTTTCTATTATAACACTCTTTTCTTTTCTATGAAAACATGATAAACTTTTCCGAGAAACAGGTCACGAAGGCGGGTGGTAAAAGCCCGGGAATGGAGACAATATGATACTGATACATGATGGCTACATGATCGATCCCAAGTCGGGCAGAGAGGGCAATTATGATATCCTGATCGACGGTGACAAGATTGTAAAGATTGCGGAAAAGATAGAACCGAGGGGCAAAGTGACCCGGATCAATGCGGAAGGGTTATTGGTGGCTCCCGGGCTGGTGGATGTGCATGTGCATTTCCGGGATCCCGGCTTTACGGCAAAGGAAGATATCAACACCGGTGCAGCAGCAGCAGCAAAAGGCGGCGTGACCACAGTGGTACTGATGGCGAACACGAAGCCTGCGGTGGACAGTGAGGAGACGCTGCATTATATCCTGGATAAGGGAGCGAAGACAGGCATTCATGTGACCACCTGCGCCAATGTGACCATGGGGATGCAGGGAAAACAGCTGACGGATATGAAGAAGCTGGCAGTGGCAGGTGCCGTGGGATTCACGGATGACGGAGTGCCCCTGCTGGATGCGGAACTGGTGCGCCATGCCATGGAGATCTCCGCAGAGCTGGACATGCCCATCAGCTTCCATGAAGAAGATCCGAAATATATCGAGAACAACGGTGTGAACCGGGGAAAGGCCAGCGAGTATTACGGTATCGGCGGTTCTGCCAGAGAGGCGGAGATCGCGCTGGTGGAGCGGGACCTGAAGCTGGCAGAAGAGACCGGAGCCTGCATCGACATTCAGCATATCAGCAGCAAGGAAGCGGTGGAGCTGGTGCGTCAGGCCAAAAAGCGCTGCTCCAATATCCACGCGGAAGCCACTCCTCATCATTTTACCCTGACTGAGGATGCCGTGATCAAGTACGGTACACTGGCGAAAATGAATCCGCCCCTGCGGGAGGAAGCGGACCGTCAGGCGGTGATCCGGGGACTGGTGGACGGCACCATCGATATGATCGCTACGGATCATGCACCCCATACTGCGGAGGAAAAAGCAAAGCCGATCACAGAGGCACCCAGCGGCATTACCGGGTTGGAGACGTCTCTGGCGCTGGGCATTACGGAACTGGTGGACAGAGGATATCTGACCATGAAGCAGCTGTTGCGTCTGATGAGTACCAATCCGGCGGCTATGTACCATCTGGATGCCGGATATCTGGCCGAGGACGGCCCGGCGGATGTGATTCTGATCGATACCGCAGCGGAGTTCACTCCGGAGAAATATGCGTCCAAGGCCACGAATACACCGTTTACCGGATGGAATCTGAAGGGTGAAGTGAGGAAGACCATCTGCGGAGGCAGAATCGTATACGAAGCGTAGAGCCCATGGTAGAGAGCACTTATAAGAGCGCTATAGCGTTATAAATAGAAGAGAAAAGGACAATAACATGAAAAAGAAAATCACAGCAACTGTGCTTTCCCAGAAGGAGATCGCACCCAGAATTTTTGACATGTGGATCGCTACAGATCTGGCTGAACAGGCAAAAGCCGGTCAGTTCATCGGCGTATACCCCAAGGACCGGAGCACCTTGCTGCCCCGTCCTATCAGCATCTGTCAGGTAAGCGACAAAAAGGATGCCCTGCGCATTGTGTACCGGATTGCCGGACAGGGCACCGCGGAATTTTCTTCTTATACAGAAGGAGACAGTGTGGAGATTCTGGGAACTTTAGGCAACGGCTTCCCCACAGAGGCAGCGGAAGGTAAAAAAGTATTCCTTATGGGCGGAGGTATCGGTATCCCTCCCATGCTGGAGCTGGCAAGAGAGCTTCCGGCTTCCGCAGAAAAGCAGATCATCGTGGGCTACCGTGATAACGAGCTGTTCTTAAAAGAGGATCTGGAAGAGAACGGAACCGTATATATTGCCACCGAGGATGGCAGTGTTGGCACGAAGGGCAATGTCATGAATGCCATCGAAGAAAATGCATTGCAGGCAGATGTGATCTTCGCGTGCGGACCGATGCCCATGCTCCGTGCGATCAAAAAATATGCGGAAGAAAACGAAATCAAGGCCTATATCTCTCTGGAAGAGCATATGGCCTGTGGCGTGGGTGCCTGCCTGGGCTGCGTGGTAAAGACCAAAGAAGTGGATCATCATTCTCATGTGCATAATGCGAGAATCTGCACCGATGGCCCCGTATTTGATGCTGAGGAGGTAGAGATCTGATGAATACACAGACAACGATTGCAGGAGTAACTTTCAAAAACCCCGTAATGACAGCATCCGGAACCTTTGGCTCCGGCATGGAATATGAAGAATTCGTAGATCTGAACCGCCTGGGTGCGGTGGTGACCAAGGGTGTAGCCAATGTGCCCTGGCCCGGCAACCCGACCCCTCGTGTGGCAGAAGTATATGGCGGTATGCTCAATGCCATCGGTTTGCAGAACCCCGGCATTGACGTATTCATGGAGAGAGATATTCCTTTCCTGAAAAAATATGATACGAAGATCATTGTGAACGTCTGCGGTAAGACCGTAGAGGATTACGTGGATGTGGTAGAGCGACTGGGAGACGAACCGGCAGTCAGCATGCTGGAGATCAATATATCCTGTCCCAATGTCAAGGAAGGAGCCATTGCGTTCGGACAGAAAGCAGATGCTCTGTACAATATTACTTCCGAACTGAAAAATCATGCAAAACAGCCCATTATCATGAAGCTGAGCCCTAACGTAACGGACATTACGGAGATGGCAAAGGCAGCGGAGGCAGCAGGCGCAGATGCCCTGTCCCTGATCAATACCATCACCGGTATGAAGATCGACATTCACCGCAGAAAATTCGCCATTGCCAACAAGACCGGCGGCATGAGCGGCCCTGCCATCAAACCCATCGCTGTCCGTATGGTCTATCAGGTGGCACAGGCGGTACAGATCCCCATTATCGGTATGGGAGGTATTGCCACGGCGGAGGATGCCATCGAATTTATCCTGGCAGGTGCCAGCGCTGTCAGCGTCGGAGCCATGAATTTTGTGGATCCCTATACTACCGTGAAAGTAGTGGAGGGCATCGAGGATTACATGCGTACCTACCATGTGGAGAATCTGACCGATCTGATCGGTGCAGTGCAGTAAGATACAGAGAACAGAATACGGTATAAGTACACAGAGACCTTCATATATATAGATATATCTGTATATATGGAGGTCTTTTATTGTGGAGCTGATCAAGAGAAATATACATATGGACCGGGTAAAACGATCCACTGTCATACAGTTTACCGTGGAGGAGGATCTGAATCTTCCAGAGGATAAACCGGACATCAGTACCCTGAACCTGGAAAAGGGAGAAGTTGTCATCGAGGAGATCCGGCCCGGTACGGATGAGGTGACGGTACGGGGAAAACTGGGCTATGCCATTCTGTATCATACGCAGGAGACAGGGAGCAATCTGGTGCTTTTAAGCGGTGCACTGCCCTTTGAAGAAAAAATTCATATGGAGGGAACGTTGCCGTCAGATACTGTAGCGGTGAATGGAACCGTAGAAGATTTCACGGTAAATATGATCAATTCCCGGAAGCTGAATCTGCAGGCATTGCTGCTTCTCACGGCCCGGATCGAAGAGATTTACGATGAAGAACTGCCCGTGGGAATCCAGGGAGGCAGCGCCGGAGAAGGTGTGGAATACCGGATCTCGCCCATGGAGGTGACGGAGCTTTCCATCTGCAAGAACGATATTTTTCGCAAAAAAGAGGAGATTCCGCTGCCCTCCAGCTATCCGAATATTTACCAGATCCTCTGGAGTAATGTGTCACTGCGGGATGTGGAATTCAAGCCACAGGAAGAGAAACTGGCAGTGCAGGGAGATATTCAGGTCTTCGTTCTCTATGAGGCAGAGGGAGAGGAGCGGTCTATTCGTTCCTATGAGACGACAATTCCGCTGAATGGCACTCTGGAATGTCAGGGATGTCGGGAGGAACTGCTGCCGGATATCCGGTATTCACTGGTAAGACAGGAACACGGACAGCCAGAGCTGACGATCCAGCCGGATCTGGACGGGGAAGAGAGAATCCTTGGGCTGGAATGTGCTCTGGAGCTGAATATCCGTCTCTATGAGGAAGAGCAGATCGATATTTTAAGAGATATTTACGGCGTGACAAAAGAAGTGATCCCGGACACCAGAGATGCCAGCCTGCGTCAGTTGCTGGCCAGAATCACAGGCAAGACAAAAGTGACGGATCACAGAAAGACCGATATCGGCTCACCGGTACTGCAGGTGTTGCACAGTGAGGGAATCGTGACGATCGATCATCAGGAGACCACAGAGGAAGGAATCCGCCTGCAGGGCAGCATTGATCTTACAGTGTTGTGCATTACGGAAAATGATGAGACTCCTTATGTGAGTACCAGAGAGCAGATTCCGTATGAATATACCCTGAATGTGCAGGGAGTGACGGGAACGGATCAGGCAGAGGTACACAGTGAACTGGAGCAGCTGCAGGTGAATCTGCTGGAGGGAGAGGAACTGGATGTAAAGGCTGTTCTTTCCTTTTCCACGACCGTGATGAAGAATATTCCGCTGGAAGCCATCGAAGGGGTGGAAGAGCAGGAAATCGACAGTAATGTGCTGGCCGGACTGCCCAGTGCGGTGATCTATATTGCGGCACCGGGGGATGACCTGTGGAGCATCGGCAGGAAATATCATATGCCGGTGAAGACTGTAAGAGAATTAAACGCGCTGGAAAGCGATGAATTACGCCCGGGGCAGAAGGTGCTGCTGGTAAAAGGTCTGGCCTGATACAGTTCGGAAAAGAAAAACCATGTTGTACATGGATGCGTTCTGTGGCATCGGTACAACATGGTTTTTCTATAGGAAAGTCTGTCGAGAATACGACATTATTCTTCTGTGGTCAGTCCGGCATCTGCTGCCAGCTTGTCGAATTTCTCCATAACAGCATCATAAGTCTTCTGGGAGATCTCGGGAAGAGAACCGCCCCAGGTCTTCTCAGCCTGTGCGTAGCCCTTCTTGAATGCCTCGCGCATGGACTCGATCTTGTCCGGGTCACCGCCGGTCAGAGCATTGGCAAACTGAATGATACGGTCGGAAGTCTGGTTCACACCCCAGTAACCGTCCTCGGCGATATCTGCCTGCGCCTGTGCCTTGGTAGCAGGATCTACGGTGAAATTACCGGAACGTAAAAAGGACCAGATGTCATTGGCATTGCCGTAGGTGTTAGCCTGCTTGCCCATCATCTGTTCTACCAGAGAACGAAGCTGACTGGCACGGTTTTCCGCATCTGCCTTTAATTTGTTGACCAGATTGGTATCCGGTGTATAGGTTTTCTTCGTGGAAGAAGTCTTGGCAGCGGTGCTGTGCTCATAGATGACACCGGTATCTTCCGCGGTAGTTGTAGTTTTTGCTTCCTCTGCGGAAGTTTTCTCTTTTGCTGCACTTGTGCTGTTATAGCTGTAGGCTGCAGCGGCCTGGGTTGATGTAACTCCGTTTACGCTCATAGTTTCCTCTTTTCCGGTACGGTTCTGCTGTCCGTACCTGTTGTCATCCTTGACTATACATGCTTTAACCTTCTGAGGGTTTTTGGTTTCACCTGTTATATCGTCCCCGGACAGTGGATACTTTAGAGGATTTAGAGAAAAACAGGGGAAAAATCTATGGAAAGAACCGCACTCCATTGACAAAATACGCAGGATTGTATAAAATTAAGTACAATTATTGTATACACGCTATTCAGAGGCATGTAGTTTTGGAATAGCGCCCTAACGTATTGGAGACAAAAATGAACGAATATCGGATAAAAGCGTATGCCAAGATCAATCTGGGACTGGATGTGGTCAGAAGACTGGAGAATGGTTACCATGAAGTGAAGATGGTCATGCAGACTGTAGGAATCTATGATGTGCTGGACTTTGAGAGAACAGACGGTGGGATCGTGATAACCACAGATTCCGGTGAACTGCCTACGGATGAGAATAATCTGATCTACAAAGCGGCAAAACTGATGATGGAGACTTATCCTATCAGTGGAGGCGTGAAGATCCATCTGGAGAAGCATATTCCCATAGCAGCGGGCATGGCCGGCGGCAGTACGGATGCAGCAGCTACCTTAAAAGGAATGAACCGTCTGTTTGATCTTGGGTGCACACTGAAGGATCTGATGGAACTGGGGGTGAAGATCGGTGCGGATGTTCCCTATTGCGTCATGGGCGGAACGGCGCTGGCTGAGGGAATCGGCGAGAAACTGACACCGCTTGCTCCGGCACCGGACTGCTATGTACTGGTGGCAAAGCCCGATATCAATGTTTCCACCAAATACGTGTACGAACATCTGGATGCTCAGGAGATCGTGAAACATCCTGATATTGACGGTATGGTGGAAGCCATCGCTGAGGAAAGCTTACAGGGAATCCTGGACCGGATGGAAAATGTGCTGGAGACGGTAACCGTCAGTGCATATCCTGTAATCCAGACGATCAAGGATCGTATGAAGGAGCTGGGAGCCATCAACAGTCTGATGAGCGGAAGCGGTCCCACGGTATTCGGTATTTTTGTAGAGAAGGACATGGCCCGCAGGGCATATGATAAATTAGAGGAGGAACAGCTGGCAAAGCAGATTTTCCTGACGGAATTTTGTGAGTAATGCCAGAGTAGAGGTATGCAGGATAATTTACAGGTGACAATGGATGAATTTCTGCCACTCAGAGATGTGGTGTTCAATACTTTGCGTCAGGCCATTCTGACGGGGGAACTGAAGCCGGGAGAACGACTGATGGAAATCCATCTTGCCAACAAGCTGGGAGTCAGTCGTACGCCGATCCGGGAAGCCATCCGTAAGCTGGAACTGGAGGGACTGGTGACCATGATCCCCAGAAGAGGAGCAGAAGTGGCTCAGATCACGGAGAAGAGCATGAACGATGTCCTGGAGGTCCGCAGGGCCATGGATGCGCTCTGCGTGGAGCTGGCGTGTGACCGGATCACTCCGGAGGAATTACAGGATCTGAAAAAGGCCTGCGATACCTTTGAAGCGGCGGTGAAGACCGATGACATTAAACAGATCGCACAGGCGGATGTGGCATTGCATGACATCATTGTACAGGCCACGGGGAACCGGCGCCTGATCCAGCTGGTCAACAACCTGTCCGAGCAGATGTACCGTTATCGTTTTGAGTATATCAAGGATTTCAGCCAGCATGAGCGCCTGGTGGAGGAACACAAGGTCATCTATGAGAGCATCGTGAAAAAGGATAAGGAAACGGCATCCAATATGGCCAAGGTGCATATAGATAATCAGAAAAAGGCGATCATCCGCCAGATCCGTCTGGAACGGGAGAAAAATAAATAGATTTCAAGAGTATAATCTGTCCGGAAAGCGGTAATGATTTCCATAGAACCGAAACGGTAATTTATGGAAAGAGGAATGCTGATGGATAGATTATATGTTTGTTATGAAAAATATCGCAGGATGATTGCAGAAAAGAAAATATTACACCGGCTGGTGCAGGGAGTCCGGATACTGACTGTGGCACTGGCCTGTTACGGTTGGTGGGGCGTGATCTACCCGGAGCTTACGATGCTGCCGTCCACCTATGAGATCGTATACGAGGAGACGGAAGCCACGGAGGCAGAGACTGTACAGACCGGTCCGGAAGTGGTAGAATGGAATTCCGACAGCCAGATCTATTGGAAGATTCTGGAGGCGGATCCGGAGCAGATCCGGTTCAAGAGCAGACTGCTTACGATGTTAAAAAAATAAAAGGAGAAATCCCATGTATCAGGAGAATGTTACTGCGCTGAAAAAGGATGCCCCCATCGGGGTATTCGATTCCGGTATCGGCGGACTGACCGTTGCCCGGGAGATCATGCGGCAGATTCCCAATGAGAAGATCATATATTTCGGAGATACGGCAAGAATGCCCTACGGCAGTAAGTCCAAGGAGACGGTGACCCGCTTTTCAAAGCAGATCGTGCGGTTTCTGGAGACTTTTCAGGTGAAGACTATTGTGGTGGCCTGTAATACGGCGAGTGCCTATGCACTGGATGAACTGGAAAGAGAGATCGATGTTCCGATCATCGGTGTAATCAAGCCGGGAGCCAGAACCGCGGCGGAGGTGACACGCAACGGCCGCATCGGCGTGATTGCCACCGAAGCTACCATCGGCAGCCAGATGTACAACAAATACATACAGGAACTGAATAAAGATGTTACGATCTACGGCAAGGCCTGCCCGCTGTTCGTACCTTTAGTGGAAGAAGGCCTGTGGGAAGATCCCGTGACCGATGAGATCGCAAAGCGTTATCTGTCAGAGTTGATTGATATTGACATCGATACCCTGATTCTGGGGTGTACCCATTATCCGCTGATCCGTTCCACAGTGGGACGTGTCATGGGAGATCAGGTGACGCTGGTGAATCCGGCATACGAGACAGCCAGAGAACTGAAGGGACTGTTACAGCATTATCATATTCTCAATGATGAGGAGCCGCATCTGGGAGAGAACAAGTACCAGTTCTATGTCAGCGATGGGGCGGAGAAGTTCAAGCACTTTGCCAATTCCATTATTAAATACGGAATCCTGTCGGCCAAGACCATTAAGATCGATGAGTATTAGAGGATGAAGAGAAAATGAATCGAGAGGTAGAACTTGTACTGTCCGGTCTGCATGCTTCCGGACAGGAGCAGGAAAGCGAAGCGGTGGAGACCGTGCAGCCGGCACAATATTTTAAGAGAAACGACAGTCATTATCTGCTCTATGAGGAGAAAATGGATGAAGACCAAGCTCCCTGCAGGAGCCGGATCAAATTCCGGGATCATCTGTTGGAACTGACCAGACAGGGGACAGCTGAGATGCATATGATCTTCGAGGAAAATAAGAGACATATGATCCCGTATAACACACCCTACGGGCAATTGATGCTGGGGATCGAAACCAGCAGGGTACTGGTAGAGGAACAGGAGGATCAGATTCACGTGACGGTGGAATACACGCTGGATCATGAGGGAGAACCCCTGAGCGAAAGCTGCCTGAAGATCCATATTCGGGAAAAATAGAAGAAAGATAAACATAAAAAATAGCAGATGCTCTTATGAATGCAAGCATTCAACGAACATCTGCTATTTTTATGTGCGTCAGACGACACACAATGGGGTCTGAATAGTTATTTACTTTACAGGCTTTGCTCCGGCCTTTTCCTGTGCCGTAGCTACAAGACGCTTGAAGAAGCCTTTTTTCTTCTCGGGAGCAGCTTCGGTCTTGCCGTGCAGTCCCTTGACATCCAGTACATAGATACCGCTGACAACGGCTTTTACTTCCTTTTTCACAGGAACGCTGTCGAAGATCTTCTCGTCACAGATCAGGGATACGATCTGAGGACCAACCTTTGCCTTGATGATGGGGAGTTTGGAACCGCGCATCATCTTCGGGGTCTGGTCAATGACCATCTGTGGAAGACCGGCATCTTTTAGCTTCATGCGTTTCTTATCGATGATCAGCATGGATACGGTCTGTTTGTTGGCATCCAGCAGTTCCTGCTGTTCTGCCTGTTTCTTCTGTGCTTTCTTACCTAAGAAATATAATACTGCAATGATAATCGCAAGTACTATTACAATAACTAATAATGTGATTGCCACCGGACTCATTTTACAGTCCCTCCTTCAGTTAATCGGAACAAATTCCTAATGAACATTGTAACATAGATGTGATGAAATACGCAACCATACATTTTACGGTTTTCGTCATAGGCGCGGGCTCTTGTACAATTTTGAGATTTTAACATTTTTTTGGGAAGGTAATAAGCGAAACTTTTCGGAATCCCAAAATAATGCTATGATGTAACTATCTGGAGCCAAGGCAATTTTCATAAAATCGCGAATCATGCTTGCATGAATGAGCGTATTTTTGAAAATTTCTTTGGCGAGGAGCCAAACATTTGCAAAAGGAAAGTCTCGAAGAGACGATTTTGCAAATGTATGCTCCGGATAGTTACTTTTTTAGTTTTCAAGGTTTATGGGTGGGAAGTTATGATAAAAGTTTTGATCGTAGATGATGAATATATCATGCGTCAGGGATTGAAGTATATGATCGACTGGGAGCAGGAAGGTTTTGAAATTGTCGGAGAGGCAACCAATGGCGCTGAAGCTCTGCAGTTCATTGAGACATTGACTCCACAGATCATTATCTGTGATATTGTGATGCCGCAGCTGGATGGAGTGGATTTTTCCGAAGCGGTACATCGTATGTATCCGAGAATCCAGACGATTATCTTAAGCGGATATGATAAATATGAGTATGTGCGGCATACGCTGATCAACGGCGTGGTGGATTATATTTTGAAGCCGACACTGAATCCGGAGGAACTGCGCAGGGTCTTGCAGAAAGCGGTGGACCGGATCCCCGGGGCCAGAATGGGCAGTACTTCCGGGGAGGTACATTACGAACACCTGGTGGAACGTTATCTGCTGGGACATGACAACGAGTGGAATCGGGAACTGAATGCAAGATGTTTTCCGGCTTCTTATCTCAGAATCTTCGCGGTAACCAGTGGCAGGGAAACGGATAATGACCGGAACATCAGTGAGGTGCTGTATCAGAAGCTACAGAGAGAAGTGGTGGGAGAACCGCTTTCCTCCCTGCATAAAATGTGGCTGTCTCTGAAAGAGGGAATGTTCTGCATTCTATGGAACTATGAATTATCCGAGGAAAAAGGAATGCTGGAAGCGTTAGAAAAGACAGTAGCGCAGATGCAATTATTGTGCCCCGGAGTTTTTGGTGTCTTAAGCAGGCGGCTAAATCGTCCGGAGAATCTGCGACAGGTATATCAGCAGGATATTTTGAAAAATGCGGAGAAAGCTTTTTATTATCAGGGCAGCAGTTTCCTGATCAGTACCGGAAAGGAAGAGGAAGAGACTCCTCAGATTGAAAAGTTTGATTTTTTCAAATACAATCATATGCTGAATAATAAACAGTACAGGGAGGCACTTACTCTTCTTGGGGAATATAACCGTAGAGCAGTGGAAGGGCAGATGGATGTTTATCGCCTGAAAAATCAGATCAAGAATATGATCTATCATTTTCTGGACTTTTTGCAACTGGGGGATGAGATTCAGGAAGAATACTGTAAAAAATACTTCAAATTCATCAACCGGTCTCTTTATGCACAGGACTATCTGGAATGTGTAGACAGTATTTTAAAAGAAATGGAGAAACTGTCCGGGCAGAGCGGTCAGCAGACAGATGAGCGTATTGACAGAATGTTGGCCTACATAGAGAAAAACTATAAGGAAGATTTGAAACTGGAAGATCTGGCCGGTGAATTTAACTTCAATTATCATTATCTGTCGGCATATTTCAGCCAGCAGATGCAGGAAGGATTCAGTGATTATCTGAACCGTGTCCGGATCAACAAGGCATGTAAACTGCTGCAGGAGAGCACGCTTCCGATCTCACAGATCAGCAGTGAAGTAGGCTATGCGGAGCACAGCTATTTTTGTCGGGTATTCAAGAAAGTCACAGGAGAGACGCCGTCGGTATGGAGACGAAATGCATAAGAGAAGATAAGAAAAAAGAGTGGTGGAACAGTTTCTCCGTAAGAATTCTGGGAATGGTATTGTTGGGAATTCTTCTGATTGCCATTGTGGTGAGCTGTATGGTATTGGGAATGTCCAAGAATGTATTTACCGATACTTATGGCAGATCCCAGGAAAAGGTATTTCTTCAGGTGGAGGAAGAGTGGAATTCTTTTCACGAAAATCTGCAGAATATTACCGATGCCATTGATTCCAGCTGGGCTTTTCGGTTGTATCTGACGGAAGGAGATCAGTTTGACAATGTCCGGACCTTCCAGAACATTTATCAGATGGAAAAAGATCTGGAGCAGAGTAAGGCATCGGATCTGGAACGCCTGAATATTCTGGTCATGGGGATTGGCGGGAAACATTATCTGTCCAGAACAGAGACGATTACCGCAACAGATCAGGAAATTAGGAACAGCAGACCGGTATTGCTGGCCATCCGTGAGCCGGAAGTGCTGCATTATACTTATTCCCACGGCGCCTATACCGCTACCGGGCGGGATACGGATGTGATCATTGTATCCAGAGCATTGTATTATCATGAAAGCAAGGAAATCTACGGGGTGGTGTTGATCACGCTGACCATGGATGAACTCAAACGCTATTACGACTATTTCATCACAGACAATACCACTATGTATCTTGTGGATGAAGAGAACCGGATTATCTGTTCCAGTGACGTTTCCGCTGTGGGAACCATGGCGGACAGTGCATGGTACAGAAAAGCGGAAGAAAATGGGCAGGATCTGTTCCGTATGCGGGAGAACGGTGTATCGCTTACTGTCATGCAGAAGGATCTGCAATATCTGGGGTGCAGATTGTATGGTGTGACAGATAATGATATGGCACTGGGGCGTCTGTACAATATGCCTCTT
>OHFL01001032.1_pt1 | contig 14403 bp, 10 predicted proteins | sample 1567491 | NCBI WGS metagenome assembly OHFL01 (sample SAMEA3879539, study PRJEB24766) | human gut metagenome | biome: human-associated habitat; feature: feces | place: USA | collected 1985/1987 | reverse complement strand
CCGAATGAAAAAGACCGGTACTATGTATCGCGTCATAACACCGAATATCAGTATGTGGACGAACTGAATATGCTGTTCCCGCGTATGTACAGCTCGGATGGCCGCCATGTGCAGGCCTATAAGGAGTGGGCACAGATCAAAGGGCAGCCGGTGAAGTTCAACCAGTGCGGCGAGACCAAATCGGTGATGAAGCCGACCTTTGCCGAGAACCTGCGTTTCTTCTTCTCCTATCAGCTGAACTTCATGTACTGGCGTTACTTCCTGTGGAACTTCTCCGGTCGTCAGAATGATATTCAAGGACATGGAGAGGTACAGAACGGCAACTGGATCACCGGTATCAAGGCCATCGATACCTTGCTGGTGGGTCCGCAAGACGAGATGCCGAACGATATTGCCAACAACAAAGGACATAACGTATATTATATGTTGCCTTTGCTGCTCGGTCTGTTGGGACTCTGCTATCAGGTATCAGCCGGGAAGAAAGGCATCCAGGGATTCTGGATTACCTTCATGCTCTTCTTCATGACCGGTATCGCCATTGTGCTCTACCTGAACCAGACACCCTACCAGCCGCGTGAACGAGACTATGCCTATGCCGGTTCGTTCTATGCCTTCTGTATCTGGATCGGTTTCGGTGTGATAGCCCTGGTGCGTATGCTGCAGAGCTATGCCAAGCTGCCTGCTACCGCAGCGGCTGCCGTGGCTTCGATTGCCGCTCTGCTGGTGCCTATCCAGATGGCCGGACAGAACTGGGACGATCATGACCGTTCGGGACGTTATGTTTGCCGCGATTTCGGTGCCAACTACCTGGAATCCTGCGAACCGAATGCCATCCTGTTTACCAACGGTGATAACGATACCTTCCCGTTGTGGTATGCACAGGAGGTAGAGGGTATCCGTACCGACGTGCGTGTCTGCAACACCAGTTACCTGCAGACCGACTGGTATGCCGACCAGATGAAGAAACAGGCGTATGGATCCGAACCGCTGCCGATCTCGTGGACACACGACGAGTATGTGCAGGGTACACGCGACTTTGCCTATATCTTCCCGATGACCGACAAACCGATCGACCTGAATACAGCGTTGGAATTTGTGCGCAGTGACGATCCGAAATACAAGAAAATCCCGGGATTCAGTCAGCCGCTGGATTATATCCCGTCTGAAACCCTGATCTATCCGATTGACTCGGTAGCGTTGGCACAAGGCGGTCTGTTGAAGAATATGGATGTACCGGTACCTGCCAAGGAAATGACCATCAACCTGAAAGGTAAGGATGCGCTGGGCAAGCAGGAACTGCTGGTACTGAACATGTTGCAGACCAACGACTGGAAGCGCCCGATGTATTATGCGATCACGGTGAGTCCGGATCAGTTCGTGAAGCTGGATCCGTATTTCCAGCAGACCGGTATGGCCTACCAGATTGTCCCGATGCAGACCCAGAATACGGTGAAGGCAATCAACAGCGAGAAGATGTTCGACAACGTGATGAACAAGTTCAAGTGGGGTGGCGTGGACAAACCGGGTATCTATCTGGATGAAAACGTGATGCGTATGTGCAAGAGCTACCGCATGGTGGTATTCGGCAAGCTGGCTACGACACTGATCTATGAGAAGAAGAACGATAAGGCGTTGCAGGTACTCGACAAATGTATGGAAGTATTGCCGCCTGAGAATGTTCCGTTGGACTATAGCGGTCTGACGATCGGTGAGTCTTACTATCTGTTGGGTGAGAAAGAGAAAGGACACAATATCCTGAAGGCAATCGGCGACAACTCGCTGCGTAACCTGAACTGGTATTTCCGTCTGACTCCGAAACAGTTTGCTTCGGCAGCCAGTGATGTCAATTCAGACTTATATACCCTGCAGGAAGTCATCAAGATCACCAAGGATAAAGATCCGGAACTGACAAAACTATACCAGGAAGAGTTCGACAACTTCCGTATGGCGCTCTCTTCTTTACAACCTAAAGAATAAAGACAAGATGTTTATCGAACAACCGCCCTGGTTTTACAGGGCTTTGTTCCCGGGGGTAACCTGGAGAATCCCGGCTGAACCGAAGTGTGTGTATCTCACCTTCGACGACGGTCCGATTCCCGAGGTTACCCCTTGGGTTTTAGATATATTGGACCAGTATGGCGTGAAGGCAACCTTCTTCATGGTGGGGGATAACGTGCGTAAGCATCCGGACATCTACCGGATGGTGGTCGAGCGGGGGCATCGTATCGGCAACCATACCTTCAACCATATCCAGGGTATCCGTTTCCTGACCCGCAATTATCTGGCGAATACCGACAAGGCTGCCGAGTGGATACCGAGCAATCTGTTCCGTCCGCCCCACGGGCACATGCGTATCCCGCAGGTATTCAAGCTGCGGAAGAAATACCGCATCATCATGTGGGATGTCGTGACCCGCGATTACAGTCCGCGGCTTACCCCTCCGCAGGTACTCGACAACGTGAAGCGATACGTCCGCAACGGATCGATCATCGTGTTCCACGACTCGCTCAAGGCCGAGAAGAACATGCGTTATGCCATGCCCAAGGCCATCGAATGGCTGTTGCAGGAAGGATACGAATTCCGCGTTTTTGAATGAAAGGATTGATTGGTTATTCTAATCTGTTTTTTCTATCATCTGCCAGTGCCCACCTTTATCCGGTCCGACGCGCTTGAGTATTCCTTCTGCCTTCATCTTAGCGATATGTTTTTCCACAGCTTTGGGGGTTATACCTATCCGCTCGGCAAGGGCAGCCGCACTTAATGAATTATCTTGAGATAGCAGAGAGATGATTTTCTCCCTGCTTTTCATTTTTTTCTCCCTAATTTCTGTCAGTTTCTCCCTACTATCCGGAATATCTTCAATGGAATTACGATAAGTTTCAATGTCATGAGTAAGGTTCTTGACCATAGTGGCAGTCATAAATTTCCGGAATATACTTAAATCATCATTTTCCCGGGTTTCCACCAATGCTTTGATATATTCTTCCTTATCATCCTTAAGGATTTTGGTTGGAATCAGTCCAAACTCAAATTGAAGCATGTTCATTACAAGACGTGCCATTCTGCCGTTACCGTCAGCCAACGGATGTATGGTCACCAAATGATAATGAGCATCAAAGCTGAGCTCGTATAATTGTACAATGCTTTTATTTACATAATTTTTTCGTTCTTGATTCAGCCAATTACAAAACTCTGTGAGTTTTACCGGGACTTTACTGTAGTTTATATACGATTTGCCTCCGACTCCTGCCGTAACATTCAACAGACGCAAGTCTCCCTGTGCAGATGAAAAATCTCCCAATGCCGTCTTATACTCCTGTCCGGTATTCTTCATGACAAGAGCAGAAAGATTTTTCAACAGATCAATGGTGATATCAGTATGTACATGTACTAATTTTATGGCCGTTTCATAAGCGTTTTTAAGATCAAGATTCATGTTCTGCTCTGTGATACTTTTCCCTTTCAGGCTGATTCCCTGGTCGAACATGATTTGATTTTCGAGCTCTGTTATAGTCGATCCCTCGATAGCCGTAGAATGGGTAATGAGGGAATACAAGTAGAACTTGTCATAATCTATCTGCTTGTCTATTTCCAATTCCCGATACAGGGAAATCAATTTTTCGAGTTCGGTTTGCATATGATCTTCTATTTTTCACAAATATATATTTTTCTCCCTACTTTTCGTTTTTTCTCCCTACTTAATTTGATTTTCTCCCTACTTTTTAGCAATAAAAGAAGATCGAATCTGTATCCTTCTCCTGTTTAATAAGTGATAAGTTTATTGTATCTTCGTACAATAATCCTTATGTGCCATAGGGAGTGGTACATAAGGGATGTACACAATTTTTTTGTTTATTATTATTGATTATATTGTATATAAATCAATGTTATAGACTTATTTGTCTATATTCTGCAATTATAGAGTATTTGATCTATAATTAATGATGAGATTAAAGAAAATTCATACCTTTGTCATCCAATCAATGAACGATAATATGTTTGCAACAATTTCAGCGGATATAGTTTCATCCACATCCTTGTCAGTGAACGAAATTATAGGATTAAAGCAAAGGATAGAATCATTATTTGGCTTGCTAAAGGTGAGTTATCCTGGTTTTGAAGGTCGCCAGATCAAAGGTGACTATATAGAGTGCGTAATGAAAAATGTATCAAACGCATTCCGGATAGCCTTTATAATCAAATCCTGCATTAAATCCTTTTCCACAGTTAAAAATAAAAAGACAAAAAATTTCCAGACATACGGAATACGGATGACTATTGGTATTGGAGATATGAAGATCGTGGATACCGAACAAGGTATTTGGGATGGTGAGGCCATATATCTATCAGGACGTGCGCTTGAGGAAATGAGTTCCTTGAATAAGGGAACGTTGGCTGTCCAAACAAGTAAAAAGCAATTATCCGCCCCATTGCAAACTGTAGCTCTGCTGACCGATGCCATATTAAATGATATGACTGTGCGCCAAAGTGAGGTCGTTTTCTATAAATTACTTGGTTTCAAAGAAGCAGACATCGCCAAGGAATTGGGTATATCTCAAGCCAGTGTAAACAATGCTTCTACAGCCACCAAATGGTATTGTATAGAAGAAGCAATAAAATATTTTGAACAGCTAAATTTTGAAGATTATGAATAGCTGGTTGTTTTTAAGTCTGCTATTGGCGCATGTTATAGGTGACTTTTACCTGCAAAATGATAAATACTGTGCACAAAAAGAGGAAAGGAAACTCAAAAGCTGGTTCCTATATGTACATTCGCTTATTATCGGTGGTGTGTCATGGATAGTTGTTCCTATTTGTGATTTCGGAGTTTATGCTCTTGCTATTGCTTTTTCTCATTGGGTAATAGATGTTATCAAAACATATAGTCCCCAAGGATTATGGAATTTTGTCATTGACCAGATTACTCATTTGTCAATACTGATTATAGTGGCGTTTTCCTTTGACATTACCACCGAGTTACCAATTCAATCAATGGATTGCTATGAAAGTTTCTCAATGCCTTTGTTCCTATTGGCGATATTATTGTGCATTAAACCTGCCAATATCCTGATTAAGTTAGTCTTGAAGAAATATCAAATTGGTGAGACACAATCCTGTGAAAATATCAAAAATGCAGGAGCGTTGATTGGAAATTTAGAGCGTATTCTCACAATCATATTCGTTATCATTGGACAATATGAAGCAATTGGTTTTATAATAGCGGCAAAATCCATACTTCGATTCAAAGACACGGATACAGCAAAAACAGAATATGTCCTTGCCGGAACGTTTCTGAGTTTTGGAATTGCATTGCTGTGTGGTTTAATGGCAACAAAATAACAGATGGACAGTTTTCAAGAGAAATACAATGCGCTTGTCATTAAATACAATGCTCTGCTTGCCGAAAATGAAAAACTGAAGTCAATACTTTCACAGCATGGTATAGTGTATTCCTCCATTAAATGTGCTGATGAAAGTACAGCATTTTCTTCCATAACATATCCTCAAATCAAACTCTCTCTTGATGAGAAAATTGCATTGTTCCGTAACTTTTTCAAGGGACGAGATGATGTATTTGCACGACGATGGTTCAACAAAGCCACAGAAAAGGGTGGTTACCAACCAGTATGTATCAACGAATGGCGCAGAGGAATATGCGATAAGAAAAAGCATAAATGTGCAGAGTGTCCCAACCGTAATTTTGCCACGTTAACCAATCAAGACATATACCGACATCTGGAAGGTAAAGATGAGAACGGATGCGATGTTATAGGTCTGTACGTTGTTACTTCTGATAATAAATGTTCTTTCCTGTGTGCTGATTTTGATGACAAGAATTGCACTCATGGATATAAGAACGATGTGTTGGCATTTATTCCCATTTGCAGAGAGTGGAGAATCCCATTCAGTATAGAACGCTCACGCTCCGGCAATGGTGCACATGTATGGATTTTCTTTGATCAACCCATACCTGCCTACAAAGCAAGAAAATTAGGCAATATAATTCTTACGGAAGCCATGAAGCGTAATGGACGGATTACATTCGATTCATACGATCGTTTCTTTCCCAATCAGGATAAAGTACCGGAAGGCGGATTCGGCAATCTCATTGCGTTACCATTGCAGGGAAAAGCCAGGAAAGCAGGAAACAGCGTTTTTGTAGATGATCAGTTTCTTCCGTTCCAGGATCAATGGGCATACCTATACAATGTAAGAAAAATAGATGAAAGTACCGTAGATGCATTATTGACACAGCATCAGCAGGAAGATTTTGGAACATTGGCCACATCTTCGGAAAATAAACCGTGGGAAATACCGGTCATACAAGATGTGACCCAGGAAGACTTTAACGGCATACTTATAATACATAAATCAGACAGGATATATATTCCTTTAAAATCCATTTCAGATAAGGTTAGTAATCATTTGAAACATATTGCGGCGTTCAAAAATCCAGAATTTTACAGCAAACAGGCGATGCGTATTTCCATATATAACATTCCTCGTATTATCTGCCGTGCAGATTTTACCGATGAATATCTTGCAATGCCTCGGGGGTGTGAGGATGCCATTATCAACATGCTGTATTCCTTCAAAATTGATTATGAAATAGTTGATAATACAAATCATGGTAAACCTATTGGCGTAACATTCAAAGGAAAAGAACGCGATGAACAATTGGACGCGATCAATGCCCTCATGCCATTTTCCAACGGTGTGTTGTCTGCAACGACAGCCTTTGGAAAGACTGTTACAGCCGCAGCTCTGATTGCCCGAAGAAAGACAAATACACTTATTCTGGTACACTCCAAGGCATTGCTTATGCAATGGCATGAACGTCTGTCTGAATTTCTTGACATAGATTTTACAGAAGAGGAGATTTCCAAGAAGCGAGGCAGGAAGAAGGCTTTTTCTCCGGTCGGGTGTCTTGATTCTACCTCTAACACGTTGCATGGTGTTATTGATATAGCCCTTATGCAGTCGTGTTTTGAAAATGACGAAGTCAAGCCTTTTGTAAAAGGATACGGGATGGTCATTGTAGACGAGTGTCATCACGTATCTTCCATAACATTTGAGAATGTGTTAAAACACGTTACGGCACATTATGTCTATGGGCTTACTGCCACTCCAATCCGTAAAGATGGTTTGCAGCCTATTATCTTTATGCAATGCGGTCCGATTCGTTTTTTTGCCGATGCCAAGGCACAGATACAGAAGCAGTCGTTCCAGCGTTATCTTGTGCCGAGATTTACATCTTATAGACCTGTTACCGATGACAAACAATCGTTTACGGCACTATCACAATCCCTCGCTGAATCGGAAATACGGAATAATCTTATAATAGAGGATGTCCTTAATGTTGTGGCTGCAGGCCGAACGCCTATAATACTTACTGCCAGAACTTCTCATGTAGAATTGCTTGCCGAAATGTTGAAGCAGCATGTAGCCAACATCATACAACTCACAGGAGAAGGGACTGCAAAGAACAAGAGAGAAACGCTGCAAAAGTTACAGGATATACCCAAAGATGCCCCTCTTGTAATAGTAGCCACGGGAAAATATGTGGGAGAGGGATTTGACTATCCACGACTTGATACACTGTTTTTGGCACTACCAATCTCATGGAAAGGATTGGTGGCACAATATGCCGGACGTTTGCACCGTGAGAATGAGGGCAAGAAAGATGTTCGTATTTATGACTATATTGATATACACGAACCTGTTTGTGAGAATATGTATCGTAAACGCCTAAAAGGATACTCTGCCATCGGTTATCGTGTACTGTCAAAAGATACTCAGACGCTGTTTGATAATACAGATGACTTACAAATATCATCATATGAAGGACAGATTTTCAATGGCAACACATTCCGTTTGGCATTTATGCAAAATTTGAAAAGTTCAAGACAATCTATTGTCATATCCTCTCCAAAACTCTATTGTACAGAACGAAACACATTTGTTAAAATGCTCAGAGAGTTTCATGTAAGTGGTGTTCAAGTTGCAATTCTTACATCAGAGGAAAGCAGTCAGACGAATTATCTAAAAAGTTTGGGATTATATGTAAAGATTGTACCTAAACTATCTTTATCCTCGTGTATCATAGATAGGTCCACGGTCTGGTATGGCAGTATCAATATACTTGGCTATGTAACAGAGGAAGACAACATTATTAAAATCACAGATGGTAAACTTGCAAATGAGTTACTTGATGTCATTTACGATAGCCCCAAATAGTGGAATGCAAATAAGTAGAAAATAATCATCGTTTTACTCTCTAATGACAGTATTATAAGTGTAATAATTCTTGCAGAACAGATGTAATTACTGCTAAATTGTAAAACTTTTTAGCGCGCTGCAATTTTAGAGCGTTTTGCAACAAAATCCCCCTCAAAAGCTGATGCTTAATGAGGGGCAAATAACGATAAATATGTAATTTACTTAACCTGAGTTGCTGAATTTCAATAGTTGTATTTTTACATGACTTATAAATTCAGGTTGTCTATATGTAATGTATTAGCAGCTTTTTCTTTCTGTTCGTTCACGATGTGCGTATAAATCTGCGTGGTTCTGACATTTGTATGACCCATTAAATCTTTTATTGTATATATATCAACACCATTTTCCAGCAATAGCGAAGCGAAACTATGGCGGCCACAATGGAAGGTGATATGCTTCTTTATACCGGATGCTTCTATCCAAACTTTCAGAGGACGTGAAATCCAGGAAGCATCTGTCAATCCCTCAAAAACAAGAGATTCTTCATCGTTTGGGCGTTCTCCACAGAGTTGGAGAGCTTGTTGTATGACTGGCTTATAATCTGGTCTTTTTGTCTTCTGCTGAACTATAACCGCTTGCCATGTACCCTTACTTGTTTGCTGAATCTGTTTCCATTTCAAAGTCTGGATGTCACTATGTCGTAATCCTGTGAGAATAGAGAATAAGAACGCACGTTTTAAAACATCGTCCTTACAAGGAGTATCAACCAACATTTGCACTTCATTCATACTAAGCGCAACACGAGGCTTCTCAATGTTTGTTATCCCCTTTACTTTTGCACCCATATCAACGGTAAGATATTCATCAACGAACGCTTGTTTTAATCCGGCCTTGAGTATAGAGAAATAGGTAGATGCAGTATTCTGTGAGATCGTTCCTTTTTTATTTCCTCCCATGGGAGCACGTAACAGAAACATCTTAATATCTTCAAGTAGTTTAACGGATATGTCCTTGAATGGGATTGGTTGTCCTTTAGAATAAATCTTCAACAGTTCGCCCACACGTCTCCAGTTGACTATAATTGAATCGGAGCTATTAGGATGTCGTTTGCTGATAATACTACTGAAATACTTGATAAAGTCCTGTTCGCTTCGTTCATTTTGTGCAGCGATTTCATTCTCTTTATCAGTATATAGAATTGCGCTATCGTATTCATGTTGCCGTAACTTACGCACATTGTCGGCATAGATACAAGCCTCTTGATCTATCGTTGAACGGCATTGGATGATTCCATTCAAATCACGCTTAGGTTTGTAATTGAATGTTCCATCCGGCAAGATTCGTGCAATGGAAGACTTGTCCCAAATTGGTGTGGATATGGTTCGGTTAATTGATTCAACCACACGGCTCGCCCGTTTAGAGCCTCGCTTGTAAACCGGGTATGACTCTATAATAAGATACCACTCATCTTTATAATTTGATTTCCTGAGTTTGACGGTCACTTTGGTGTTTGGTAATGCTTTCTTCATTCTACTTCTGATTTATATAGATTGTCTATTTCTTGTTTGGGTACATATACATAGTTTCCTATTTGTCTTGAAGGAATAGAGTATTTTCTAACATGCGCCCATACTGAACTATCATTAATATGGTACTTCTCACAAATCTCTGTAATGGTATAACAGTCCTCTGGCTCTAAGCTATATGTTTTAGGAACAGGTTTTTCTTTTTCGGCAATACTTTCCGGTCTCTTTAGGAAAAGTTGTTCCATTTCGGAGCGTTTGATACGCGTGAGCCTTGTACCCAAATTGATGACTGGAATACGTCCCAATTTGATTAAGCGATAGAGAGTACTACGTTCTACCCCAAACATTGCTACTGCCTCCTTTACAGAAATATATTCTCTGATGTCTGGTACTTGTTGGGCAATGGCTTCTAATTTTGCATTTCTATCTTTTACATCCTTTTTGCGCTTCCAAGCTACTTTACCACATTTGGGGGAACAATAATAACTGTCAAGTGTCTTTGCGACGAAAACCTTGCCGCAGACTTTGCACTTCCTTTTGATTTCAAATCCGATTGTTGGCATATTATCTACTTTTAAGTATGTATTAGTATAGATAAGTAGAATTTAGTTCCACATTATCTACTTTTTTGTCTTGTCGCAAATATGTCGCAAATAAGAGATAAAAAAGCCCATAGAAAACACATAGAAACCATGAACCCTATAAACGCAAAAAGCGTGCAACTCGTTGAGCTGCACGCTTTTGCTTATTGTTTATTATTTGTTTACTTATCGGAATCATTTGACTTCCTCAAAATCAGCATCCTGAACATTATCATTCTTTCCGCCATTCTGAGTATTTGCCTGACCTGCATTAGGACCAGCCTGAGCACCGCCTTGTGCACCTGTCTGAGCATACATTTCAGCACTTGCAGCCTGGAATGCAGTCTGAAGTTCAGCACTTGCAGCATCGATACCAGCCAAATCCTGTGCTTTGTGAGCATCTTTCAGTTTCTGAAGAGCAGCTTCGATAGGAGCTTTCTTGTCAGCTGGAAGCTTATCACCAAGATCCTTCAACTGATTTTCAGTTGTGAAGATCAAGCTATCTGCCTGGTTCAATTTATCGATACGTTCTTTTTCTTTCTTATCTGCTTCTGCGTTTGCTTCAGCTTCAGCTTTCATACGTTCAATTTCTTCCTTGCTCAAGCCAGATGAAGCTTCGATACGAATAGCCTGTTCCTTACCTGTTGCTTTATCCTTAGCAGAAACTTTCAAGATACCGTTTGCATCGATATCGAAGGTTACTTCAATCTGAGGAACACCACGACGAGCAGGAGCAATACCTGTCAGGTTGAACTGACCGATTGATTTGTTCTGTGCTGCCATAGGACGTTCACCCTGAAGTACGTGGATTGTTACTTCTGTCTGATTGTCGGCTGCTGTAGAGAATACTTCACTCTTCTTGCAAGGGATAGTAGTGTTAGCATCGATAAGTTTTGTCATCACACCACCCATTGTTTCGATACCCATTGACAGCGGAGTTACATCCAACAGAACTACACCCTTGATTTCGTCTGTCAAAACGGCACCCTGAACAGCTGCACCTACTGCAACTACTTCGTCTGGGTTAACACCCTTAGAAGGAACTTTTCCGAAGAAGTCTTCTACCAGTTTCTGAACGGCAGGTATACGAGATGAACCACCAACCAAGATAACTTCATCGATATCTGAGTTACTCAAACCAGCATCGCTCATTGCTTTCTTACAAGGTTCAAGACAAGCCTGAATCAAGTTGTGAGCCAAAGCTTCGAATTTAGCACGAGTCAATGTCTTAACCAAGTGTTTAGGAACACCAGCTACCGGCATGATATACGGCAAGTTGATCTCTGTTGATGTAGAAGAAGACAATTCAATCTTAGCTTTTTCAGCTGCTTCTTTCAAACGCTGCATAGCCATCGGATCAGTTGTCAAATCTGCACCTTCATCGTTCTTGAATTCCTGTACCAACCAGTCGATGATAACCTGGTCGAAGTCATCACCACCCAGGTGAGTATCACCGTTAGTTGACAATACTTCAAATACACCACCACCAAATTCAAGGATTGAGATATCGAATGTACCACCACCAAGGTCGAACACTGCAACTTTCATATCCTTATTTGATTTGTCAACACCATATGCAAGTGCTGCTGCTGTCGGTTCGTTTACGATACGTTTTACTTCCAAACCTGCAATCTGACCAGCTTCTTTAGTAGCCTGACGCTGTGAATCTGAGAAGTATGCCGGAACTGTGATAACAGCTTCTGTTACTTCCTGTCCCAGATAATCTTCAGCAGTCTTTTTCATTTTCTGAAGAATCATTGCTGAGATTTCCTGTGGAGTATATAAACGTCCGTCGATATCTACACGCGGAGTATTGTTGTCACCTTTTACTACTGAATAAGGTACTCGTGAAATTTCTTTCTGAACCTGATCGTAAGTTTCACCCATGAAACGCTTGATAGAATATACTGTACGTTTCGGGTTTGTAATAGCCTGACGTTTAGCCGGATCACCAACCTTACGTTCGCCACCATCAACGAAACCTACTACTGAAGGAGTGGTACGTTTACCTTCGCTGTTGGCAATTACCACCGGTTCGTTACCTTCGAATACTGCAACACATGAGTTTGTTGTTCCTAAGTCAATACCAATAATCTTTCCCATAATTGTATCTATTTTATTTATTTTTATTCAAGTTTACTCTGCAATGCCGAAGCATTACGCCATAATTAAAACAAATGGCGTGCCAGAAAGAAAACTTCTTTTTTTTTCATAGCCGACGGACATTTTGGCAGTCCGTTATGACAAAGCAGACAAAGCATACGCCAAAAATTACATAATCTCACCTAAAATCGACAGAATTTGGCACAAGTCATTTTCCAGTATATGCCATGTTTAAAAGAATTCATGCAGAAGTTTTCAAAAAACATCCTGAAATGTTTCTCAATCTTTGTACAAAAAATCAGAAAATTTGTACAAAACATCAGAATTTTTGTACGAAAAGAGCGGAACATTTGTACAAAAAATAAAAAAACATCGAGATAAATCTCTGTAAAGATCTAAATGCTTCTATATAAAGCCTTTCATATATATATTATATATAAGGTGAAACTGCCCAAAAGTATTCAGTTTTGCTTTTCTACGGTTCAGTATCTTCTATCTACGGTTCAGAAACAACAATATTGAAGCCTTATTTACCTTGACTTACTTTTGCATTACTAAATAATCATTCAGAAGAACATTAAGATGAAAAAAGCACTTTTATTTCTCGCATGTATGGGGTGTTTCATATCGTGCGACAACAATTCAAACAAGGAGCAGCAAGCTCCTAATGTAAAAGTTATCCGTGCCGAACAGTCGGATACATCTTCCGAGCGCAGCTATTCATTCATTTCACAACCTTACCGGACTACAGAACTCTCTTTCAGAGTAGGTGGTCCGGTATATACTTTCGATACACAAAGCGGACAGTTCTTCCGTAAAGGAGAGCTAATTGCCGCTATCGACGACCGTGACTTTCTGATTCGCAAACAACGCGCAGAGGCTATCTATAAACAAACGGAGGCTGACTACAAACGTATTTCAAATCTATATGAAAAAGGAAGTATATCAGGAACAAGTTACGAAAAAGCCAAGGCTGACTACGAAAAAGCCAAAGCAGACTATACAACATCAGTCAATGAATTAAAAGATACCAAACTGTATGCACCTTTCGATGGATATATCCAAAAAGTTAACATAGAGCGTTATCAGGACATCAAGGCCTCTGTTCCGGTAGTAACATTTATCGACCTTTCCAAAATCAAAGTTGAAGCCTATATTCCGGAAGATATGGCAGTAAATGCCCGAAAGCTGTCTGCCCTCCCCTGCTCTATCACATTCAATGCTATACAGGAAAAAACATTTATACCGGAAAAGACTTATATCACACAAAGCGCAAGCGACAACAACATATCTTATTTATTTACAGCAATAATCAACAATGCAGACAACAGCTTATTGGGTGGTATGGCAGGCTCTCTTTTAATCCCTAGCTTTAGTTCATCTTCATATTCATACCAGAGCGTGGTCATCCCCCAAACAGCTGTTTGTCATACTGACGAAACGGGTTCTTTCGTTTGGCTCGTGAACGAACAGAACCGGGTTGTAAAAAGGTCTGTAAAAACAGGCAAGCTAAGAAAGAATGACAAAATAGAAATTCTGTCAGGACTTTCTGCCGGTGAAAGAATTGCCGCAACACGGCTGACTTATCTCTCGGAAAATGAAGAAATAACCATTCAAGACTAAAACGAAATACTGATGAAAGGATTAGTAAAATTTTTCCTGACGAACAAAGCCTTAAGCTGGCTGATACTGATATTGATTTTGAGTGGAGGCATATTCGCATATAACAATATGGGAAAGCTTGAAGATGCACCATTCACAATCAAACAAGCACTCGTAACAACTTCTTATCCGGGTGCTTCTCCAATGGAAGTACAACAACAAGTAACCGATGTACTGGAAGAATCGATTCAGTCGCTGGGTGAACTGTATTATCTGAAGACGGAAAACCGGGCAGGGCTTTCTAAAATTACCGTTTATCACTACTGTCCACTAAAAATGGACAAGGTTAAAAATTAAATAAATTCGGTTCA
>OHFL01001017.1_pt1 | contig 14634 bp, 13 predicted proteins | sample 1567491 | NCBI WGS metagenome assembly OHFL01 (sample SAMEA3879539, study PRJEB24766) | human gut metagenome | biome: human-associated habitat; feature: feces | place: USA | collected 1985/1987 | reverse complement strand
TTAGCAGATTTAATGTTAGCCAATCCGTACACCTCCAAATATTAATATAATCTTAGTTATCTGTTTCGCATTAAAGCCGGACACGGACGATCTAATGTAAACATACTCATATATCTTATAGTAGAAAGTCCATAATGTCAACCATTAATTCACAAAAATATTTATTATTAAATAAATATTCCTGCACATTATAAATAATAAGATGTGAAAAATCAATATGATAGAGATTTTTCGTATAAAAATAATGATGCAAGGGTCATAATTCAGGGACAAAATACCTTTTGATTCTTGGTGTCATATAAAGTATGGAATTAAATATGTATACAACATTATATGGGAGTTAAAGATATGCAGAATAATATTAGAACAGACCTTGCAGTAGAATTAAAACAGAATTATACTATTGTTATAGTAACGCACAATATGCAGCAGGCAGTGCGTATTTCCGATAAAACAGCCTTCTTCCTTCTGGGTGAGGTTATTGAGTTTAATGACACTGAAACACTGTTCAGCAATCCGAGAGAGAAAAAGACGGAAGATTACATTACAGGGAGGTTCGGCTGATGGTAAGAAGCAGATTTATGGCACAGATGGAGCAGCTCAATACGGAACTTATCGTAATGGGCACCCTGTGCGAAAACGCTCTGGAAAAAGTTGCAAATGCGCTTGAGAACCCTACTGACGAAGTATCAAGGGACATAATTATTTTAAGCAAAAAAACCGAAGAAAAAGAAAGAGAACTGGAAAACATCTGCATTAACCTGCTTTTGAAGCAGCAGCCGGTTGCTTCCGACCTGCGCCAGATTTCTTCCGCTTTAAAAATGGTAACGGATATGCGCCGTATAGGCGAAGTTGCAGGCAACATTGCCGAAATTTTAAGCCAGGACAATTTAAGAATGGACTATGACACAAGCATTCTTAAAAAAATGGCTGCCGCTACTAAAAAAATGGTATCCAATACTCTGGATGCTTTTGTAAAAAGCGACATCCGCACAGCGCAGCAGGTTGAACGTGATGATGACCAGGTTGACGAATTGTTTGCCCAGTCCAAACATGAGCTGATTCAGATTATCCGCAATTCTCAGGACAGCGGCGAACAGGCCATTGATTATCTGATGATTGCCAAATATTTTGAAAAAATCGGTGATCATGCTGTAAATATCTCGCAATGGGTATTGTTTATGATAACCGGAACGCTTGAGGAGGACAGCATACATGATATTTTGCGTGGAGGACGATCCTAATATCCGCGAACTTGAAGTTTATACTTTAAAATCTACCGGTTTTCCAGCGTTGGGGCTGGAAAGCGGCGATGAACTTTTTAAAGCGCTGGAAACCGTATTGCCGCAGCTGATAATTCTTGATATTATGCTGCCGGGCGAGGACGGTATGGCTATATTAAAACGCCTGCGCCGTGATAAGCGCACTGCGGACATCCCTGTTATCATGGCTACGGCCAAAGGTTCGGAGTTCGACAAAGTACACGGGCTTGACAGCGGTGCAGACGATTATATTGCCAAACCGTTCGGCATGATGGAAATGGTATCGCGCGTTAAAGCGGTGCTGCGCCGTTATGTAAAAGAAGATAAATCGAGCGAACTTACCAACGGCCTGATTACGATGGATATTGCTCGCCACATGGTTTTTGTAAACGGCGAAGAAGTTGTGCTGACTTATAAAGAATTTGAAGTTCTGCATAAACTTATGGAACGCCCGGGGCAGGTTTTTACCCGCGAACAGCTTTTAACAGATATCTGGGGTTATGATTTTGCAGGCGAAACCAGAACCGTCGATGTGCATATCCGTACACTCAGGCAAAAACTCGGCAGCGCCAGTACGGTTATTGAAACCGTGCGCGGCGTTGGCTACCGTATAGGTGCGGAGCATGAAAAATAAAATTTTCCGCGCGCTGGTGGCTCTGGCTGCAATGGCAGTGCTTGTAGCATCGGGCTTGATAACTTTCCTTGTTTCGCAGGATTATTTTAACGAAACAAAAAAAGAGCTTGCACAGGAAGCACGCTATATCAGCATGGGGCTGGAAAGCGGCGGCAATGACTTTTTAAATAAAATTGCAGCCGAAAACGGCAGCAATGTGCGCATAACGCTTATAGGCAAAGACGGCATAGTGCTTTTTGACAATCAGGCGGAAGCAAAAACGCTTGAAAACCATGCCATGAGGCAGGAAATTATGGAAGCTGTTGCCGTTGGCGCGGGCGAAGCAGAGCGTTTTTCTGATACGCTTGACAAAACAACGTATTATTATGCCGTACGCCTTGAAGACGGTAAAATACTGCGTCTTGCGCGTACTATTGACAGCATTTACAAATCGGTGCTGCAAATGATGCCAATAATGGGCGGCATTGTAATTGTGGTTGCGTTTTTGGCAAGCATTGTGGCGCGCTGGGTTACGTTTAACCTTATTAAGCCTCTTGACCAGGTTAACCTTGACGAGCCGCTGGACAACGAAACCTATGATGAACTGGCTCCGTTTTTAACGCGTATAGCAAAGCAGAAACGCCAGCTGAGCAAAAACCTTAAAAAGCTGCGCGGCAAACAGGAAGAACTTACCATTATTACCAATAACATGAATGAGGGGCTTGTTTTGTTAAACGGGCAGCAGAATGTGCTGTTTATTAACGAAAGCGCGGCTAAAATTTTTGGCTTCAGCGCTAAAGAGGTTATTGGCAGGAATATTTTAACTGTTGACCGTGCGCAGGAAGTGCAGGACCTTTTGCAGAAGGTTTCGCAGGCAGGTAAGGGTGAAGGGCTTTACGAAAAAGACAGGCATTTTTACCAGCTTTCCGGCAGCAGCGTAAACGGCAGCGGCAGCGTTATTTTAATTTATGATGTTACCGAAAAAATGACAGCCGAAAAACTGCGCCGCGAGTTCAGTGCTAATGTTTCGCATGAACTTAAAACCCCGCTGCAATCTATTTTGGGCTATGCCGAAATAATGAAAAACGGCCTTGTAAAAGACGAGGATAAGCAGCGCTTTTTGGAACGTATTCACGCCGAAGCGGGCAATATGATAGAGCTTATTCAGAATATCATGGAGCTTTCCCGTCTGGACGAAAATAAAACGCTGGATGAGTTTGAAGATGTTGATTTGCTTAAACTTGCGCAGTCGGTAACTTTACGTTTGAAACATAAAGCACAGACCAAGGGCGTAACGCTTAACGTAAGCGGCAGCAGCGCATGTGTTTGCGGCGTGCAGTCTATTTTAAGCGAAGTTTTGTATAATCTTGTCGATAATTCGATAAAATACAACAAAGACAACGGCAAAGTTGATGTTAAAGTGCAGGATGGCAGCGAAGAAGTAACCGTCAGCGTAAGCGATACCGGCATTGGCATTGGCGCAGCCGACAGGGAACGCGTTTTTGAACGTTTTTACAGAGCGGACAAGAGCCATTCCAAAGAAATTGGCGGCACGGGACTTGGGCTTTCCATAGTCAAGCACGGCGTGTTGTTCCATAAAGGCAGGGTAGAGCTTGAAAGCGAACCCGGTGTTGGTACAACGATAACCTTTGTTCTGCCTAAAAAACGGCAGTGATTTTGAAATTCTCCATTTTAAAAGACAGCAGTTTAATTTGGCTGCTGTCTTTTATTTTTTGCTTGTCAAATATAAATTTTTTGGTTATAATATCTAAGTAACTTAATAGGACTGTTCGGAACCATCCAGTCCCTAAACAAAACTACGGGCGTGTGCCGCATAAGCGGCCTTTATATTGTTATGCAATCCGTCTGTAGCCAGACGGATTTTTTATTTTACGGAGGCATAATTTTGAAAGCACTGGTACTATTAAGCGGCGGGGTAGACAGTACAACCTGCCTTGCCGTTGCTAAAGAAAAATACAGCGAGGTTATCGCGCTGGCATTGTATTACGGGCAAAAACACAGCAAGGAACTTGCGGCGGCGGAAAAAATAGCAGCATATTATAATACGCAGCTGATAAAACTTGATTTAACGCCTGTTTTTGCGTACAGCAACTGCCCGCTTTTGCAGCAGTCAACCGAAGAAATTCCGCATGAATCTTATGCCGGGCAGATTAAAAAGCAGCACGGTGAACCGGTATCCACTTATGTGCCTTTCCGCAACGGCGTGTTTTTAAGCGTAGCCGCAAGCATTGCACTGGCGCAAAATTGCAGTGTTGTTTATTACGGAGCCCATGCAGATGACGCGGCAGGCAGTGCTTACCCGGATTGCAGCAGCGATTTTAACAATAAAATGAATGAAGGCATATATATCGGCAGCGGGCGTAAGGTTCAGCTTGCCGCGCCGTTTGTAAATTTAAGCAAAAAAGATATTGTGGCAATAGGCCTGCAACTGAAAGTACCTTACGAACTTACATGGAGCTGCTACTGCGGCGGTGAAAAACCGTGCGGCACCTGCGGAACATGTATTGACAGAAAAGCGGCCTTTACGGCAAACGGGGTGCAGGACCCCTTAAAATACGAAAATTAAAGGAGATTTATATGAGAACATACACACAAACACAAAAATTAACTATTGCCGGTATTTGCATAGCCTTGTACATTGCAGTAATGATGTGCACACAAACCTTTGCCTTCGGGCAGTACCAGGTGCGCATTGCAACGGCCATGTATGGCCTAAGTGCAATTTTTCCGTTTTTAATTGTGCCGTTTGGCATAGCCAATGTTATAAGCAATACCATTATGGGCGGGCTTGGGCCTCTTGATATGATTGGCGGCGGCATTGTAGGCATTGTTACCACTTCTGTTATTGTGCTTGCCAAAAAATACGGCTGCGGCAACTGGTGCATTTTGTTTGCCATAACTTTAATTCCCGGCCTTGGCGTGCCGGTTTGGCTTTCCGTACTGCTCGATTTGCCGTACTGGCTGCTGGCATCTTCCGTGCTTGTAGGGCAGTTTGTATGCGGCCTTGCCGGAGCGGCGCTTGTAACTGCACTTGAAAAATCGTTTGCCGTAAATATTGCGGCGGAAAGGAAATAAACATGACATCTGGAAGAACCAAAGAAGAATTACAGGGCGTCGGACTTTTAGGGCATAAAACCAACTATCCAACCGATTATGCGCCGGAGGTTTTGGAATCGTTTATTAACAAGCATCCCGGCAACGATTATTTTGTAAAATTTAACTGCCCGGAATTTACAAGCTTGTGCCCGATGACAGGGCAGCCTGATTTTGCCACCATTTATATTTCGTATGTGCCGGATATGAAGCTTGTGGAAAGCAAATCGCTGAAGCTGTATTTGTTCAGCTTCCGTAACCACGGCGATTTTCATGAGGACTGCGTAAATATTATTATGAAAGACCTGATTAAGCTGATGGAGCCTAAATATATTGAAGTATGGGGAAAATTTACCCCGCGCGGCGGCCTTTCTATCGACCCATACGCAAATTACGGCAAACCCGGTACCGAATGGGAAGAAGTTGCCAAAAAGCGCATGCATTTCCACGACATGAACCCGGAAATTGTAAATTACAGAAAATAAAATATATAGTTTTTAACTAAAGTTTCATAAGAGCGGTATTAACCAAATTTTTGAATGCTACTTCATTTGGTAAATGCCGCTCTTTTTGCGTTTGTGCTTTCAAAGTTTAATAGTTAAAATTTAATTACAATAAAGTTGCTTTGCCGGGTTTTTTATAAAAAGGTGTGAGAATTTAACATATAAACAGCCCGGTAACCGTAATGCTGAATGCACTGTCAAAACTGCGGCGGCTGAATTTAGGGCACTCTGTAAGAGAGTCCGGTTGCTATTCCGGACGGAATCGGAGGAGCCGCAGCATTTTGATGCGTTTAGCAGAATGATTACCGGGCTGATTATTGTTTGAAACAATATGCTCCTAAAATTTTACTGCGCCTTAATATCTTTCTACTTCTTTTTTTGCGCCTAATGTGGTACAATATTTACAAATAAGGTACTCTTATTTGTTTTGTTTAGAAAACGTGGGACTTAAAAAGGACCACGAGGGACAAAACGCGATAGGTGAAGGCTTATGGATAGTATTATCAACTTACAAAAGAAAATTGTTCCCGAACTGACCAACCTTTTGGTGCAGCGTTACCAGATTCTGCGCCAGGTCAGCCACGAACACCCTATTGGCAGGCGTGCTTTGGCAGCAAGGCTTGGGCTGAGCGAAAGGGTTTTGCGCGCCCAGGTTGATTTTTTAAAAGGCTGCGGGCTGCTTGTTTTTTCTTCGGCCGGAATGACGGTAACGGAGGAAGGCATGGATATTTTGCGGGAGCTTGCCGATTATGTGCGCAAATTGCAGGGGCTTAACTCGTTGGAGCAGCTTTTATGCAGCAAGCTGAACATCGGCAGGGTGGTTATCATTCCCGGCGATTCCGACCAGGAAGAAGTTGTTAAGCGCGAAATAGGCCGTGCGGCCGCACGTATTTTAAGCAGGCTGCTGGGCGACGGCAAAAAGCATATTGTCGCTGTCAGCGGCGGTACTACAATGGCGGCGCTTGCTGCCAATATCAGCGGCAGCCACCCGCAAACAGTGGTTGTGCCTGCACGCGGCGGCCTTGGCGATAACGTGGAATTGCAGGCCAATACCATTGCAACTGTGCTGGCGCAGCGTATGGGCGCATCTTACCGCCAGCTGTATGTGCCCGACAGCGTGAGTGAGGAAATTTTAAACAGCATTTTGGCAGAAGACACCGGCGTTAAAGCCGTTGTTGATATTATCAAGCAGGCTGATATTCTTGTGCATGGCGTGGGGCAGGCAGCCGTTATGGCGCGCCACCGCCGCATGGCGCCGGAGTTTATTCAAAAACTTTTGGACGACGGCGCTGTTGGCGAGGCCTTTGGCCAGTACTGCGCGCTGGACGGCAGGCAGGTTTATATGACGAACAATGCCGGGCTGATGTTACAGGATTTGCCGAAAATAGGCACTGTTATCGGCGTGGCCGGCGGACGCAGCAAGGCAGAAGCAATTTTATCGGTAATACGTGCTTCACGGCAGGATATTCTTGTTACGGACGAAGCTGCGGCGCACTGTATTGCAGAAATGCTTGAAGATTAAGTTATAAAGCACTTTTGTGCAAAAATAAATCATCATATATTTTAAAGGAGGATTTTATTATGACAAAAGTAGGTATTATTGGCCGTATCGGCCGCAATGTTTTCCGTGCAGCATTCGGCAACCCCGATTTTGATGTTGTGGCTGTAAATGACCTGACGGACGCTGCAACCCTTGCACACCTGTTAAAATACGATTCCATTCATGGCACTTTTGACCATGATGTTACTGCCGAAGGCGAATATCTGGTAGTTGACGGCAAAAAAGTTAAAGTACTGGCACAGACCGACCCGGCTAAACTGCCCTGGGGCGAACTCGGCGTAGAAATCGTTGTTGAATCTACCGGCCGCTTTACCGAAGGCGCAAAAGCTAAAGCACATCTTGAAGCAGGCGCTAAAAAAGTTATTATTTCCGCTCCGGCTAAAGGCGAAGATATTACCATTGTTATGGGCGTTAACGAAGATAAATATGAAGCAGACAAACACAATATTATCTCCAACGCTTCCTGCACCACCAACTGCCTGGCTCCGTTCACCAAAGTTCTGCTGGAAAACTTTGGTATTGTTAGCGGCCTTATGACTACCGTTCATTCTTACACCAATGACCAGAGAATTCTTGACCTGCCGCACAAAGATTTGCGCCGCGCCCGTGCTGCTGCGCAGTCCATCATTCCGACCACTACCGGTGCTGCCAAAGCAGTTTCCCTGGTTCTGCCGGAAGTTAAAGGCAAACTGAACGGTTTTGCAATGCGCGTTCCTACCCCGAACGTTTCCATTACCGACCTGACCGTACTGCTTGAAAAAGATACCACTGCCGAAGAAATTAACGCAGCTCTTAAAAAAGCGGCAGAAGGCGAACTGAAAGGCATTATGGGCTACAACGAACTGCCGCTGGTTTCCCGCGATTACAACGGCTGCCCGCTCAGCTCCATTGTTGACGGCCTTTCTACCATGATGGTTGGCCCGCGTATGGCTAAAGTTGTTGCCTGGTATGATAACGAATGGGGTTATTCCAACCGTGTTGTTGACCTTGCCTGCTACATTGCCTCCAAAGGCCTGTAAGAAGGTGGAGTAATGGAAAAGAAAACCTTATGCGATTTAGAGCTTAACGGCCAAAAAGCCCTCGTGCGCGTTGATTACAACGTGCCGATGGATGCCGGAGGCAATATTACGGACGATACCCGCATTACCGCTTCGCTTGATACTTTGCGTTATCTTCTGGAGCATGGCGCTGCCGTTATTTTAATGGCTCACCTTGGCCGCCCGAAAGGCGAAGTAAACAAAAAGTATTCTCTGGAGCCTGTTGCCGCATATTTAAGCAAACTGCTTGATATGCCTGTTGCCTTTGCGCATGACTGCATTGGCGAAGAAGCAGAAAAAATGGCTGCGGCTTTAAAACCGGGCGAAGTTTTAATGCTGGAAAACCTGCGTTTCCATAAAGAAGAAGAAAAAAATGACCTTGGCTTTGCCGAAAAACTTGCTTCGCTGGCCGATGTATATATTAATGACGGTTTCGGCGTTTCGCACCGCGCGCATGCTTCGGTGGAAGGCGTTACGCATTTTCTGCCGGCTGCCGCAGGCTTCTTGCTCGAAAAAGAAATTAAATTTATCGGGCGTGCCGTTACCAATCCGCTGCATCCTTATGCGGCAATTATCGGCGGCGCAAAAGTTTCCGATAAAATCGGCGTAATAGAAAACCTGCTTGATAAAGTTGACGTGCTTCTTATCGGCGGCGGCATGGCTAATACCTTCCTTGCCGCACAAGGCCACAAAATGGGCAAATCCCTTGTTGAAGAAGATAAACTTGAACTGGCGCGTGCCCTGCTTAAAAAAGCAGCAGAAAACAATGTTAAAATGCTGCTGCCGGTTGACCTTGTAATGGCTTCTGCCTTTGCAGCTGACGCCGATACAAAGGTTGAACGTGTTGAAAACCTGAGCCAGGACTACATGGCGCTTGACATTGGCCCGGAAAGCCGTTTGCAGTATGAAGCTGCTTTGCAGGGCGCAAAAATGATTGTCTGGAACGGCCCTATGGGTGTATTTGAAATGGCTGCTTTTGCACATGGCACGGAAGCTGTTGCCGAGGCAGTTGCCAAGAGCAAGGCTGTGAGTATTGTAGGCGGCGGTGACAGTGTTGCTGCTATTGAAAAGACAGGCCTTGCTTCTAAAATAAGCCATATTTCTACCGGCGGCGGTGCAAGCCTTGAATATCTGGAAGGCAAAGTGCTGCCCGGCATTGCCGCATTGGATGACCTGCGCCGCAAAATGGTTGCTGGTAACTGGAAGTGCCATAAAACTGTTGGCGAAGCGGTAGAACTTGCAGAAAGCATTGTAGAAGAAACGAACGGCACTTTAAACGAAGTTGTAATCTTCCCGCCGTTTACTGCTTTGGAAACCGTTGCCGACGCTATCGACGGCAAACATGTCGGCTATGGCGCGCAGGATATTTTCTGGGAAGATGAAGGCGCTTACACCGGCGCTGTTTCCGGCAAAATGATTGCCGATATCTGCGCGGAATATGTAATTATCGGCCATTCAGAACGCCGCACGCTGTTTGGCGACAACGAAGTTGCCGTTGCTAAAAAACTGCGCGCTGCCTACAGAAACGGCCTGAAACCTGTGCTTTGCGTTGGCGAAAACGCCGACGAACGCGCGGAAGGCAAAACCTCCCGCAAAATAAGCATGCAGCTGCAAAGCGCATTAAAAGGCATTACCGCCCAGGAAGCAGAAAAAATGGTTGTTGCTTATGAGCCTTTGTGGTCCATCGGCAGCGGCAATGCTGCAACGGCGGCAGATGCACAGGAAGTTGCCGTGCTTATCCGCAGCAAGATAGAAAAAATCTTTTCGGAAGAAGTTGCACGCAAAGTACGCATTTTGTACGGCGGCAGCGTAACCGAAATGAATGCTGCCGATTTTGTGCAGGGCGAAATTGACGGCGTACTGGTTGGCGGCGCAAGCCTGAAAGCAGACAGCTTCAGCGCTATTGTACGCAGTGTGTGAGGATAACATGAAACCTGTAATGCTTATGATTTTGGACGGCTGGGGCATTGCCCCGGCCGGGCCTTATAATGCGGCCAAAACTGCAAAAACGCCGGAGCTTTCCCGCCTTTTTGAAACTTACCCGCATACAAGGCTTTTAGCTTCCGGCAATGCGGTAGGGCTGCCGGAAGGGCAGATGGGCAATTCGGAAGTAGGGCATTTGAATATCGGCGCTGGGCGCATTGTGTACCAGGAACTGACGCGTATTACCAAAGCCTGCGAAGAAGGCACGCTGCTGCAAAACAAAGCGCTGCTTGAATGTATGGCGCAGGTAAAACAAAACGGCGGCGCACTGCATTTAATGGGGCTTTTAAGCGACGGCGGCGTACACAGCCACGAAAGCCATTTGTGGGCGCTTTTAAAAATGGCGAAAGCCAACGGCATTGAAAAAGTTTATGTGCATGCGTTTTTAGACGGGCGTGACGTTGGCCCGAGCACCGCGCTGACTTATATTGAACGCCTGCAAAAAGTTATTGACGAAACAGGCTGCGGCGAAATTGCAACCGTCAGCGGGCGTTATTACGCCATGGACCGCGACAAACGCTGGGCGCGCACGCAAAAGGCTTATGATGCCATAACGCTGCACAGCGGAAAAACTTTTGCTTCTGCGGCTGAAGGCATTGAAGCAAGTTATGCTGCCGGTGTTACCGATGAATTTGTTGAGCCATTTGTTGTTGCTTCCGAAAATGACAGCCGCGTAAAAGATGGCGACGGCGTTATATTTTATAACTTCCGCCCGGACAGGGCAAGGCAGCTTACACACGCCTTTACGGACAGTGACTTTGCCGGTTTTGAACGCGTAAAATTAAATGTAGCGTTTGTCTGCATGACTCAGTACGATGCAACCATTGATGCTGCGGTGGCTTTTCCGCCGGAAACGCTAGTTAATACCCTGGGCGAGGTTCTGGCAAAAAATAATCTGCGCCAGCTGCGCATTGCCGAAACGGAAAAATATGCACATGTAACGTTCTTTTTTAACGGCGGCGTGGAAACTCCAAACGCGCTGGAGGACAGAGTGCTTATACCTTCGCCGCAGGTTGCCACTTATGACTTGCAGCCGGAAATGAGCGCTTATGAAGTGACGGACAAGCTTTTAACTCTGCTTGATGAAGATAAATATGATGTTGTTATTTTAAATTTTGCCAATCCCGATATGGTTGGGCATACCGGCGTAATGGATGCTGCCGTTAAGGCAATGGAAGCGGTAGATACCTGTGCCGGTAAAATAGTAAAAAAAGTGCTTGCACTTGGCGGTGCGGTTTGCATAACTGCCGACCACGGCAACCTTGAAAAAATGTATGACGGAGAAACTAACCAGCCGTATACGGCGCATACCACTAACCCCGTACCGTTTTTAATGGTATCGGCAGGCAGGCCGAAACTGCATGAAGGCATTTTGGCAGATATAGCGCCGACGCTGCTGGAACTTTTGGGCATAGCGCAGCCTGCAGAAATGACAGGGCACAGCCTGATAGAAAAGTAAAATAATCAGAGGTGAAAAACTCATGGCAATGATTACCGAAGTTTACGCAAGAGAAATACTCGATTCGCGCGGAAACCCGACCGTTGAAGTTGAAGTATGGCTGGAAGACGGCTCTGTCGGCCGCGCAGCCGTACCTTCCGGCGCATCTACCGGCGCACACGAAGCAGTTGAACTGCGCGACGGCGATAAAGAACGCTATGGCGGCAAAGGCGTAAGCAAAGCAGTTGATAACGTTAACGACGTTATTGCAGAAGCTTTGATTGGCCTTGAAGCAACCCGCCAGACTGAAATTGACGAAATGCTCATCCGCCTTGACGGCACACCCAACAAAGGCAAACTGGGCGCCAACGCTGTACTTGGCGTATCCATGGCAGTTGCCAAAGCCGCAGCCAACTCCTGCGGGCTGCCGCTGTACCTGTACCTTGGCGGCGTAGCTGCACAGGAACTGCCCGTGCCGATGATGAACATTTTAAACGGCGGCCAGCATGCCGATAACAACGTAGACATTCAGGAATTTATGATTATGCCTGTTGGTGCAAAATCCTTTACCGAATGCCTGCGCATGAATGTTGAAATTTACCATACGCTTAAATCCCTTTTAAAGGAAAAAGGCCTTGGCACCGGTTTGGGTGATGAAGGCGGCTTTGCGCCGGATTTGAAATCCAACGAAGAAGCCATTGCCGTTATTTTGGAAGCCGTTGAAAAAGCAGGCTACAAACCCGGCAAAGATATTGTTATGGCTCTTGACGTTGCTTCAAGCGAATTTTATAAAGACGGCAAGTATGACATGGCTGGCGAAGGCGTTGTAAAAACCAGCGAAGAAATGATTGACTATCTTGCCATGCTGTGCGAAAAATATCCTATTATATCCATTGAGGACGGCCTTGCTGAAGATGACTGGGACGGCTGGAAAAAACTTACCAAACGCCTTGGCAAAAAGGTTCAGCTTGTTGGCGACGACCTGTTTGTAACCAATGAAGCCCGCCTTAAAGAAGGCATTGAAAAACATGTCGGCAACGCAATCCTTATTAAAGTAAACCAGATTGGCACGCTTACCGAAACCTTCCGTGCTATTGAAACCGCCAAACGCGCAGGCTACACCTGCATTATTTCCCACCGCAGCGGCGAAACGGAAGATACCACGCTTTCGGATATTGCAGTTGCCGTTAACGCAGGCCAGATTAAAACCGGCGCACCGGCAAGAACTGACCGCGTAGCAAAATACAACCAGCTTCTGCGCATTGAAGAAGACCTTGGCAGCGCAGCCAAATATAAAGGAATGGATGTTTTCTACAACATCAGCAAATAAACAGAGGCGCATAAAATGGATTTCGGTTTTAATCCCTTACAGTATAAATACCCTTCGCGCCGCAGCGTAATGTACGGCACAAAGGGCATGGTTTGCAGCAGCCAGCCGCTGGCAGCGCAGGCCGGGCTTGATATGATTAAAAAAGGCGGCAACGCCGTTGATGCCGCTGTTGCAACCGCCATTGCGCTTACAATTTTAGAACCTACCAGCAACGGGCTTGGCAGCGACGCCTTTGCCCAGGTGTGGGTTGGCGGCAAATTATACGGCTTAAACGGCAGCGGTTATGCGCCTGAACTTTTAACGCCGGATTGTGCGGCATTAAAAGATAAAACGGCAATTCCCGAGCGCGGCTGGGAATCGGTAACGGTTCCGGGTGCGGTATCTGCCTGGGCAGAACTGCACAAACGCTTTGGCAAACTGCCTTTTGCCGAACTGTTTGCACCCGCGATTGAATATGCCGAAAACGGTTACCCGGTATCGCCTGTTATCAGCCGCTTATGGCATGAAGGGCTTGGCGTTTTTGCTCCGTATAAAAATAACGCGGCCTTTAAAGGCTGGTTTGATACCTTTACTCAAAACGGCGTAACGCCTGCAGCCGGTACAGTTGCCAAACTGCCCAAACAGGCCAGAACGCTGCGCCTTATTGCCGATAGCTACGGCGAAGCCTTTTACCGTGGCGAAATTGCAGATAGAATTGATGAATTTTCGCGCAGCACAGGCGGCTATATCCGCAAAAGCGATTTAGCTGCTTACCGTGCCGAATGGGTAGAGCCAATCAGCATCGATTACCGCGGTTACCGTGTATGGGAACTGCCTCCTAACGGGCACGGCATTGTGGCGTTAATGGCGCTTAATATTTTAAAAGGTTTTGAACATGCCAGCAAAGACTGTGCCGAAAACCTGCACCACGAAATTGAAGCCATGAAGCTTGCCTACGCCGACGGCAGAAAATACGTGGCCGACCCGCGTTATATGAAAGCGCAGGTTAAAGAGCTGCTTAGTGATGAATATACGGCAAAACGCCGCGCACTTATTGGCGAACAGGCAATTATGCCAGAGCCCGGCAATCCATTCTGCGGCGGTACGGTATACCTGTGTACGGCAGACGGCGAAGGCAACATGGTTTCGTATATCCAAAGCAATTTTCAGGGCTTTGGCAGCGGCATAGTTGTGCCGGATTACGGCATTGCCTTTAACGACAGGGCCTCCGGCTTTACGCTTGACCCGCAGCACGACGATTACCTTGTACCGCTGAAAAAACCATATCATACCATTATACCGGGCTTTTTAACAAAAGACGGCAAAGCCGTTGGCCCGTTTGGCGTAATGGGCGGTTACATGCAGCCGCAGGGGCACTTGCAGGTTATCCATAACGTAATTGATTTTGGCATGAACCCGCAGGAAGCACTTGACTGCCCGCGCTGGCAGTGGATTGAAGGCAAAAAAGTTATGGTTGAAGCAGGCGTTGGCGAAGAATTAATTAATGCTTTGCGCGCCCGCGGGCACGAACTTATCGTAACCGATGACTTTATTGACTTTGGCCGCGGCCAGATGATTTGGCGCAATGATGACGGTGTGCTTGTTGGCGCAACAGAACCGCGCGCCGACGGCATGGTTGCCGTTTGGTAAAATAATAAAAAAACAAAATGCTCCCGTTAGAACCGGCAGTTAAAATAAAACTGCCTGAAAGCTAATGGGAGCATATTATTTTTATAAAGAAAAATCTAAGTTACGCAATATTGCTGCGTAAGTTTTTTAATGCCTGCTTATGGTGCTTGGTAACCATGGCAGGC
>OHFL01001016.1_pt1 | contig 14650 bp, 14 predicted proteins | sample 1567491 | NCBI WGS metagenome assembly OHFL01 (sample SAMEA3879539, study PRJEB24766) | human gut metagenome | biome: human-associated habitat; feature: feces | place: USA | collected 1985/1987 | reverse complement strand
CCTGCCGCTTTCCGTTATGGCATAACAATACTGCATTTTTTCTTTCAGGCGGTTTTCCAGTTCATAATATAAAAGCCTGCCGTTTTCATCATAAACAGCATTGCGTTTTATACTGCTTTTGCCGGGAATAAAAAGGCGCATTGCTTCTGCCAGCGGGCACATATAATATTCTGCAAGCCAGCGGGCTGCTTCCAGCATTTCATCGTCAAACCACGGCTCAGTGCCTATAACTGCCTGAACATCTTTATATTTTTCAGGCTCCGGCAAATCGCTGCCTGCTTCGCCAACAACAAAGCCTTCCGTTGTCTGCCGCGCAAAAGGCACAATTACACGCCAGCCTGCGCCTATATAGCCAAACTCCGGCGGCAAAGCGTAGGTAAACTGCTTAAACAAATTTTTAACAGGTAAATTTATTGCTACGTTAACGTATCTCATACAAAACTCCAACTAAAACTTTACCTATTTATTTTACCATATCCTGACAAATACTTTAATAAAAAAACTGCACCTCCTAAAGTCTAACTTTTGGGGTGCAGTTCAGCATAGTTAAAATTTTAAATTTTACAGCCCGGCCTGTTTTCTTAAAGTTTCTGCCTTATCGGTATGCTCCCACGGCAGGTCTACATCGGTACGGCCAAAATGCCCGTAAGCAGCAGTCTGCTTGTAAATCGGGCGCAGCAAATCCAGCGTTTTAATAATGCCGGATGGGCTGAGAGAGAAGTTCTTTTTAATAAGTTCGGCAATCTTGTCGTCGTCAATTTTGCCGGTGCCGAAAGTATCTACCAAAACGGAAACAGGCTGTGCAACGCCAATGGCATAAGCAAGCTGAATTTCGCATTTATCGGCAAGGCCTGCGGCAACAACGTTTTTAGCTACATAACGTGCTGCGTAAGCTGCGCTGCGGTCTACTTTCGTAGGGTCTTTGCCGGAGAAAGCACCGCCGCCGTGACGGGCCATGCCGCCGTAAGTATCAACTATAATTTTACGTCCGGTAAGGCCGCTGTCGCCCTGCGGGCCGCCGATAACGAAACGTCCGGTCGGGTTGATATAATATTTGGTTTCGTCATCAAGCATTTCTGCCGGTACAACCGGTTTTACAACAAATTCCATAATATCGCGGCGTATTTGTTCCAGAGCAATTTCCGGAGCATGCTGCGTGGAAATAACAATCGTATCAATGCGTACAGGTTTGCCATCGTCATATTCAACGGTTACCTGGTTTTTTCCGTCCGGACGCAGGTAAGGCAGAACACCGGTTTTGCGCACTTCTGCAAGGCGGCGGGAAAGTTTATGTGCCAAAGAAACAGGCAGCGGCATGTATTCCGGGGTTTCGTTAGTGGCATAGCCGAACATCATGCCCTGGTCACCGGCGCCTACTTCGTTTTCATCAGCCTTGCCTTCTTTTGCTTCCAGAGATTTATCAACGCCAAGCGCAATATCCGGCGACTGTTCGTCAATGGAAATCAAAACGCCGCAGGTATTGCCGTCAAAGCCATATTTAGCACGGTCATAACCGATATTGATAACAGTTTCGCGCGCGATTTTAGGAATATCAACATAGCAGCTCGTAGAAATTTCGCCGACAACATGAATCTGCCCGGTTGCAACTACGGTTTCGCAGGCAACACGGCCATGCGGGTCCTCTGCCAGAATAGCATCAAGCACAGCATCAGAAATCTGATCGGCAATTTTATCAGGATGCCCTTCCGTAACAGATTCGGAAGTAAATAATTTTCTCATTCTGTTCCTCCTTATGTAAATAAAAAAGCGCCCTCTGTGAGAGCGCCGCTGATTGTACCGACATTCTCATCTCTCGATTAACTCGCAGGACTTAGCACCGTTTGCATTAATGCAATGGTTGCTGCGGTTTCATTGGGCCAATCCCTCCACCAGCTCTTGATGAGTAATATTAAGTTACTATGATATTATATCCAATTTATGTAAAAAAGGCAACAATTATTTCCTTAAGCGCATAACGGTGTTCAAAAGTTCTTCCGCAACATCGTACTTGCTCATCTGCGGCAGTTCTTTAATGCTGCCGTCCGGGAAAATCAGTTTTACGATATTGGTTTCGCTGCCAAAGCCTGCCCCCTGCATTGTTACATCGTTGGCAACAATCATATCAAGGTTTTTCTTGGTAACTTTTTCTTTGGCATTATCAATAAGGTTCTGGGTTTCTGCTGCAAAACCAACAAGGAACTGCCCTTTTTTGCGTTCACCCAGCGTTTTTAAAATATCCGGGTTCTTATCCATTACAACCGTTAAAGCATCATCTGTTTTCTTTTTAATTTTCTGCGCTGCCACATCATGCGGGCGGTAATCGGCAACGGCCGCCGCCTTGATAACAATGTCGCAGCCGTCATAAACGGCAAGGCACACATCCATCATCTGCTGCGTTGTTTCTACATTTACAACTTTAATATTCGGCGGCGGTGTAAGCGCGCTGGGACCTGTAACAAGGGTTACTTCTGCGCCGCGTTCTGCCGCTGCCTGTGCAATGGAATAACCCATTTTGCCGCTGCTGCGGTTGCCCACATAACGCACCGGGTCAATGGGTTCACGCGTACCGGCAGCAGTTACCAAAACTCTAAGGCCGCGCATATCGCCTTCCGTTTTTGCAAAAAAGTTCTTCACAAAATTAACTATATCCGCAGGTTCAGGCAAACGCCCTGCGCCAACGGCACCGCAGGCCAGTACGCCGCTTGCCGGAGGCATCACCACAATGCCGCGGTTTTTAATTTTGGCAATATTTTCCTGCGTGGCAGGGTTTTCATACATATGCGTATTCATGGCAGGGCACACAATAACCGGTGAATGTGCCGCAAGCAGCGTTGTCGAAAGCAAATCATCGGCAATGCCGTATGCCATTTTGGCAATGATGTTGGCCGTTGCCGGCACAACCATAAACAGGTCGGCCCAATCGGCAAGGGCAATATGTTCAACGTTAAATTCCTGATTGGCATTCCACATGGAAACAGCAACTTTATTGCCGCTGATTTCCTTAAAAGTCAGCGGAGTTACAAACTGCTGGGCATGTTCTGTCATAACAACACGCACTTCTGCACCCTGCTTGCGCAGTTTGCTCACCAGGTCAACGGCTTTATAAACGGCAATGCCGCCTGTTACACCTAAAACAATTTTCTTACCCTTCAACAAGGCCGGCGCCTCCCTTATTTACCCTGATTGCGCTCATAAGTAATGGTATCGTTTGCAATTTCCTTCAAGGCGATGCTTACTTCCTTTTCCGGAAGGTTCTGCCCGGGCACAGTCAGTTCGCGTGCGCGTTTGGCAGCCAGCATGGCCAGAGTATATTTGCTGTCAACTTTTTCTGTTAAATAATCGATGGAAGGATCTACCATAGACATTAAAATCACTCCTCTTTTCTGCAATGGCAAATTTCGTCAATAATAAAATATGTACGGGCGGCGCGGTAACGTTCTGCTTCCATAACGGTCAGAACCTTCTGCGTGGCCCTTTCGGCAATGTCATTAACTATAATATAGTCATATTCGCTGGCGTAAACAAGCTCGCCCGTAGCGGATGCAAGGCGTTTTTTGATAACTTCCTCGCTGTCTGTACCGCGTTTGTAAATACGCGAAGAAAGCTCATCCAGAGAAGGCGGAACAATAAACACAAACACACCGTCCGGGAAACGCTTTTTAATCTGCAAAGCGCCCTGAATATCAATTTCCAAAATTACATCTTTGCCCTGATTAAGCAAATCCATAACATAATCGCGCGGCGTGCCGTAATAGTTGCCGTATACTTCAGCATACTCCAGAAGGCCGCCCTCGGAAATCATGGTTTTAACTTCTTCAACAGTTTTAAAAAAATAACTTACGCCATCAACTTCGCCCTCGCGCGGAGCGCGGGTGGTTACAGATACCGAATAGCCAATATCCGGCAGCTTTTCACGCAGCATCTGGCAGATTGTACCTTTACCGGCGCCGGACGGACCCGACAAAACCAGCAGCAATCCTTTTGGTTTCAAAATAAGCCCTCCCCTGCTCAGCCGTTATTCTTCATCTTCGTCATCACTCTGTACAAGCCTGTTGGCAACGGTTTCCGGCTGTACGGCCGACAAAATAATATGGCCGCTGTCAGTAACAATTACCGCACGTGTTCTGCGCCCGTAAGTTGCGTCAATAAGCGTGCCGTTATCGCGCGCTTCCTGAATAATTCTTTTTATCGGCGCAGATTCCGGGCTGATAATAGAAATAATCCTGTTGGCAGCAACTATATTGCCAAAGCCTATGTTAATAAGCTTAATATCCATAAAGCAGCCTCCTTTTATTCGATATTCTGTATCTGTTCCCTGATTTTTTCAATTTCTGCCTTAATGTCTACCACCAGCTGGGCAATGGTGTAATCATTGGCCTTGGAAGCAATGGTGTTGGCTTCACGGTTAAATTCCTGCACTAGAAAATCAAGCTTTCTGCCCACCGGCTGATTAAGGTTAATAATTTCGCGGAATTGTTTGATATGGCTTTTCAGCCTTACAATTTCTTCCGTAATGCTTGTACGGTCGGCAAAAATGGCAACTTCCTGCAACAAACGTTCCGGCTCTACAGTCTGGTTATATTTTTCAAGCAGGTCGTTAATGCGTTCGCTCAAACGTTCCTGGTATTCTTCCACAACCTGCGGTGAACGCGCTTCTATCTGCAAAAGTTTTTCTTCAATCAGCGCGGCGCGCTTGATAAAATCGCCGTAGATATTGCCGCCTTCCGTTTCGCGCATGGCAACAAGGTTGTTAACAGCCTGCTGCAAAGCCTGTTCAAGCTGCGGCCAGATGGTTTCAACGTCAAAAAAGCCCTCTTTAACGCTGATAACGTCCGGGCAGCGCGCAAGGTACAATACCTCTGCCTGCTCGGCCAGCTTGCAGCCGCCGATACCGGCAGCTTCGGCAACTTCCTGCAAAGCGTTATGGTACGCCGCCGCCAAAGGCCTGTCTACTTTAACGGTGCAGAGCCCGTCATTTACATAATCTGCTGTGATAAATACATCTATGCGCCCACGGTTAATACTGCGCAAAATAGTTTTGCGTATCCTGTCCTCCAGGGGATTTAAAAAGCGCGGCAAACGGATAGCCACTTCATTGTAACGGTGATTTACCGTTTTCATTTCTACCGTTGCTGAAAACTTTTCATCCTCATATTCGCCGCGGCCAAAACCAGTCATACTTTTAAGCAAAATAAAACCTCCCGCCGCATTTCTAAATTAGTAAAATTGTTGTATACTTATTCTTGAAATAATATTATACCCTATTATGACTTCATAAGCAAACGAAAAACGCAAATTTTTAAAGAAAAAAGGAGAATTTCCATGAATTTGGAAGGTATTACAATAAATATTCTCACAAGCCAGCTGCAGGAAAAGCTGCTCGGCGGCAAAATATACAAAGTTTTTATGCCTAACAAAAGCAGCCTTCTGCTGCTTGTTAAAACCGAAAATGCCGTTATATCTTTAGCTGCCGATTTTTCCGGCGCTTCGCCCTATTTATATATGCCGGATAAAACGCCGGAACGCCCTGAAACTCCGCCTGCTTTCTGCATGCTTCTGCGCAAGCATCTGGAAGAAGGACGCATTACCAAAATAACGCAAAGCGGCCTGGACCGCGTTGTTACAATGGAGATAAGCAGCATAGGCAGCGCAAGGCAAATTATCAGCAAACAGCTTATTTTTGAACTAACCGGCAAAAACGCCAATATTATTTTTGTAAGCGAAGGCGTGATTTTAGACAGCCTGAAACACATCGGCAAAGCGTTAAGCAGTTACCGCCAGATTCTGCCGGGGCTTGCCTACATTGCCCCACCGCCACAGGACGGGCTGGATATTTTAACATCCGCCCCGGTGGATATTGCCGCAGCGGCACAAAACCTGCCCCTGCCGCCGCAAAAAGCACTTATTGCAGCTACAACCGGCATTGGGCAGTATACGGCAGGGCAGCTTTTAAAATTTGCCGGCATAACTGCCGAAGGCGGTATTACAAGCAAAAATATTGCCGCGCTGGCAGATGCTATTGGCACCTTGCAAAAAAATATTAGCGCTGCCAAAAGCGGTACTGCGTCTGTATACGCCATTATTACCCGCACTAATACTGTTAAAACAATTCTTCCGTTTAAACCTTTGCAGCTTACAGGCGGCGAAACAGTAAAAGAGTTTGCCTCGCTTAACAGCGCCGTTGCTTTTGCACAAAGCCTTACCCCCGTTCTTTTGCCGGAACAGGAGGTTTTAAACAAAACAGTAAATGCGGAAACCGAAAAGCTGCAGAAGAAAATACTGCTTTTAAAGGAAGAACTTGCCGCGGCGGAAGATGACGAACAGCAGCGCATTATTGCCGATACCTTAATGGCAAATTTGTACCGCATTGCCAAAGGCAGCAGTGAATGTACGCTGGAAAATATTTATGACGGCACGCCGCTGACAATAAAACTTGCGCCAGATTTAACCGCCAACGAAAACGCACAAAAATATTATAAGCGCTATAATAAATTAAAACGTGCGCAGGCAGAAATTAAAGAACAGCTGAAACTTACGGAAGAAGCAGTTGAATATCTGGGCAGCATCGACATTGCCCTTAAACTTGTACAAACAAGGGCCGAAGTTGCTGAAATTAAGGCAGAGCTTGCTGCCGCAGGTTTTATAACAGTAAAAAATACCAAAAATAAAATGCCGCAGGCAAAATCGACACCAACAATTATTAAACTTTCGGAAGATACGGCTTTATATATAGGCAAAAACAATAAACAGAACGATTACGTTACTTTTTCAATCGGCAGCGGCAATGATTTATGGTTCCATACCAAAAACATTCCCGGCTCGCATGTTATTTTAAAAACAACTCTGCCGCAGGCAGATGAAAAAGACATTCAAACAGCGGCAACGCTTGCAGGATATTTTAGCAAAGCCCGCGGCGGCAGTAAAATACCCGTAGACTGTACCCTGCGAAAATTTGTAAAAAAACCGAGCGGTGCCAAACCCGGCTTTGTTATTTACACTAACCAGACAACGTATTATGTAACGCCAGAAGAAGAAACAATAAACAAATTAATAAATTAAACAAAAAACTGCACCAAAAGCTATGATATGCTCAATAACTTTAACGGTGCAGTTTTTTACTGCAATAAATATTTATTTAACAAGTCAATATCAAAAGCATATTCTTGTGCTGTCTGTTTTGTTATCTCCCCTGTTTTTGCCAAATATGCCAGCGCGTAATCCATACACTGCATTCCCTGCTGCCTGCCGTTTTGCATATAGCTTACAAGCTGATGTGCCTTTCCGTCACGCAAAAGGCTGCGCACAGCCTGCGTAAAGGTTAAAACTTCAAAAGCTGCCGTTCTTCCGCCATGGCATCCCGGAACAAGCTGCTGCGCTATAACACACTGTAAATTTTCTGCAAGCTGCGCACGCATTTGCTGCTGTTTTTCCGGCGCAAAAAAATCCAGCATACGCGATACTGCCAAAACAGCACTGCGCGTATGCAGCGTTGCAAGCACAAAATGCCCTGTTTCGGCAGCGGAAACTGCACCGGCAGCAGTTTGTGCATCACGCAGCTCACCAATCATAATAACGTCAGGGTCCTGGCGCAGTGCCGCACGCAGGCCAAGTGCAAAACTGGCGGTATCACTGCCAACCTGCCGCTGGCTGATAATGCTTTTATCTTCTGTAAACCTGTATTCAGGCGGGTCTTCCAAAGTAACAATATGCGCACTTTTATTACGGTTAATAAAATCAACCATAGCCGCCAGGGTTGTGCTTTTGCCGCTTCCGGCCGGGCCGGTTACCAGAATAAGCCCGCTGCGCTGCATGGCAAGCTTCTCTAAAACAGGCGGAGCGTTCAAGTCTGGTAACGATGGGACTGCACTTTTTATTATTCTTACGGCAAGTGCCGGAAAGCCATTCTGTAAATATCCGTGCACCCTAAAGCTTCCTGCGCAGTTAATACGGCAGCAAAAATCCGCCTCTGTTTCGTTAACGGCACAAGTTCCGTACTGTTCAATAAAAGATGTAATTTCATTTTCGCTTACAGCAGTTAAATTCTGCCTGCTTAAAACGCCGTTAATTCTGAATACCGGCACTCCGCCTGCTTTTATATGTACGTCCGAAGCGTTTTGGCGCACGGCTTCCTTTAAAATATGTTCCAGCATTTTTACTCCTTAATGCACGGCCTGCAAAACTTCCGCTAAAGAAGTGTGCCCTTTTAATACTTTTTGCACTCCGTCGCTATGCATACTTACCGCGCCAAATTTTTCTGCTTCCGTAAAAAGCGTTTCTTCCTGCGCCTTGCCCAAAATAAATTTTTTCAGTTCCGGCACAATAGGCATTACCTCCTGCAAAGCCATACGCCCTAAATAACCAGTTCCGCGGCATTTTTCACAGCCGCTGCCCTTATAAAGCGTTAAACCGTCGCCGCCGTTAATGTTTAAATAAGCCTTTTCTTCTGCGTTTGCGGCATAAGCAGTTTTGCAGTGCGGGCAAATGCGCCGCACTAACCTTTGCGCAACAACTCCGCGCAGGGCAGATGCAACCAAAAACGGCTCTATACCCATATCTACAAGCCGCACCACAGCTCCCGCGGCATTATTGGTATGCAGCGTGCTGAACACCAAGTGCCCGGTAAGCGCCGCACGTATGGCATTTGCCGCCGTATCAAGGCTGCGTATTTCACCAAGCATAATAATATCCGGGTCCTGCCGCAAAATACTGCGCAGTCCGCTTGCAAAAGTCAGCCCGGCCTTTTCGTTTACCGTAACCTGGCTTATGCCGTTAATGCGGTATTCCACAGGGTCTTCTATGGTTACAATATTGCGTTCGCTGCTGTTAATCTCTGCCAGCGTGGCATAAAGTGTTGTGGTTTTGCCGCTGCCGGTCGGCCCCGTTAACAGCACAATGCCGCTGCCATAATTATAAAGCCTGCGGTAAAGCGTTAAATTTTCCGGCGTAAAATTAAGTTCATCCAAATTCAGGGCAAACTTTTCCCTGTCTAAAATACGTATAACTATTTTCTCTCCTAAAATAGTCGGCAGCGAAGAGATGCGCAAATCAATATTGCGTCCGTCAAGCTCCAGCTTAATGCTGCCATCCTGCGGCAGGCGTTTTTCGGCAATATCCATGCCGGCCAGCACCTTTATGCGCGAAACAATAGCCTGCATAAGTGTTTTATTCATTTCGGCTTCTTTGTAAAGAACGCCGTCGATACGCATACGCACACACGCATTGTTTTCCCCCGGCTCTATATGTATGTCGCTCGCGCCGGATGCAGCGGCTTTGGCAATAAGGACGTCAGCTGCCTTTACGGCATCAGCGTTTTCATCTCTTTTAAACAATGTCCGTTCGGTTTGTATTATCAACTTTTTCTCTCCATTACAAAAATTTGCAGCTTTATTATTATAACCAGCAAAAATAATATCTTCAAGTAAATTTTTATGGTATAATATTGAACCGAAATTGCGGATACCGGAGGTTTATTGGAGGAACAGCTTCTGGAACACATTAAATTACAACGCCCGCCGCTTGTTTTATGCTTAACGGCAGGCACAATGCTGATTTTAAGCGCTTTACAGTTTACGCTTGCAGGCACTGCGCAAAAACATGCGCCGGTAAACAGCCGTGCAGTTTACACCCCCATTCAACTGCCGCCGGCTGCTAAAAGCATCAAACCGCAGCGCAACCCATTTCTGGCTCCGGCCGAGCCGGATATTAAACGCCAACCCGCCGCATTAACCCCAGTTTTAAAAGGAACAGTACAAAACGGCAGCACCACCATGGCAATTATGGAATTTGCAGGTCAAAGCAATCACTATCAGCCGGGCAGCATAATTAACGGCTTTACCGTACGCAGTATCACCCCAAACAGCGTCCTGCTCGCAAAAGGCTCCCAAACGCTTATGTTAAAAGCTGGAGGAACAGCCCATGACTAAAATTTTTACTGCTCTTTTAACTGTTTTATTAGCTGCGGTTTCGCCTTTAGCTTATGCAAACGGCATTACGCTTAACGTGCGCGACGGCCAGGTACGCGATGTACTCGCTTCTGTTGCAGCACTTTCCGGCAAAAGCATTGTTGCCGACAGTTCCGTACAGGGCACGGTTACGCTCAACCTTAAAGACGTGCCTTTTGACACCGCACTGCGTATAATTACCGCCGCCAAAGGTTTAAGTTACCGCCTTACCGGCGATGTTATACTGGTTGGCTCTGCCGCAGGCATGGAAAAATTTAACGATACGGCCAGTATTATTAAACTGAACTACGCCAAAGCGGAAGAACTTAAAACGGCACTGGCTCCGCTTATTGGCACCAACAGCAAAATAAGCACCGATACTGTTACCAACAGCATTATTTTTACCGGCACCCCCACCGACGAAATGCGCCTTCGCAGCGCAGTTGCCGCGCTTGATACTGCCACGCAGCAGGTAACGCTTGAAGCCAAAATAATTGCGGTAAACCGCGAAGACAGCGAAAACCTCGGCATCAGCTGGAACTGGGATAAAATACCGCAAAACAGCAACTACTACGGCAATGACGACGATAACGACGATTCTGATAACAAAAATTTTGGCGGCGTAGTACATTTTGGCGCTAATTATGAATTCCGTTTTAACGCTGCTTTAAACGCCCTTTTTGCCAAAGGCAAAGCCAAAATTCTGGCAACACCGCGCATAATAACCATACCCGGGCGTGAAGCAAGCATATTTATAGGCGAACCGTGCCGTAAGCAATGTTGACGAAAATAACATAATAGGTAAAAGAATTAGAATCGCACGATTAAAGCGAGGTCTATCTTTAACACAATGCGCTAAACTATTTGGTATGAAAGGTGAACATCTTTGTGCACTTGAACGAAAATTCAATTCGCATGATATAAAACTTTTATTGCGAATTGCAAACGGTTTAAATCTGCCATTAAGTCATATAGCTGCTTGTGATATTATGCCTGAAACAACGCTACAAGAGAAATTGCAAAAATCCATTATTTTGCATGCACACAGGAAAGGCGAAGCTGCTAAATCTATTGGCATTTGTTTTCAAACATTGATTTGTTTTTTACGTGGCAAAAATGTAAAAAATTGCAGCATTATTAAAATAAAAAAATATATCGCAGAAACAGAAAACTCGGAGGTAACGAATGAAACATATTGACAGAAAATATGTAGAAACGCCAATTAAAGAAGACGCTAATTATTTACTTTTAAATACAGCAGCATCTTTAATACCTGGCGTAAATGAAATTCTTAAGTTTCTATTTGATGATCCTGCAATGAAACGCAGAGATGATTGGATTCAAAGCTTATCAGAAAGAATACAAAAATTAGAAGAAAACAATATTAATATTAAGGATCTAAAAAATAATAAAAATTTTATTTCAGCAGTTTTTTATGCAAGTAGTATCGCTATAAAAACTCATTCTAAAGAAAAACATGCAATATTACTTAATGCCTTAACTAATACAGCGTTAATTGATTCTGCTGATGAAACAAAGCAAACTATTTTTCTTAACCTAATCAATGAGTTTACTGAATTACATGTTTTACTATTAAGATTCTTTAGAAATCCTGAATTTTATATAAAAAGCTTTTATGACAAACAGCCACCACAATTTTTTTCATCTATAACTTCCTCTTATTTGAATTTGTTTTTAAAACAAAATGATAAATTAAATATAACTAATGAAATCATATTCTTACTAACTAATTCCCTGCATTCCAATGGTTTAATTTCAATAGACAGTCAATCTATCTCAAATTCTCAAACCTTAAATGGCCTAAAAGAAAAAAGAACCACAACATTAGGTGATGAATTTATTGATTTTATAAAGAACCCATTTAAATAAAAAGACTGGCAATAGCCAGTCTTTTTTAAAATTCAACACCCTCACCAGTATCAATAAATTTCATTATATTCTGTTCTTTTATCTTTTTATAACCCTCGTTATAATCCATTGTATATCGGCAGTTCGGATAATTTACACAACCATAAAAAGGATTTAAATTACGATTGTTAATTCTTAAAATCATTTCTCTGCCGCAAAGCGGGCATTCTAATGGAATATATCTAACATTTCTCCACTGACTTGTTAACTGATTTATCCCTATTACAAAAGCTGTAACAGAATTAGCACCAGCGTCAAAAAGGATTTTGCTTATTTCTTTTATCGTTGCTCCGGAAGCCAGAACATCATCAACAATAATTATGTCCCGATTAGTCAAATCAACTTGTTTGGATATACTGAACACACCATCTAAGCTCTTTTCCCTGTCTTGAGCTCCACGGAGTTTATTATTACCATAATCTTCATTACAATATAAATAATTTATGCCATTTTCAATTTTTAATCGTTTACTAATGCTATCAAGTATTTTAACAAATCGGTTAATCTTACCTGGTTTTGGTGGAACTGCTACAATAACAAGGTTTTCATTTACAGAAATATACCTTGTAATCATTCTTAAAAATATACCAGTAAAATTAGCATACTCTCTTCCATCACGTTTATTGGAAAGAATTTTACTGCTCAACAAATGATAATGGCTTTGAGCTGTCCCAGCCGCGAAATAGCGACCACCGGCCCAAACCGCAAACTGCTTTTCATTAACTTCAAAGGTACTTTTTAAAAGCGAATAGTATCTACCCTTTAAGTTATTTTCAATCGCAGCTTCGGCAAAAAAACCACCATTTTCTCCTGTAATTATATCATTTACTTTTATAACACTTTGGCAAATGAAATCCGGAGCGATTTTATAGTTACATCTTTGTTTTGTTATATGAGCAGTTTTTATATTATGATGTGCGAAATATTCCAAATGTTCATAACTAGCCGTAATGATTATAGCTTCGTTAGAATTAAAACTATATTTTTCTAAAATCCTAACGAATGTATTATTATCTGCAAGTACAGAAAAAGGATTATTTAAACCATTAAATTGATAAACTTCCCCGTTCTTAAGTAAAACTTCTTTTCGTTCTTCTATATCATCAGTCGCTAAAAAAGTAATTTTAGCATTCTTTGACAATATAGACCAATCCTTATCGAATTCAGCGGAGATTGAACAAATATCAACGAAAACAATTTTTATTTCCTCATTTTGCCGATACATACTCTACCTCTTCCATACTATCACTGAAAAGAGCTATATCTTTCTCTGCAGATGTTTTTAAAATATCAACATTTTGTAGCTTTTCCAACAATTCATTAATCTTTCTAAAACTATGTGCACCTTGACGCTGAATATATTTTCGTGGCCATTTAATAGCATCGTTGTCCAACGCACTCTGAGGAATAAATACATAACGTTTCTGTTTAAGTGCATAGTCAGCCTGCTTTAATGCTCCGCTCGTTTCTCCAGCTTCAATAACTACTGTAGCCAATGAAATACCGCTCATGACGGCATTGCGCATTGGGAAAAACCAACGCTGCACTTTCTCTGATGGAGCAAATTGAGATATAACTAAACCTTTTTCAGAAATTAATTCCTGTAATTTGCTATTTTCGGCCGGGTACGCTTTGGCTAAAGAAGTACCAATTACAGATATAGTCATGCAATTATTGTGCTCAACAGCTGCAGTATGTGCTTGTGTGTCAATCCCTCTTGCCAAACCAGAAGCTACTACAATATTATAGCGTCCCAATATTTCTGAAAGCCTATAAGCACTTTGCTTTCCATTTTCACTTGGTTGCCGAGTTCCAACAACTGCAACTATTTTTTCTTTTAATAAATCAATATTACCCCTTGCAAAAATAAAAGGTGGAGCAGTATCCGTTACGGCAAGTCGTTCCGGATATCCTTCTTCTCCTTTTTTTAAGATAATATCGCTCTGTTTAAGAAGTTTGAATCCATTAAATGTATTAAAATATTCTGCCTCAAGCATTTCTATAGAAATATTAAGATAATCAGCAACAATATTTTTATTATCAACTAAAGGCTTAGTTGCATCGATTTCTAATTTTAGTTTTTCAAAAATAGGCGCAGTTTTCTTATCAGAATTTTTAAAGAATGCTTGCACAGTAAAATAATTTAAAGCTTCTTGCTTTAAATCGCTATCTATTTTCATTGGTTCAAAACTACCTCTTTTTACAGTAGTTTTACCAATACTTTGAATTGATTTTTTACGTTCTTCTAGGTCTTGCTTATAAAATAATGTTCCAGAACCACTTTGCTTCAGAGGAGTAATCTGACCAGCATGAGTCAACTGATGCAACCTCTGAATACTTACGCCTAAATAATCAGCAGCTTCTTTAGCAAAAAGAACATTATCTGCTATCATTTGTTTAAGTTCAGCACTCATAACTATCCTCCTCTGCCGCAAAAAATACTATGTTACTTGTAATATTATCACAAGTATTGAAAATCATCAAGTGTTATGATAATATAAATTCATAGTTTTACGTTGACAAACTAAACAATATCAAAGGAGCATAAATTATGCAAAAATCAGACGAATTAAACAAAATTACATTTTTTAATCAAGTAAAATATTTAGATGCAAATTTTAATCAAATACTTTTAAAACTTATATTTTTTTGTTCAATTCATAAAAACATACAAAAATGGTGTATGTATAGCGATTATTCTTTTGAAAAAGCTAATAAAACAATTACCTTTGTTATCGTTCCAGCCGAAAAATATCTAGAAGCACTCAATTCACTAATAA
>OHFL01001006.1_pt1 | contig 14759 bp, 7 predicted proteins | sample 1567491 | NCBI WGS metagenome assembly OHFL01 (sample SAMEA3879539, study PRJEB24766) | human gut metagenome | biome: human-associated habitat; feature: feces | place: USA | collected 1985/1987 | reverse complement strand
CTCCCTGCCATATTTTCCAACCATATGGTGCTACAACGTAACTCAGAACTTACTTTCTGGGGATGGGGTATTCCGGGAGAAACAATTTCCATCGCCCCCGAATGGATGAAAGGAGAAATAATCAAAACCCAAGTCAATAATACGGGGAAATGGTCAGCCCGTGTACCTTCCGGCGAAGCCGGCGGACCTTATGAGATTCGTTTCAGCGGCTCGTCAGAAGTAACCTTGACCGATGTCATGCTAGGCGAAGTTTGGCTGTGCAGCGGACAATCCAATATGGAATGGAGCGCCAACCACGGCATAAAGAACGGAGACGAGGAAACGGCAAATGCCCATTGTCCCAATCTCCGAATTTTTCACGTGGCCAGAATAGCCGCCCCGTTCCCTCAAGAAAACTGTTTCTCGCAATGGACACAGTGCACGCCCGAAACGATGCGCAGCACGAGTGCCCTGGCCTACTTCTTCGGCCGCAACATCCAGGAAGAGCTGGACGTGCCGGTAGGAATCATCGTAGCCGCATGGGGCGGAACCACCGCCGAGACATGGACGCCCCGCGAATGCGTAATGAGCGACCCGGTCTTGTGCGACTATCCGTATGAATCCAATCCTTGGTTTCCGGCTGAAACAGGCACGTTGTACAACAGCATGATTTATCCCGTGATGCCCTACGGCATTGCCGGATGCATCTGGTATCAGGGAGAAGCCAACCAAGGCCGTGCCAGCTCCTACGCCCGGGTGATGCAGCGGCTGATAGGCTCGTGGCGTACCGGATTTAACAAGGAATTCCCATTCTATCTGGTCCAGATAGCCCCCTTCCAATACCACTCCAAAGACAACGGACCGGCACTGCTACGCGAGCAGCAGGCCATGTTGCCCGAAATGCTGGACAAGGTCAAGATGATTACCGTGTCAGATTTGGTGGACAATGTGCAGGACATCCATCCACGTGACAAAAGAAGCGTAGGCAAACGTCTCGCCAATCTTGCACTGGACGATACATACCATATATATGCAGGCCCCTATAAAAGCCCGGTCTTTGAAAGCGCCTGCCGCAAAGGCAACCATGTGACAATCTCTTTCAAAGACATAAAGAACGGACTGGCCGTACACGGGAAAAGGATAGAGGGGCTGATGATGGCCGCAGCCGGCCAGGAATGGCAAGAGGCCCGGGCCAGGATAGACGGGGGAAAGCTGATTGTCCCGGTAAAAGGAATCGAAAGCCCGGTTTCCATTCGCTACTGCTTCAGTGACGCTGCTCAAGGCAACCTTTTTTCAACGGAAGGCATCCCCTTAGCCCCCTTCCGGGCAGACAGCATTGCCTCTTCTGAAAACATTCCGGTTTCTACAGACAGCGCTTTGGAAGAATCTTTTGAATTCTCGCCCAAGTTCTCTACCGGCAATGCCAATCCCCTTCTCGACTTCCAATACATGGCCGACCCCACAGCAGTGGTGCACGACGGCCGCATTTATGTGTACGGCACTAACGACCACCAGCAATATGATGTAGTGGGCCGTAACGGGAAAAACACCTATCAGCACATCCATTCGCTGACGATGGTCTCTTCTGACGACATGGTGAACTGGACTTATCACGGAGTAATCAATGTAAAGGCTCTGGCTCCCTGGGGAATGGCTTCGTGGGCACCTTCCATCGCTTCGCGCAAGGAGGCCGACGGCAAAACCCACTTCTATCTGTACTACTCCAACAGCGGTTCCGGTGTAGGTATGCTGACTGCCACTTCCCCCGTGGGGCCCTGGACAGACCCATTGGGCAAATGTGTGGTAGACGGTAATACTCCAGGACTCGGCAAGTGTAAAGCTCCCTTCGATCCGGGAGTAGTCATCGACGACAAGGGCATCGGCTGGCTCTCCTTTGGCGGGGGCGACAGCGACGACTACATTCCCGGAGACGCACGCATCGTGCGGCTGGCAAATGACATGAAGACGCTGGACAGCGAAATAGTTGAAATAAAAGCGCCATACCACTTTGAAGCAAACGAACTGAACTATCTGAACGGCACTTGGATTTACACCTACAACACCAACTGGAAGAACCGGGATGCATGGCCCCACAAGGATATAGACAAGCCGAGCCGGTGCTGCATGAGCTACATGACGAGTCGCACGCCACTTGAGACAGACAGCTGGACCTATCGGGACAACTACTTCAAAAATCCCGGCGACTATGGCATGTCCGACAGCAACAACCATACACATCTGGTAAAATTTCAAGGGAAGTACTATCTCTTCTACCACTCACTGGGCTTGCAGGACAGCCGCGACCTCAAAGTGGGCGTCCGCAGTATCTGCGTGGAAGAAATAGAGGTGGACGAAAAGGACCTCACTATCCACATGGGCACAGCCACAGCCAAGGGCGTTTCACAAATCAAGCCTCTCGACCCGTTTGCGCAGCAACAGGCCGAGACCACAGCCGCCACACGCGGCGTTGCCTTTGAACCGACCGGACAGACAGGCAACATGTCTGCCGTAGGAAACAAGAGCGGACAGGCCATCTGTGTCCGCGGTGCGGAATTCCCGCAATCACCTCAAGCCATACAGATGAAGATAAAAGGGAAAGGCTCCATCGAAATACACATGGACAGTCCAGACGGTCCGCTCCTATCCACCTTGACCTTTGATACCGATACGTGGCAAACATTGACAAAGCCGTTGGACAAACAGATAAAAGGCAAACACGACATTTACTTCGTATTCGGGAACGGAAAGTTCTTATTTGACGAATGGAAATTCACAAAATAATGAATCCGTCGGCAGAATCTGCCCAGTATCTCTTCACCCTTGTGATGATATCGCTGCACAATTCGAGCCAACACACAACAAGCCAGCAAGTTACTTTGCCAGCGTTTTGCCACCATATTGGCAAAGTTTTGCCATGCCTTTGGCAAAGCTTTGCCAATGTGGTGGCAAAACCTTGCCAACTTGTCGGCAAGAAAGACAAAAGCAACATCGCTGTCCGCAAAGAGGCGGAAGCACGTCCTCAATATAATTCCGCTAACGGGAAAGAGACAGATTGGTTCCATTAACGGGCAGAAGTTTTAAAAAATGGGAAGGATTTGGCACAATAGTTCCGCGCAAATTCTCATTTATCGAACAAAAATTGTATTTTTGCCTGCGACTGAAAAATCAGTAATATCATAGAATAGACAATTCCCGAACAAATATGAGCGAAGATTTTGAAGCACCGAAAGATGATTTGGACAAGGAACTCCCGGCCGGGAGCGAAGAACACTCGGATTACAAACCTGCGGACGCAAAGGATGCCAATATAAAGCACCAACTGAGCGGCATGTACCAGAATTGGTTTCTGGACTACGCCTCATACGTTATATTGGAACGTGCCGTACCCCATATCATGGATGGTCTGAAACCCGTACAGCGGCGTATCCTCCACTCCATGCGCCGCATGGAAGACGGGCGCTACAACAAGGTGGCGAACATCGTAGGACATACCATGCAGTTCCATCCGCACGGTGATGCTTCTATCGGCGATGCTCTGGTACAACTGGGACAAAAGGACTTGCTCGTGGATTGCCAGGGAAACTGGGGTAACATTCTGACGGGTGACAGCGCCGCTGCCCCCCGTTATATCGAAGCACGTCTCTCCAAGTTTGCACTGGACGTGGTATTCAACCCCAAGACCACCGAATGGAAACTCTCTTATGACGGGCGAAACAAAGAACCGGTTACACTACCGGTAAAATTCCCACTGCTGCTTGCACAAGGTGTGGAAGGTATTGCCGTAGGCCTGTCATCCAAAATATTACCACATAACTTCAATGAGCTGTGCGATGCTTCCATCAGCTATCTGCACAACGAAGAATTCAAGCTGTACCCCGACTTCCAGACGGGAGGCAGTATCGATGTATCCAAATACAACGACGGTGAACGTGGCGGTGCGATACGCGTGCGCTCCAAAATAGAAAAGATAGACAACAAGACACTTGCCATTAAGGAAATTCCTTACGGGAAAACGGTGGCCAGTGTATGCGACTCCATCGTAAAGGCCAGCGAAAAAGGAAAAATCAAGATACGTAAGGTAGAGGACCTAACATCCGGCAGTGTGGAAATATTAGTGCATCTAGCCCCGGGTGTATCATCCGACAAGACCATCGATGCCCTCTATGCCTTCACCGACTGTGAAGTGAGCATCTCTCCCAACTGCTGTGTCATCGACGACCAAAAGCCCCACTTCCTCACCGTGAGTGATGTATTGCGCAAATCAGTCGACAACACATTGGCACTGCTACGCCAGGAACTGGAAATCCGTAAGGGAGAGATACTGGAAAGCCTGCATTTCGCTTCACTCGAAAAGATATTCATTGAAGAACGTATTTACAAGGATAAGGAGTTTGAACAAGCCAAAAACATGGATGCCGCCTGCGAACATATCGATGAGCGCCTGACTCCCTACTACCCGACTTTTATCCGCGAAGTGACCAAGGAAGACATCCTCCGGCTGATGGAGATAAAGATGGCACGTATCCTCAAATTCAACTCCGACAAGGCAGAGGAACTGATAGCACGCATGCTAAAGGACATAGAGGAGATAGACTGCCATCTGGCAAACATCGTGGAATATACCGTCGACTGGTTCCGTATGTTGAAGGACAAGTACGGCAAAGCCTTCCCCCGCCGCACGGAACTGCGTAACTTCGACACCATCGAAGCAACCAAAGTCATCGAAGCCAACGAAAAGCTGTACATCAACCGCGAAGAGGGGTTCATCGGAACTGGATTGAAGAAAGACGAATTCATAGGCAACTGCTCGCCCATAGATGACGTGATTATCTTCTTCCGCGATGGAAAATATATCATCACACCGGTGGCCGACAAGAAGTTCGTGGGCAAGAATATACTTTATGCCAACATTTTTAAGAAGAACGACAAACGTACCATCTACAATGTCTGCTACCGTGACGGCAAGGAGGGGACAAGCTATATCAAGCGTTTTGCCGTCACTTCCGTGGTGCGTGACCGCGAATACGATGTGACGCAAGGTACTCCCGACTCCCGTATCACCTACTTCACCGCCAATCCCAATGGAGAAGCTGAAATCATCAAGGTAACCCTGAAACCCAATCCCCGTGTACGCCGTATTATCTTCGAGGAGGATTTCAGCAACATCAATATCAAGGGACGGCAGGCCATGGGAAATATACTCACGAAACTCCCCGTACACAAGATAGCCTTGAAACAACGTGGAGGCTCCACGCTGGGTGGACGGAAAGTCTGGTTCGACCGTGATGTGCTACGTCTCAACTACGACGGGCGCGGAGAATATCTCGGAGAATTCCAGAGCGAAGACACCATCCTTGTCGTACAGAACAGCGGAGAGTTCTATGCCACCAACTTCGACTTGAACAATCACTATGACGATGGCATACGCGTATTGGAGAAATACGATCCGAACAAAGTATGGACCGCCGTACTCTACGATGCCGACCAGCAGAACTATCCTTACATCAAGCGTTTCTGCTTCGAGGCAACCGCCCGCAAGCAAAACTACTTGGGAGAAAACAAGAACAGCAGCCTCATTCTGCTGACAGACGAGTGCTACCCGCGTTTAGAGGTGGTGTTTGGCGGCCACGACAATTTCCGAGAGCCGATGGTGGTGGAAGCCGACGAATTCATCGCCGTGAAAGGCTTCAAAGCAAAAGGTAAGCGCCTGACCACCTATACTATAGAAACCATCAACGAATTAGAGCCTACCCGCCAACCTGAACCCTCGCAGAAAACCGAAGAGCAGGAAACGGATGAAGAACCGGAAATTCTGGACCCCGACCACGGTAAAAGCGAAGGGGACATACTGGACGAGATGACAGGACAGATGAAACTCTTTTGATGAAGGACGGAAATGAAGTATTAGTGGCTAACGATTACTAATTTGTAATTGATAATTTAATATGTACATATACAAGATAATAATCCTATGCGGACTGCTCTTGGGAAGTGTCGGACTGAAAGCACAAGAAGCACAATGCAGCATCGACCGGAAGCTACGGGCTGACTCCACCAACCGTAACCGTATTATCACCCGTGCCACCATGTATGGTGTCGGCTTCACCAACGTGTTCGACACTTATCTTTCACCTCAGGAGTATAAGGGAATCGATTTCCGTATCTCCCGCGAAAGCATGCGGATGACACGGTTGATGGACGGCAACGTGTCTCTGCAAACTTTCTTCCAGGCAGACTTGGGATATACACACAACAAAGTAGACAATAACAATACATTCTCCGGACTGGCCAACTGGAACTACGGCCTGCATTATAATTTTCCAATCACGGGCAATTTCAAACTGCTTGCCGGAGGAGTCGGCGACTTCAACGGTGGCTTTGTCTATAATCTGCGCAACGGAAACAACCCCGCCCAAGCACGTGCCTATATCAACCTTGCCGCATCGGGAATGGCTATTTGGGACTTGCGCATCAAGAACCGTCCCATCACACTACGCTATCAGGTAAATCTTCCCTTGGCAGGTATCATGTTCATGCCCAACTATGGACAGTCCTACTACGAGATATTTACGTTAGGACATTGGGACGGAGTAGTGAACTTCACCTCCCTGCACAACCAGCCCTCTCTGAGACAAATGCTGACCGCAGACTTTCCGGTGGGACGTGCCCGGATGCGTTTCGCTTACATATGGGACGCACAACAGTCCAAAGTAAATGAAATAAAGACACATACTTACTCGCATGTATTCATGGTGGGGTTCGTAAAGGAACTCTATCTGTTTCCTAACAAGAGAAAGTAAAAAGTGACAAGGTGATAAACGATAAGATGATAAGGATAATGTGCATGAAAAGAAGATATATTTTAATAATTTGGAGTATCCTACTCACGTTATTGCCCCTATTGAACGGATGTATTCGTGAGGAAGAGTTCGACAATACCCCACAAGGCAATTTCGAAGCCTTGTGGGAAATAATAGACGAACAGTACTGCTTCCTGGACTACAAGCAAATAGACTGGGATGCCATCCATGACAAGTACCAGCCACTCATTACCCCGGGAATGAGCAACGACGGTCTATTTGAAATATTAGGTAACATGCTTGCCGAGTTAAAAGACGGACATGTCAACTTGTACTCTTCTTCCAACATGGCGCGCTACTGGGACTGGTATCTGGATTATCCTCGTAACTTCAACGAAAGTATCATTGAAAAGTACCTGGGAAGAGACTACCGCATTGCTGGAGGCGCCAAATATACCATATTGGAGGACAACATAGGATATATCTATTACGGTGATTTCTCCAGCGGCATCGGAAACGGCAACCTGGATGAGATTCTGTTATACCTTTCCGCTTGTAACGGCCTGATTATCGACGTGCGCAACAATGGTGGCGGCAACCTGACAAACGCCACCCGAATGGCACAACGCTTCACGAATGAAAAAGTACTGACGGGATATATTCAGCACAAGACCGGCAAAGGCCATAGCGATTTTTCAGATCCGACTCCCATTTATGTGGAACCTTCCAACAGTATCCGCTGGCAAAAAAAGGTAATTGTCCTGACCAACCGTCATTCCTATAGTGCAACCAATGATTTTGTCAACTCCATGCGCTGTTTTCCCAATGTCACCCTGGTTGGTGACAAAACCGGCGGCGGGTCGGGCCTGCCATTCTCTTCGGAACTGCCCAACGGATGGGGGGTACGCTTTTCTGCCAGCCCGCACCTCGATGCCCAAAAACAGCATATCGAGTTCGGCATCGACCCGGACAAGAAAGTGGATATGAGCAAAGAAGATGAGAACAATGACTTGGACACCATCATTGAGGAAGCAAGAAAAATACTGAAAGTGACTTTCTAAAACGACTTTATCTACAAAACAATTTGCCAAAACGAAAATTCTTTCTATCTTTGCTCCCGCTAATCGGAATTATTCCGCGGATGTGGCGTAATTGGCAGCCGCGCCAGACTTAGGATCTGGTGCCGTGAGGCGTGTAGGTTCGAGTCCTATCATCCGCACAATCCCTATAATAAATTTCAAAAGACAAACAACTAAGAGGGGAGGATATTCATTAAGAAGCATCCTCCCTAACCGCTTCAAGTACCTTTTTTATCTCATCAAAACACAATATTTAGAATACTTATTGTATCTTTGCTTCCAAGAAACACTTCGATTAACCTGAAAAAATGAAACAAAATACGATAAGACCGATGCTTTTCAAGTATTGGGTAGTGTGCCTTCTATTGTTCATCCTCTTCATCCAGGCCAGGGCTTCTTCCTTCATGCCCGCCGTCACCAACTATCTTGCCAAAGACTATGAAGCCGGTTATCAGAACTGGGCATGTGCGCAAGGCAGCAACGGCGAAATGTATTTCGGCAACAGCCAGGGGCTCCTGGTATATGACGGTTATCGCTGGACTCTCCACAAAGTGCCGGGGAACCATATTGTCCGTTCGGTGTATGTGAAAGAAGACCGTATCTATGTGGGGGCATTCGAGGAATTCGGCTATTTCAAGTATTCGGAGGCAGGCACTCTCCGGTACCATTCTTTGAGCAAATTCCTGAAAAATTTCCCCATGGAGAACAACGAGATATGGAACATTGTAGAGCTGGACGGTCGCATCTACTTCCAGTCGTTCAGCGCCTGGTTCTCCTACGACGGGAAGATGGTACACGCTTTCCGCAACAGACAGCAACAGCCGCTCTACTTCTACACCCAAAACGGACATATCTACACACAGATGATTGATGAGGACTTCTATGAATTCGACGGCAAGGATTTCCTTCATCTCTTCCCCCGCAGCCAAGTGAACGATGACAATGTAGTGGCATTACTGCCCGACGGGGACGACAGCTTCCTGATGGTCACAGAGAATAACGGATTGTTCCGCTACAACGGTGACATCACCCCCTGGAAAACAGACATTGATGCAGAGCTGAAGAAACAGCGGGTGAACCGCGCCGTCATGACCAATGATTCCATATTCATGATAGGTACAGTCTTGAATGGCATATACGCCATCGACCGCAAAGGACATTGCCTCTGGCACTTCAATCTGGATAACCGTCTGGACAACAACACAGTCCTGGGCTTGTTCTGTGACAAAGACAACAACGTATGGGCAGCATTGGACGACGGCATCGCATACATCCACCACAACTCCCCCGTCATGCTACTGACCCCTGCCAACCATGAAACCAAGCTGGGCATGGTGTACGACATAGCCCACCGGGGCGACTGTTTCTATCTGGCCACCAACCAGGGCTTGTACGAATACCACCAGGTTACCGAGAATCTGCGCCTGCTTCCCCATACTGAAGGACAGAACTGGTATGTGAAGGACATTGACGGGCAACTCTTTGCAGGCAACAATGCCCATACCTTATTAATAGGCGAAAAAGGGAATGTTTCCGTCATAAGCAATACCAACAGCAGTACGTGTCTGATAAAGTGCACCCTCTATGGCGAAGAGATACTGTTGGAATCATCCTACGCCAATTTGCGTATCTATAAAAAGAAGAACGGGCAATGGACCTTTTCGCATGTCATAGACGGCTTCATTGCACCGGTCATGCACTTGGAGGTGGACCAAAGCGGTGTCATCTGGGCTTCACACATGTATCAGGGAGTCTATAAAATAGTCTTGAGCGATGACTTGTCGGCTGTAAAAAGCGTACGGCACATCTCCCATTTAGGCTCGGAATATATCATCGGCCCTATCCAAGTAATGAAAATGCGAGGACGTATCGTCTTTTCCAGTCCCAACGGCTTCTATACCTATGACGACATCACCCGGCAGATTATCCCCTTCCAAAAGCTGAATGCCATTCTGCCCTATATCAGGAATGCTCATTCTGTGGTATCCGTCACGAACGACCGCTTCTGGCTGTCCGGTTCACATGAGTACGTACTGGTAGAGTACGCAGAAGGAGAGTACATCGTGAAGCAGCGCATCCTCATCGAACTGTTTGATTCTCCATGCATAGAGAACTACAACAATGTGTTCGTCGACAATGACGTTGTCTATTTTAATCTGAACAACGGAATCGCCAGTTACAGCAAAAACACAGACAGCCTCAGTCCTACTCTGGAGTCCGCCCTCTCACTGAGCTCGGTCACTGCTTCCTCTTCCGATAAAAAGGAGAAACGCCTGCCTCTGTCTGGAAATGTCGAACTGGAAAGCAATTACCGGGATTTGCTGTTCTCAGTAAGCCTGCCGCATTACAATAAATTGTCCGTACATTTCCATTATGTCCTGCAAGGAGGACAAGGCATGGCGCTGACATCGGACCTGAAAGAGCCCGAAATCCGCTACGGTAGCCTGGATTACGGAGAATACACATTCCAGGCAGAAGCCTATAATGATTTGGGACAGAAAATCGGTGAGGTGGAATATCATTTTGCCATAGCCCGCCCTTTCTACCTCTCCTATTATGCCTTTGCGCTCTATCTCATAGTTCTCACAGCGCTTGTCTACTTTTTCTCCAAGTGGCGCGCCAACCGTGCCATGGAAAAGAAACGGAAGGAGTATGAGGCAGAGCAGGTGCAGCAGAACATCAAGATGCGCGAGCAGGAGCATCTGATAACTCTGCAGCAACAGCAATTGCTGGAAGCCGAGTTGTCGGCAAAGAGTAAAGACCTTGCCAGCATGGCACTGGGTGTATTTGCCAAGAACGAGGTCCTGGAGAAACTTCGTACTGTCGTACAAGAGTCCCTGGTGAAAGGGCAATATGGACGCAAGAACCTCGAATCTCTGCTGAAGCTCATCAACGAAAACATCGAGACACAGGAATTTTGGGATGTATTCCAGAACAATTTCGACCTGATTCATGAGAAATTCTTCCGTAATTTGCGCGAACGTTATCCCAGTCTTACCGCTACCGACCTCCGTTTTTGTGCGCTGCTGCGCCTGAATCTTTCTACGAAAGACATTGCGCAAATGACCAACCTCACTATCCGGGGAGTAGAGGCAGCACGCTACCGTTTGCGCAAGAAACTGGATATCCCCGACGGAACGGGATTAGTGGATTTTCTCATCGACTTGAAATAAAGCGGCTACAAATCATTCAATCATAACAAACTGATTATTAGAAACAAGTAACACGAAAACGTAGTAAAACGGTACCCATTTTTACCCTAAACGTATTATCGTGGTAGTGTTTTTTTTTGCCTTACTTACCGTAATTACTTCCTTTGCCGGCAGAATTATTAACTCTTAAATTTAGTTTATGAGAAGGCAAACTTTATTTCTTCTATTCATGATTTTGTTCTCATTGCCACTGACAGTTTTGGCACAAGGAACAAAGACAGTTAAAGGAACTGTTGTTGATCAGAACAACGAACCGATTATTGGAGCCACGGTTGTAGTAAAAGGCTCTACTATTGGAGCAGCTACCGACCTCGACGGTAACTATGTACTGAACGGCGTCCCCGAAGACGCAACTCTCGTATTCAACTATTTGGGCATGTTGCCGCAGGAAATAAGCGCTGCGGGACAATCCGTCATTAATGTAAAGCTACGTGAAGATGCACAACTACTGGAAGAAGTTGTTGTTATCGGTTACGGTTCGGCCAAGGCGAAAGACCTGACGGCCCCGATTGACGTTGTCAAAGAGAAAGAACTTATCAATGTTCCTACCTCCTCCCCGATGGCAGCATTGCAGGGAAAGGTACCGGGTGTTAACATCATCAATTCGGGAACGCCGGGCGAAGGTCCTAAAGTGACCATCCGTGGTATGGGTTCCTTCGGTGACACTTCTCCTCTCTATGTAGTGGACGGAATGTTCTACGACAACATCAACTTCCTGAACAATTCCGACATTCAGGACATGACCATCTTGAAAGACGCATCCGCATCTGCCATCTACGGTGTACGCGCCGCCAACGGTGTTGTAATCATCACCACCAAGAAAGGAAGCCGCAACCAGGATGCCAAGATTACCTATAACGGTTATGTAGGTATTCAGAAAGCCACCAACCTGCTGGAGATGTGTAACTCTCACGAGTATGCCACCATGATGTTGGAAGCCAACCCGGAAGCTTACCGGTCGATTTTCGAAAAGTCAGTAGCCGAATTCGGAGGCAATATGGAAAACCTGCAATTCAATGCCGATACCAACTGGTATGACGAACTGTTGCGCACAGCCATGATGACCAATCACAGCTTGAATATCTCCGGTGGTACGGAAAAAGCGACCTACTCTGCCGGCATGAGCTATCTGGCACAAGACGGTATCATGGAACTTCCGTGCCGCCCTTGACTACGAAGCCCGCAAATGGCTGAAAGTAGGCTTCAACGGCGTATTCAGCAACTCGCAGCAGCAGCTTCCCAAGAATGCCGCATGGCAACAGGCATACAACACACCGTCTATCATCCCGGTGTATGATGACCGCCGCGACGATGCCGTGTTCCCTAAGAAGTACACATCGCCCGAGCAGGTGGGCCTGACCAACAACTTCAACAATCCGGTAGCCACTGCCAACTATTACGACAACCGGAACGAGACCTACCAAGTGCTGACCAACTTCTATGCACAGCTCAACCTCATCCCCGACAAGCTGAATATACGCAGTAGCTACAGCTACGACTACTCAATGATTCGCGGTTCTGAGTTCACTCCTACCTACTATGTAGGCACCAACCAGAAGAAAGAGGTTACCGAACTCACTAAAAAGAACACTAACTACTACAAATATATATGGGACAACGTGGCCACTTATACTGACAAGTGGGGCAAACACTCCTTTACCGGTATGCTGGGTGCATCCATGCGTCAAGAGCAATACCGCCTGCTCGAAGGTACCGCCACCAACGTGCCCGAAGGTGAGGACGTGTGGAAATACATCGCACTGGGCAACAAGGAAGGCGCTACGGTGAAAGACGACGGCTGGAAATACCGCGGTCTCTCCTATTTCACCCGACTGAATTACAACTACAACGACAAGTACATGTTGATGTTCACCTTCCGTGCCGACGGCTCGTCCAAGTACAACGACAAATGGGGCTACTTCCCCTCCATCGGTGCCGCATGGGTCATCTCCCAAGAACCGTTTATGAAGAACCAGAATATCTTCGACTACATGAAGCTGCGTGCCAGCTGGGGTAAGCTGGGTAACGACAAGATTGCTGCCAGTGCAGGCTTCGCAAGCATACAGAACGTACAGTCCGTATTCGGTCCCAATACCGCCATCGACGGATTCATCAACACCACCAACTTCAGCTGGCTGGGTTGGGAAGTAGTGAACGAAACCAACGTGGGCGTCAACTTCAGTACACTGAAGAACCGCTTGAACGCCGACATCGACTGGTACTACCGTCTGACTGACAACGCCGTGATTTCACCCAAGCTCCCGATGAGTGGCGAGCTGCTGGCCGGCAACAACGGACAGATTCTGAATACCGGTATCGACCTCTCCTTGAACTGGAACGACAAGATTGGCCAGGACTTCAATTACAACATCGGCGTCAATCTCTCTTATCTGCATAACGAAGTGAAAAGCCTAAAAGGAAACATGAAAATCATCAAAGGCGGAAAGACCGTGAATATGGTGGGCGAGACGATGAACTCATTCTATGGCTACAAGGTCATCGGCATCTACCAGACTCCTGAACAATGTGCTGCCGACCCCATCGCCGTGGCCAACGGACTGGAACCCGGCGACTTCATCTACGAGGACGTGAACGGCGACCATGTGATAGACGGAAACGACAAGCAGGTGTTGGGCTCATACGTGCCCAGCTTTACTTATGGCTTCAATGCCGGATTCTCTTATAAGAACTTCGACTTCAGCCTCACTACCTACGGACAAGCAGGCGGCGAACTGTGGAACCGTAAGCGTGCCCTGCGCTATGCAGCCGACTACTATAACTTTGACCGTGCACAGTATGAGAACCGCTGGACGGGTGCAGGCTCTACCAACGAACATCCGTCGGCCAAGGCTCTTCTCAAAACCTGGAACAAATCAGACAGTAACAACGCTTCCTATTTCGTAGAAAGCTCCGATTACTTCCGCATCCAGAACATCACGCTGGGCTACTCGTTCAAGAACTTGAAGATAGGCAGCTACGTGATGCCGGGACTCCGCCTCTCATTGACGGCCGACCGCCCCTTCACTACCTTCAAGGCCAACAGCTTCACACCTGAAGTGTCGGATGCCGAAGGTTGGGATACCGAAGTATACCCTCTGACTTCAACCTATACTTTCGGAGTGCAAATAGATTTCTAAACCCTAAAACGTAAAACAATGAAATTCTTAAAGAAAACATTCGCATATATACTTCCCGCCATGATGGTGCTGGGAGGAGCCACCGCTTGCACCGATTTCATAGAAATCGATCCGGAGAACAAAGTTCCCGAACAAGGCGTAGACTTTACCAACAAGAACAATATGTACCAACCCGTAGTGGGTGCCTACTCCAAAGTACGCACACAGGGCATGCACTGGTGCAACGCACTATTGATGTTCACCCGCGACGGTGACGTGTGGTCGGGCCGTACCGACGACCAGGGCGATGCCGTGACCTTCGGACGCAAGTTCAACTATAACAACTCCTTCTGGGCGCTGAACCAGGTATGGATGAACTTCTACGACATCATCCGCATCACCAATGCCGCCCTGCAAAGCCTCGACAGCTATGCCGAACACCTTGCAGCAGGAAGCGAAGACTACAAGACCTACGAATCCTATTGCGGCGAAGTGCGTACCATCCGCGCATGGGCCTACTACTGCCTGGTGACCAACTTCGGCCCCACCGTCATCTACCGTGACAACCTGCAG